>Ga0206679_10002091_pt1 | contig 16166 bp, 13 predicted proteins | sample M110012015metaG_FD_155464 | JGI IMG/M metagenome (GOLD analysis project Ga0206679, IMG submission 155464) | Ammonia-oxidizing marine archaeal communities from Monterey Bay, California, United States - M1 100m 12015 | ecosystem: Environmental > Aquatic > Marine > Intertidal zone | place: USA... | reverse complement strand
ACCTTTACCTTTAGCTTTAGCTTTAGCTTTACCTTTTCCTTTAGCTTTACCTGAGGCAGCCCCTGACAACCCAACCAGGTGCTCACCAAATCGTTGCGCTGTTGGGCCGGCGGTCAACCCACTGGCAAGCGCTTCGCTCTCAACATAAACATTACATCCTGCTATTGTAACTCTAAAACCAGTTCCAGCTGCTCACCACCAGGTATTCAACTGGTTCTGGGTCCCAGGAGTCATGACCATTTCCAGAGACTCGAGCTATCAATAGCTTTCACTGCAATCATTGACACTGCAGCAAAGCCATGAAAGGCTCGATGCTAAAGTCGTTAACCTTTAAATCCAAGAAATCTGAACGTCAACATATCTGAAACCAAGGCATCTGTGAAGAGAGGACAACATGGCTAATATTCAAACTATCCGCACTTTCTGCCGAATCTGCGAGCCTTCCTGTGGATTGATTGCTGAAGTGGCCGATAACACTATTCAGGAACTTAAACCGGACAGCGAACACCCCGTAAGCAAGGGATTTGCGTGCCACAAAGGACTGGCTTTTATGGAGATCCATAAGGACCCTGATCGTCTAAATCAGCCGCAGATAAGAGATGAACAGGCAGAACTTCAAACCGTGTCCTGGCCAGAGGCCATCACAAAGATTAGCCATAAAATCAGGCAACTAAAACTTACCCATGGCCCATCCTCGCTTGCCAGCTATATCGGAAACCCTCTAGCCCACAACTCTACCGCAGGCCCGGCCATCAGTTCATTTTTAATCAATAACGGAATTCGCAAAAATTTCAGCTCAGGTACGCAAGACTGTGCCAATAAATTTGCGGCTAGCGAGGCGGTCTTTGGCTCAAGCACCATACACCCTATACCAGACATTGCCCACACAGAGTTTTTGCTTATTCTCGGTTCAAACCCTCGAATCTCCCACATGAGCTTCATTTCAATAGCAGACCCCATGAAGGCATTACGTACAGCCAAAAAAAGAGGCGCTCGCATTGTCTTCATAGACCCCAGAGAAAATGAATCCATTAGCGGTATTGGCGAACTACTTCAGATAAAGCCTGATACCGATGTCTACCTCCTCGCTGCCATGCTCGAACACCTTTTCAGCGAGAATTTAATCGATTCAGAAGTCACCAGCCACCATGCGGAAAATTTAAACCGGCTGGAACAATTCGTTGCCAACTTCCCAGCCAGCCGGGTCGCGCCAGTGATTGGCATCACGGCACCGGAAATCCGTCAATTATCGATTGATTTTGCAGCCGCTGATAAAGCGGCGATCTACATGTCAACAGGCGTCAACATGGGCAGGCAGGGAACGCTGGCTTATTGGTTATTGCAAATGCTCAGCCTTTTAACCGGCAATCTGGATAAACAAGGTGGCAATCTATATTCAATGGGCTTTTATCCAGCGGCTAAGGCCGGTAGCACCCGCGGCAGAGCGCCTGCCTTTCGGCCGAGCCCATTTGGAGAGGTAAGGACCTTACGAGGATCCTTACCCGGAAATCTGCTGGCAGATATGATACTTGATGACCCTGACCCAATCAGGGGGCTCATCGTAATATCGGGGAACCCGTTGCTCTCCATGGGGAATACTAACCGTCTACGGCAGGCATTTACCCAGCTGGAATTTGTCCTTGTGATCGATATTTACCCCAATACAACCAGCCAGTATGCTGATGTCATATTACCCGCAACCGATATGTTAGAGCGGGACGACATCAACCTTGCTGGCCTGGGTCTGCAATCCCAACCTTACGTACAATATACTAAAGCCGTGGTCAGGCCCGCAGAAGCCAGAAAAAAAGAATCGGAAATCATGATGCTACTGGAACAGGCCTTAACGGATGAACCTGATGACCTTCCGCGCCCGCCAACGGATCCATTTGCAAAGATAAATCACATGCTAGCTCATGCCGGGACCAGCACTGCAGAATTAAGTGCACAACAGTGCCCGGTTAAAATACTCGACACACCCAAGCTGGGCCGATTTTACAATGACATCATTCAAACCACTTCAGGACAAGTAAATTGCTGTCCGACTGAATTTACCTCTGCAATAACACGATGCCTGGATCTATTCAACGAACTTGAAAATGAACCCGATGGTCAGCTAAAACTGATTACCAGACGCACCAATTACATGATGAATAGCTGGTACCATAATGTCGCCTCATTGAAACCAAGTCACCAACAGGACAACCCCTTATACCTGAATCCAGCCGATGCCAGAGCCCGAAATCTAGGAGAAGGCTCAGACGTTTTGATCAAAAATCGTTATGGCGAGATTACCTCGACGATAGCAATTGATTCCAATCTACGGCCGGGCACGGCGGCGATGACCCACGGATGGGGCTATCATGGTTCAAAAATGACGGTAGCGGGACAATATCCGGGCACGAATATCAACCTGTTATTGCCTTCAGGCCCAGGTAGTTATGAGCCCTTGAGTAACCAGTCGTTTATGACCGGCATCCCCATCATCGTCGAAGCGACCTCTTAACCAACCCCAAATATGGCCTTCAGGATATAAAAGAACAGGATGGACAGCAACGCCCCGGCTGGCAAGGTAACAATCCAAGAGGTGAAAATCGTCCCCACCATTCTTAAATTCAAGGCAGCCAACCCGTGTGCAAGGCCGACACCGAGTACGCCACCCACTAAGGTGTGAGTCGTAGACACGGGTATACTCGATCCCGATGCAATCACCACAGTCGTAGCTGCAGCAAGCTCTGCAGCAAAGCCACTACTCGGCGTTAGCTCTGTGATATTAGAACCGATCGTTCGAATAACCCGGTAACCGTAGGTCATCAGACCCAGGGCAATTCCACCGGCACCTAACATAAGCAGCCAGCTAGGCATCATAGCCTGCTGAGCCACCTCACCACCCGAACTGATCACGCTATTAATTGCTGCCAGCGGGCCGATAGCATTAGCGACATCGTTTGAACCATGTGCAAAGGCCATAGAACAGGCTGTAAACAGCATCAAGACACCAAAAACACGTTCCACGTTGACGATTTCTTCATGAACTGATCGTGCCTGACTGTTAATTCGAGACACTAGAACTGACCCGGCCATCGTCAACACAAGCGCGATAGCCGCAGCATAGACAAGGGCTTCCTGGAAACCTATATTCAACCCAATGTGTTTCAAGCCTTTCACCAGCGATACCATGGAAATGACAAAACCGACCAGAAAAATATAAACCGGAACCCCTCTCTTAGCACTGCGGATCGGATTAGGCGTGTTGAGAATGAAACGCTTAACACTCATATAGAGCACAAAAGCGAGAACACCTGCCAGCAGAGGTGAAATCACCCAGCTCAGCACGATCTGCATCACCTTGCCCCAATTAATAGCCTCTGCAGAAATTCCGACTGCCGCGAAACCAACAATCGCGCCCACAATGGTATGGGTTGTGGATACCGGCCAGCCATAGGTTGTTGCAATGAGGAGCCAGACACCGGCAGCAAGCAGAGAGGAAATCATGCCATACACCAGCAGTTCAGGATTTAGCCCCAGGAGTTCAGGGTCAATAATGCCCTTTCGGATAGTATCAGTGACCTCACCGCCAGCCAGATAAGCCCCAGCACACTCAAACACCATAGCGATTATGATCGCCTGTTTAATCGTTATTGCTTTAGCACCAACCGAGGTCCCCATTGCATTGGCCACATCGTTTGCACCTACCCCCCAAGCCATAAACAGACCACAGATAATGGCTATGACCAGCAGCACAAAGCCATAATTTTCAATCACTACCATTGGAACCCCCGATTACTGATAACGCAAATACAATCAATTTTAAGCTGCAGTATTACCGAGCAACCATGCATAGCACCCGATGGCTCACTTGCTGTGATACATCAGTAATACTGGCTATTAACTCAATAATTTTGTAGCAGAACATCATGTCTAACGGATTATGCGAGGCTTCAAGTTTATGCACTTGACTCCTCAGAGAGATCTGTAGTTCATCTGCGCGGTGTTCAATGACGCCCACTTCATCCACCAGATTCTCAACAACATGGACTTCTCGACTGCTAAAACCTGATCGTATTAAGTCGTCGATTTGGGAGGTGACTTCAAGGACACTGAGCACACCTTCCTGGCTAACTTTTACAAACTCCAGGATCTGATTCTGCAAAACATCAGGAAACACAATTTCCCTTCCCAGGATCAACCCAGCAATGTCTTTCGACTTATTGGGGATCTGATCTTGGAGATGGACGAGCTCTAATAGATCAGCACGATAAACCGGCAGGAACAGACCTCGGGGCAAACTGATCCGAACCTCTCGCTTGAGCTCATCGGCTTGGCTTTCCATGTCGGAAATAGCGTTATAGATCTCTTCTACTGTCGCCCAATCAGATGCGTGAGAAGCCTGAAAAAGGCTAGATAATTGACCGACTGCCTCACTGGCAAATTCCATATGCTGCTGAACTGCGACAAAGGGAGACTCGCGAAACAATTTGCTGAAAAGAGGTTGCTTTGACATATTTAGTCCTCGCCATCCTGGTGGCTGAATAATAAAATATGGGCTACAATTTTGCCATGAAAAACATGCACAAAAAGTAGAAAATCACCCAAGCAAAGTAAGAAACCATGAAATCAAACACGATATGTGGTATAACGCCGCTGGTATGAAAACACTGTTCGAACCAACCGAAATACCCCGTAAACTGGATAAACTGGCGATTCTTCTATCGGGCACCTGTCTGGTGCATTGCCTCGCTCTACCGTTACTGGTAACCCTGGTCCCCATCTCCCAGGGCAGTCTTCTGGAAGAACAGACTTTTCATCTGCTGATGCTCTGGGTAATCCTGCCTACCAGCCTTCTCGCATTAACATCAGGCTGTTGGAAACACAAAGATATAACCACCATTGCCTTGGGCGCCATAGGCCTTGCCAGCTTGACCCTGGTCGCTCTGGTTGGCCATGATTTCCTGACCCCCACGGGTGAAAAATGGACTACCGTCACTGCTGGTCTGATCTTGGCCGGGGCCCATATCAGGAATTTCACCATTTGCCAGAATGAAAACTGCTCGCACGATACCAAGCAAACAACCTCTCTTTAAGGCAAGCAGGGACTCACAATCTCTGAAAAATTAATCATCATCGACACGGTCGGACCAGAAACATCGAAGTCCTTCAGCCTGAAATGGTAATGTGCTCGATTCGCCCCCCGATTCATCAACTGATACTGATCTGGATCGAGCACATCAATCAACGGTATCTCTTTTAAGCCAGATACCTCAGTCGGGTTAAGGGCAACGGTATAATCCGCGGCAACGATACCGACGAAAGGTGTAATACAAAAACCACTCTGCGTAAAGTACTGTCCCAACCGACCAATGAACTCATAGCGACTGGCTGTTAAGTCAATTTCCTCTCGGATTTCCCTTAACACTGTCTGCTCAATACTGGCATCAGCTGAATCGACCTTTCCACCAGGAAAACAATACTGGTTGCCAAACCGTATACTGGGGTGACGGCGGGTAAAGATCACCGTTGGCTGTGGTTTGTCTACTATCAATAATCCCACTGCCGCTCTCTCGGCTGAAGACTTGACGCGATCAGGAACCCTCGGCTCCGGATGGGGATTACGCAGATCAACAGCCGTATCTGCAATCCTGACCAAACTAGCCATGCGATCAATTGAAACGCTGGCCCTTTTAAAGCGCAGGGCCATCACTTAGATACCATATAAATAATCAAAATCTCCGGTCTGACTAGGGCTGGGCTCGCATTACATCTCTCAATTCACGATAACCAATAACGCGAATACCCTGTTGCTCTGCATAATCTCTCAAGGCGGGCTCACAAAAGGCCAGATAATCTGCATGACGCGAAACATGTGTATCTGCAATAGCGCGTAACTCGGCACTGTTTTTTGCAGGATGAAACAACAAATGGGTTAATCCTGGTTTTACGGCATCAATCAATTGCTGGTAAAAATTCATCTTGTCCGCCTTATCAACCAAAGTTTCAATGATGATTTCATCTAGCATGGGTACTCTGCTGGCATCTATTGCTTCAATCGCCTCTAGATAGGCATCAGCCATATCCCCCTGGCTCAACTCCTGCAATCGTGCCCGTGTTATTCTCGGCAGGAACGCGGGAACTTCATATTCATGGGCCAAGGACAAGTAAGACGACACGAATTTCGGGTGAATGACGCTTCCCATGTGCGTATCTATATGAGTCACATCAATACCGGCCTGTAAAGCAGCCTCTATCTGCGCCCTCATTTCTCCATGGGCTGCAGCCTCGGTAACATGACGAATGGCATCTTCACGCGTATGCCAAAGATACCCTTGGACATCAAGCAGACCACTAGAAGGATCGCGAGAGCTCAGCGCAGGCCACCGATAGTGGGGATATTCGGCTGTCAACGTGAGGTGGACGCCAATATCCCAGAGCGGGTTTTTCAACGCCATATTGGCAGCTTCTAAAAACCAACTCGCGTTAACGATAACCGAAGCACAACTGGCCGAACCCACAGACAAACATTGCTCCGTTGCTATATTGGCAGCATGACAAAATCCCATATCATCGATATGAGTTATCAGCACCCTGTCTGATGCGTTGCAACCCAGCTTTTCTAGAAATTGATTCATATTTTTACCCCATAGATAAGCGCCCTTGGCCATTTAAATGCCCTGTACGCCCGCAGAATTCCTCATTGGTCATATCCTGCAATAAATCAACATCTTCTGTATTAGCCCAGGTACGTTTGCCATCTCCAGTAAGACAAGCGACATGGCCTATGACGGGCTGCCCAGCGTTATACATGACCGTATAAGACTCGATCACCACGCCACCCGTAAAATTTTCAAGCCACTGCCTGGTCGGCAGCAGGTCTACTTCAGACTGCACATCGGCAAATTGAAAATCTTTAGGCGGTGGAGTCGATGAGTAAACACCAAAAGCATGTTTCGTCAAAAACCCACCATTGGCCGTGATCAATCCTTTGTCATCAGGATACAAGCGAGCCAGTTCCACCATTCTAGCTATACTGTGCATCACATAATTATTAAGCGGGCCTCCGCCGAAGGTCAGCCCACCGGTAATGGTTAACGGTTTTAACTGATCCAAACCCAATTCAGTGGCAGCCACCTGAACAGCGGAAGGGAAACAACTGTAAACATCCACACGGTCCAGCTCCGAAGTCGCCAGACCAGCCAGATCAAGCGCTCTCTTCCCGGCAATACGAATCGCTGGAGAACTGTATAGGTTATCCCTTTCCGAGACCAGGTAGGTATCGTGCGCAGCGGCACCGGACCAGGGGAACACCCACAGTGATGGGTCAATCGAGTAACGTTTTGCAACTTCAACACTACACATGATAAGGGCCGCCGACATATCCACTGCATTATTTGAATTCATCAATTTCGGGTAAGGGAAGCTAATCAGCCGATTACTCTCAGAAGGTGTTCGGATAGCCTCCGCATCTAGTGGTTTACGCAACCAGGCATGCGGGTTTTTCTGGGCCACTGCATTAAAACCGGCCCATAATTCAGATATTCGGGCAACGTGTTCGCTAATCGACTCTCCTCGTTGGTAGCGAATAGCGTTTTCGAAAATCGGGTACATTTGTAACGGGGACTGAATACCTCGGGCCATTTCAGGCTTTCCTGACATGGGGACTTCTGCATCCAACATGTCATCGTATGAACCTGCTGTCTTGGTATAGGTCATTTCACGACCAATTTTCTGCAACCTTGCCTGGGTGTGGCCTGCCTCCGCTCCAGTCAGCAGGACCATGGAATTTTTCCCCGCCAAAATATCCAGTGCTGACCTACTAACGAGACCCTGCACCGAATTACCTCCAAATGGTGTACCAATTAACTCAGCTCCGGGCGAACCCAGCTTGTTGGCAATAAAACCCGCAGGTTGTTTGTAGCGCCACCGCCCCCTGACCACCCGAACGGAATCGAGATTGGACAAGATTTCCGGATGACCCGTATCTTGTGCAGCATCCTCTGCTGCACGAATCATTAGTTCGATGGGTTCCAGCGCTTTATCCAGATCCACTCCTTTTTGGGCTAGTTGGCCAATACCAACAATAATCGGTGTATTCGGGTTCATTGCCTTATCCCTTCCTTATCCCATGCTTAAAACTACCGGCATTCTGCCATAGTCAGTTGCAGTTTTCACAAACAAGCACCGAAAGGCCCAAGGAAGCAGGAAAATAACCAGGTATGGCGATTATTTTATCTTGTCTCCTGTAGACACAAAGATCAAATTAAGTCCTAATCCAAGAAGCCATTCCCTACTGGAATCATCATGCAAATAGCGGTTACTGCCTGGAATCTGAGTGCATCGGATGCCTTTAAATCGATACCTGATCAGGCTGCTATAGCCGAAAAAATGGGTTTCAGTGGATTCTGGTTACCCGAGAGCCATTTTATCGGCACTGCCTCACTAGCCTCCCCTCTGATCCTGCTCGCTGCGGCAGCTGCAAAAACAAACACAATCCGCCTTGGGACAACATCCTATCTACTGCCAATTCGCAACCCCATAGAAGCAGCTGAAGATGTGGCAACGCTTGACTGCATCAGCAATGGTCGATTGATTCTTGGCATCGGTAGGGGATTCAGCGATAAACTATTTGAAGTTTATGGTGTTGACCCCAAGCAGAAACGCAGCATCTTCAAAAAGCATTTGGAGACTATGATCCATGCCTGGGAAGGCTACCCACTTCTTGAAGATACAGCCAAAGAGCCGGTCTACCTTTCTCCCAGACCGATTCAAAAACCTTATCCTGAGATCTGGGTTGCCGCTTTCGGACCGCTGGCACTAAAGCAAGCTGCCGGATTGGGTTTGCCCTACCTGGCCTCTCCTATGGAAAGCTTGAGCAAACTCATCGCCAACACAGAAATCTACAAACAAGCATTAAACACGACAGCGTATCCTGTTAAAAAGACCATTCCGGTGATGCGTACGATTTTTATCAGCGATGACAATTCACTCAATAAAAAAGTCTCAGCTAATCTGGAAGCAGAGGCCCGACAACGGTCAAGTCAGTTCAACGATTTGGAGCCTAGCTATCTAGTTGGAAGCGCGCAGTCAGTAAAAGAAAAGCTACAGCTATACAGAGACAAAATATCAATGAACTATTTAATTGCTAGAGGCAGGATCACAGGCGTGTCCAATTCCGATCAGTTGGCTTCGCATCGGCAACTGTTAGATATCACCCAGGACTGGCTGGGTTAATCTATCACTTTCAGTAATTGACCCGGTTCAGGCTGGCCATCGGGATACAAACCATTAATCACCCGAAGTTTGTCAAGCGCGTAATTAGGAATAGGAGACTGCCCTGCAAGCAGTTCCATGGTCGTACCCGGCTCCGCTCGGACAACCTGAACCTTTGGCACTCGAGCTACAGCAAAATCATCTCGAGCCATCTTACCAAAGCTAAAAATCATGGATATAAACTGTTTATCGTCGGCTATTTTACTCAAATCAAACTTTCCCGAACCATGCATTATAAATGCTAACTTTCTGCGCGTATCAAAAACGACCGCTAGACGAACTGGCCGACTACCAAAGGGAGAATCAACGCGCTCGGCAATCCCTAGGAATGCCGGCATTCCACCGATCGTCAGCTTGCGCCCTTCCCGAAGGGTGTAATTCAGGCCCTGGGTCACAAAATTCTCCGGTGTCGCGCCTTTAAAAAGCTTACTCGTTGTCAAAAAGAAACTGGCCTCGCCTGTCTGCGAGACGAACTGCACCCCGCGAGGTGCTTGCTCCTGCCGCCAGCCATCAGGAAAGGCAAACATAATCCCCAGACGGGGATGGTAAAACCTGGAATTGCGCACAATACCAGCCTGTCTTGAAGGACCATAGGCCAGACCATTGAGTTGCTCAAGAAACTCGTCAGTGTGAATAAATTCATCATAATCGAGGAGTAATTGGTTGGATTCTCTGATTGCCTGTGTATACCGAGTGTCATGATCAGGATGGCTGGATAGAAATCCGTGATAAACCTGCGGTGGTCGTTTCTCAAGGCGAGCTTGTTCAATTTCAATGCGATCCTTATTCTTTAGAATCTCAATGGTCTTTAGCATTGCTTCCGGTGAATAACCCGCTTTAGCCATGTAACTGGCTCCGACCTGATCCGCTTCGAGCTCAAATTCACGACTATATCCAGTAATTAACACGCCACCGAGCACCTGACCCAACTCGGCAACTCCCGGCTGCCCGGTCAGAATTGCTGCGCCAACGGAAACCATATCCTGCACTTTACTTCTGGTTTGGCGACGTAACCCATGCTTTTCGGTTATGTGGGCAATTTCATGGCCCAGTACGGCAGCCAGCTCCGATTCGGAATTCATATGCATAAGCATGCCACGCGTGATATAGACAAACCCGCCGGGTAGCGCAAAAGCATTAATCATATCGTCGTTCAATACGGTGAAATAGTAAGTTAGATTTGCCCGACTGCTCTGCTCTGCAATACGATTGCCAACCTTTGCCACGTATTCCTGCAGGGCAGGATTCTTGTATACCCCGAATCTACTGATGATTTTCTGATGCTCCGCTGCACCCTGCTTTATTTCTTTTTCTTCTGACAGCGCTACCGCCAACTGTGGCGTCATCACCATAAAAAGAAAAAGCAGCTTAATCCTAAAATTCATTTACAAAGGCCTTTTTTGATTCTTCCAATCCCCATGCTTGCTTGGTGTTCGGCACGCCTTTATCACACTTCGACCGCTATTAGACTGTCGGAGTAGGCCTGCCCATTTCTCCAGAGCAAACTTCGCTGGGCTCCATCTGAGCCAAACCAGCTACATCAGGTGATTATTATTATCGAACAAACCTGAAAATCAACTGAATGAAATGTGGTGTTTACACCTTCCCGCTGATTCTGAATAATACAGGTAAATGGGTAAAGATAACCTACCATGCGAAAGCAACGCTTAGTTTCTTTCCTTCATCTACTGATGACCCTACTGGCGTTAGCTGCTGTCGCAGAACCTCCCTCGCTTGCAAATAGCACCGACCGTGTCGACGAGCTGCAGCGGTGGCGAGATACAATAAACCAACTTGAACAGGAGTCAGAGACCTTCTCGATAGAAATAGTCGAGTCTCTGAAGAGTTATGCCGCTGTACTGGCAAAAGCCGGGCAGCGCGAAGAAGCAGTTGAGACATTACGTCGTGCCCAGCATATATTGCACCGTCATCAAGGCGTCCATACCCCTAAACAGCTCGATTTGGTTCATCAACTGGTATCGATCAGCCTCGAAGACCTGGATTACCTTAATGCGGATCAGCTACAGGGTTTCATATTTTACCTTGCTGACCGGACTGACGATCTCGATTCAAAGATAGCAGCCCACCAGCGCCTGGCTGACTGGTATCTTCGCTCAGGTCAATTCAAGCGCGCGACAACAACAGTGAAAGAGGCAATAGATCTAATAGAGTCCGCCGATAACAATCAACATCCGGAACTTATTCCGCTGCTGTTGAACCAGGCCCTGTACCGACAAATGGCTGGCCTGTGCTGTAATCGGAAATATCTGCAAAGAGCTCAGCAACTAGCCGAATCAACCTCGGCTGCAACTGATATAAAAGATGAAATCCAACTTCGACTAGCTGATGCCAGTATCCTTGAGGGAAAACAGGCAAAAGCAGTTTTACACTGGCAGAACCTGTCTAAGCCAGCTTTCAGAGAGCCGGCCCTGATAACGGGACGAAGGCAGTTTAATGACCCCGAGGATATGAGAAAGCAGTATTACCAGGTTTCTGAGGACCCTATGAGACGGCGAAGTCTGTACCAGATGACACCAGAACAACGCAGAACCAGCCTCTACCTTCCTCCCCAGTTTTTTATAGTGAACAACAATCCTAGTCTATTACCTATTATGATCAGGGATAGTATCGACAGTATTGAAAACAAGGAAAAATTAACCCACACGGTGGGGTCGCCATTCGTATTTCTTAGAGATCAACTCGAACAGATTTTACCTCTGAGGCTTCGACAAACAGAGGGTTTGAACACCCTGGAACTACTATTAGTCTTTACCGTGACAGACCAAGGGAGGGTGAAGAATATCAGGATTGAAGGAGAAGCTCCCAGAGCGCTGAAAAAACTCCTGCGAGACACCCTGAGTACCAGCCGATACCGCCCAGCCCTACAAGCAAGTCGACCCGTTACGACACTTGATGTGTCTATCACTCAAACATTCACCATTGATGATGACCTAAAGCAACTATGAAAATTTTAGCAGCAACAATTCTTTTTTGGGTTTTAGCTTCATCAGCTTATGCCCAGCAAGCCGTACTCGAATATGCTTATTCTGAACCCTTTATTGAAAATGCTGACCACAGCCAATTCTTCAAAGAATTTACCCGGCTGTTAGGAACTGACCTTGAGCAAGCTGCTGAACTTGCCTATGAATCCTCAAACAAAATACTGGCATCAGACGAACACGCTACGAACCCTGCCCTGGCAGGACAGATGCTCAGCAATGCAGCGATTGCCGATGCTGCGCAAGGACGCTACCAGAGAGCATCTGAAAGATTCGATCGTGCGTTGAGATTAATTGAGCTGGAGTATCAGGTATTCAGCCCTGAGCTGATGAATGTTCTGCTGGCCTCAGGTATCACCGCAATTCATTTAGGCAAACTAAGAGATGCAGAAGACAAGTTTCGTTGGGTACAACATATCCAACACCGGGATTTCGGGGTGTTTACCATCGAACAGACCAAATCGATAGACTGGTTGACTCGACTGCATCTCACCGAAAACCAATTCGAGAACGCAGATACTGCCCAAAGATTCGGTCTGCGAATTGCTAAATATAATTATGAACACGGCAGCGACTTGCTAAGTGATGCCACCCTAAAGGCTGCCAATTACTTTGCCGAAAGAGGTAGCAAACTGCCGTTTGGAGTAGAAGAAAATTATCTGTTGAGCAGGGAGAATATGTTTCGTGAGGCCGTTACGCTCTTTAACACGGCGATCTCCTCGATAGAATCTGCCTATGGTAAGGATAACCCCAGGCTTATTGAACCTCTAAGAAGTTTTGCCCGCGCAAGAACCACCCAAAGGACCAGTGCAAGATCAGCTATACCGCTCCTGGAGAGAGTTTTGGCTATTATCGCTGAACAGGCAGACGTGGACCCGATTGACCATGTAAGAGCCTGGGTTGAGCTTGGAGACATCTATATTATTACCGGAGGAAATAAGGCCAGTGCCGCTTACGCCAGAGCCTGGGAACTGCTTGAAACTTTACCCGGCAGCATCGAGGAAACAGGCCGGCTGTTTGCCGAACCCAAGTTACTATACCCACGCAATCTGGGGATGATCTACCTGGAAAAACGTCCAGAAGCAGCCGGTCCAGAGGCCAAGGAGTTTTATGCAGACGTCAGTTACGTGATCAATGTGAAAGGCAGGGTAAGCGATATCAAAGTCGGAGACAAAAATGTACCTAATTCATCCATGCGCATACTTAAAAACGTACTGCACAATAGCCGCTTTCGACCCAGCCTGGTTGACGGCATACCGCAGCAGTTTTCTATGAGCGAACGTCGACCGTTCGGTGTATCAATGGCAAATGAAGAACTCAATGGCACTATACCTGCCGAACAAAATACTGAATCTGCTGTTGAACAGGACGAACAGGCGCCAGCCTTGAATACAATTGAGCCCGCGATTTCCGAAACCCCTGAGCCAGCGCCAGTCGAATCAGCGATGTAATCTGATTTAGATCAGGCCCGATCAGGCGCCGACAATAAATTGCCGTATTTGCTCTGCCAGACCCTGGCAGGCTGCATTCCCTGGACGTGCTAAAATCGGTATGGGCAAGATTAGGCCGGCTATATACGAAGTGCCATTAGCATCAGCACTGATCTGTCCAGCCGCATTAAGGTTATGAAGGTCCCAGATAGAGGCTTCGTACGACGCGTCCTGTTCCCAGTAGCTCATGCCAAAGCAACCTCCACCAAAAGTACTGATAGTACAGCTCATCGAGCCACCACTATCGACTGTCACGGTATCCCCTTCAATCCAGGCCAGATAGCGGATATTAGCCTGCTGAATTCTATGCTGCACACCCGGCTGAGCAAATAGCGCACCCAGGTCACGGGCAGATTTAGGTGATGTTCTGGCTTCAAACCACGGGTAAAGATCATCCCTGAATTCGGTCTGGGAAATCATACGGATTGGTGGCGAACCTGAAACGAGAATGTCCTCCAGGCAAGCAGTGAAGCTTTCTTCAGTCTCTCGATCGTTATAGCTTGCTCGGCCCAGTACCACCATTGCTTCACCGCTACCGATCCCCGTCACTCCCTGTCGCGACTGCTCAATTCGCGAACTAACACACCCAGTCAGTAACGCCATGATCACAATAAAGTAACCAACCGATTCTAAAATAGTTTTGCTCCTAATCACGAATCAACCCAGATAATTCTTCCCGATCAATGGTCGCGAAATATCCTCTAACAAAATCCAGTCTCGGAAAATTAATTGCTATTCTCGCTCCCCCATCACGAATCGCCAGTAAAGTCGCGCTATTCACGGCCTGCCCTCCCTGAAAACTTCCACCTTCGCTCTTGCCATAGCCGACTACCCGCCATTCACCTACCGATACAGCCTCCCGATTTAGCAAGCCGATTTTGTACTTTACGGAAGCAGAATAAAAATTTAGGCCCGAAATTCCCGGGGTAAGAAAACCATACTCTTCGATTTCCGGGATTAAAACCGCATCCAGGTCAAGTCCCTGAACTGCTTCCAGCGATAGCTGCGAAGCATCAAGCTCAACCACTTCTCGAAACAAGGTAGCAAATAGTTGTCTAAAAAACAGCACATTCTGCTGGCCGAAATCAATCGTCCAATTACCTTCATTCTTAAGGGATTCTTCATAAGAATAAGTCTTGAAGCTATCGCTGTAATAAACGCCCAGCCGCACCGGTAGTTGGGCGACCAATGGTGTCGGAACAGTGCCGCTGACTACTACCGTTCGAGAGCATGCAGCTAGCAGTAACAAAGTGGCTGAAAGCACGACAAAACGCTTAATGAGATTACTCACAGCGCCGACCTGAACCCACCTTCGTGTAGTTAAATGAACCATTATTAATATATCCGGGACCTCAATCTACAGTATTAACTATTTACTATGGAGTGAACAACAAAATCAAGGCTCGTGTTTATTTTTCCTGTCTACCAGTGATTATCTAGACAATTAATACCAGTGTGACCACTCTATGTCCCTATAGGCATCGAAATTCAGCTAAAATTCAGTTTAAATCTGTCAACATTACTTTTTTACAACGAGAAGGGAACACCATGCACAAACGCTTCATCTATGCCACGCTTGGCATCTGCATGCTCGTTCTCTCAGGGTGCCAGAGCCAGTCACCCCCTCCGACTAGTAGTACGCCCAGTATGCCGTCACCACCAAGTCCACCGTCAAGCAGTTCGCAGCCGCCCAGTATGCCTTCACCGCCAAGCCCTCCGTCTAGCAGCTCGCAGCCGCCCAGTATGCCTTCACCGCCAAGTCCTCCGTCTAGCAGCTCGCAGCCGCCCAGTATGCCTTCACCGCCAAGTCCTCCGTCTAGCAGCTCTCAACCATCGAGCCCGTCTCAGTCAGAAAGTTCATCTCAGCAGCAGAACCAACAAAACCAAAGCAGCGACAGCGAGTCTCAACAGGGCCAAGAGAGTTCAGCAACAAATGAGCAAGCCCAGAGTAGTGGCCAGCAAAGCACCTCCAGTGAGGAAGAGGCCAACCGTCAAAGTGCAGCTGAGGATCTACTGGCCAGTGGACAGGATTTAATTGAAGCAGCTAATTCAGCATCAACTGCAGACCAATCCAGTTCGGCAGGTCAGCCTGCATCAGAGGCAGGAGAAGAGTGGGACCCTTTAATACCGGAAAGTGAAAACCAAAGCTTATCAGAAGAATTAATTTTCACCGACGAAACTGAGCAATCATCGCCATCTCTGTCAGACAGCATTAACCAGTCCAATGAGCAGGACCAGAACAGTCAAACGGAACAGGCAGCCGCAGACGATACAACAGACAGCAGCGTTGAAGAAGATTCAGAGCCTGTCGCCGAAGCGGGAGCAGAGTGGGACCCGTTAGTCCCAGACAGTGAAAGCCAAAGCACAGCAGAAGAATTAATATTCACTGACGAATCTGAGCAGTCAGAACAAT
>Ga0206679_10002090_pt1 | contig 16173 bp, 17 predicted proteins | sample M110012015metaG_FD_155464 | JGI IMG/M metagenome (GOLD analysis project Ga0206679, IMG submission 155464) | Ammonia-oxidizing marine archaeal communities from Monterey Bay, California, United States - M1 100m 12015 | ecosystem: Environmental > Aquatic > Marine > Intertidal zone | place: USA... | reverse complement strand
CGAAGCGTCACTCCGCTTGAGAAGCCGGAAAGTGAATGAGCGACCTGTCGGCAAAGCCGAGAAGCCAAATCCGCTTTTCTCTACTGAATGGGTACTCAGCTGTCTCAACCACCAAGGCAAGAGAGCGTTCCCTGTGACCCTCATCGTGCGCGACGGCGACGAGCGACTCATCCGCCGCCGCCGAGTTGACTAGCTCCCCACCTTTGGGGCACGCCCAAATCTCAGAACCAGCCATGGGATACCAAACAATAGAAACGCAGCCAACTTGAACGCACCCATGAGGAGGTAATTCAGCATCTTTGCGTCATAGGTGAACTGTTCCATCCTGACCTCCTCGATCCCAAACATCGCACCGTGGATAATGACCATCTTATCCCCAGCAATAACAATTCCGAATAGCCAAAGTAACAGGATACCAATGGAGATCAGTAACGCCCGTAGGCAAAACTTCTCAAGCCTCCGACAACACTCATTTGATGAATCAGACATGAGCAAACGCTACGCCTTGCCCAAGCGCTTGCAAGAGAAATCAGGATCAAGCAAATCCCATGTTGGCAAGTCACACCGCTTCGGTTATCAACCGGGCATGCAATCTGCACTACGAAACCTTTCCGTATTCCTATGTGCGCTTGGCTGTTTCACTGGCCAAGCGGAAGTACGAGCAAAAGCTCCCAACATCATCCTCGTTATCACCGACGACCAGGGCTACGGGCCGGTCGGGCAGCATGGTCACCCGTGGATCAAGACGCCCAACCTCAATAAGCTGTACGACACGAGCACACGGTTCACGCGGTTTCTAGTGAGTCCCACTTGCGCGCCGACTCGCAGCGCGCTGATGACCGGTCGCCACCCGATGAAAAACGGCGTAACCCACACTATCCTCGAGCGCGAACGCATGACGCTCAAGGCCACTACGCTGCCACAGGTGCTCAAGCAGGCCGGCTACACCAGCGGTATTTTCGGCAAGTGGCACCTCGGCGACGAGGAGCCGTATCAGCCGCACAAGCGCGGGTTTGACGAGGCCTTTATCCACGGCGCCGGCGGGATTGGCCAAGCCTATAATTGCAGCTGCGCCGATGCGCCGGGCAACAAGTATTTTGACCCGATCATTCGCCACAACGGATCGTTTGTGAAAACCAAGGGCTTTTGCACTGATTTGTTTTTCACCGCAGCGCTTGGTTGGATAAAGGCAAAGAAGGATAACGAGACGCCGTTCTTCGCATACATCACCACCAACGCGCCGCATGGCCCCTTTATTGCACCACCCAAGAACACTAAACGATTTACCGACCTCGGTTTCGCCGACAAGCAGGCGGGCTTTTATGGCATGATCGAAAACATCGATGAAAACATGGGCCGCCTGATGGGTAAGCTCAAGGACTGGAATCTGTACAAGGACACGATTTTGATTTTCATGAGCGACAATGGCATGACCGGTGGCGGCTCAGGTCGGCTCGGTCAAGCGGTGGCCAAGGGATACCCCTTCTTCAACGCCGGCATGAAGGGCCTCAAAGGCAGTGCCGATGAAGGTGGTGTTCGTGTCCCTTTCTTTATTCGGTGGGACGACCACTGGAAGGCCGGGCGCAATATCGGTACCGTTAGTGCGCACATTGATGTGCTACCGACTCTTGCGGCCATTGCCGGGATCAAGAAACTGCCTGAGGAACAGGTGGAAGGACGAAGTATGCTACCGCTGCTTACTGGCGAAAAGAAAACACTCTCCGATTCTCGCTATCTCTTCACTCACAAGGGTCGTTGGAAAACCGGTGCTGAGCCCAATAATTTTCAGTGGATCAACTATGCTGTCCGCAATCAGCGTTACCGCTTTGTTGGAGGCGGTACTGCAATAAGTGTTTCAGAACGGCAACGAAAAAAGGGTATCTCGCCTAAGGATGCGCTATTCGACATGCTTAAAGACCCTGGCCAGCGAACGAACGTCATCAATGAGCACCCCGGTGTGGCCGCGAAAATGCGAGCCGCTTACAACAAATTCTGGACGGAAGCCCGCCCATTAATGGTCAACGAAAGCGTCCCGATGTCCCCCACCCGTCCGTTTCACGTATGGTACAAACAACAAACCCAATCCACCGGCATCCCCCATTGGAAAGCCCCTGAGCTCTAAATTAATCCTACGCATCTGCAACAGAGTTCAATAATGAAAAAAACAGCACTCTTTTCCTCCCTGCGACTCTGCGTCCTCTGCATTTTCATTACAGCCGTACCGACGCTCATCGACGCTAAGCAGACCAACTTCCTGTTTTTTCTCGTGGACGATATGGGCTGGGCGGACATCGGGGCCAATGGCAGTAAGTTTCACGAGACCCCCAATATCGATCGCTTGGCTAGGAGCGGTATGCGCTTCACGCAGGGATACGCCGCCGGCTCCGTCTGCAGCCCGACGCGCGCCAGCATCATGACCGGCCGCCATCCAGTCCGGGTCAATATCACCGACTGGATTCCCGGCCAATCCAACCGTAAGACTAATCCACTGCTCCACCCCGACGACCTCAGCCATCTGCCACTAGCGGAGGTCACTATTGCCGAGGCACTCAAGGAGCACGGATACCAGACCTTCTTCGCCGGTAAATGGCACTTGGGCAACGAGGGCCAATGGCCGACCGATCAGGGTTTCGATATCAATATTGGCGGCCATCACCGTGGCTCACCTCCCGGCGGCTACTACTCACCGTGGAGCAATCCGGCGCTCAAAGCCAAGCGACCCGGCGAATACCTCACAGAGCGCCTCACCGATGAGTCTGTCAAATTCTTGGAAGAGCGCGACAAGACTAGCCCGTTTCTTCTCTACCTCTCCTACTACAATATCCACACACCGATTCAGGCTTACAAGAAGCACATCGACCATTATAAGGCCAAGGCAGCCAAGGCGTTCCAAGATGTAACGCCAACCGAGCCGGAGCATGACGGCATCAACCGCACGCGGCAGGACAATCCCGCCTTGGCCTCAATGGTGGCCGCCGTGGACGATAGCGTTGGCGTGCTCTTGGGCAAGCTAACGGAACTCAAGCTCGACGAGAACACAGTCGTCATCTTTTTCAGCGACAACGGGGGGCTCAGCACGCTGAGCAGACCAGGCCCCGGCTGTAATCTCCCGCTTCGCGCCGGCAAAGGCTGGCTGTACGAAGGTGGCGTCCGCGAACCAACCCTCATCCGCGCTCCCGGCGTTACGCAGCCCGGCAGCGTATCACACAAGCCGATGGTGAGCATGGACTTTTTCCCCACAATGCTTGAGCTCGCTGGCTTGCCGTTGCAACCCAAGCTACACGTCGACGGTCAAAGCCTCCTGCCTCATATCAAGGGTGAGGACTCCGGGCAGCGCACGTTTTATTGGCATTACCCGCACTACCACGGTTCCACATGGAAACCGGGCGCATCCATCCGCGACGGCGACTGGAAACTCATCGAGTTTTACCACTACAAAAACTTCGAGTTGTACAACCTCGCCGACGACCCCGGTGAACGTCAAAACTTGGCCGAAGCCAAGTCAACCAAGTCAAAGATGCTGCGAGCCAAGCTCCTCGCATGGCAAAAACAAATGGGGGCCAAGATGCCGGTGCCTAATCCCGACTACGACCCCAACGCCAAACCAAACAAGCGCAAGCCCAAGAAAAACCAGTGAGCGCGTTTAATAAAATCGCTTTCCTCGGCACAGGCCTGATGGGTGCGCCGATGTGCCAAAATCTCCTGTCAGCAGATCTGCCACTAACCGTGTGGAATCGCACCCAAACCAAGACCGAGCCCTTGGGCAAGCGCGGAGCCGAAATCGCCGACTCGCCGCAAAGCGCTGTTTCCGATGCCGACGTGATCATCACGATGCTTTCCGACGGCACAGCGGTTGCTGACATCATGTTCAACCAAGGCGTTGCCGAGGCAATTTGGGAAAGTGCCACCCACATCGACATGAGTTCCATCGGTGCCGACGAGGCCATCGAGCACGCTAAACGCCACGTCAAGCGCGGTGTGCGCTATCTCGACGCCCCGGTGTCTGGTGGCACCAAGGGCGCGGCGGCGGGCGAACTGGCCATCATGGCCGGCGGTGACGCGAAGACTTTCGCGGAGATGCAGCCGGTCTTTGCGACGCTTGGCCAAGCGACGCACGTGGGACCTAACGGCTGCGGCCAATTGGCCAAGCTCGCCAACCAAATCATCGTCGCCATCACCATCGGCGCGGTAGGCGAAGCGTTGATTCTGGCCGGTGGCGGTGGTGCAGATCGCGCCAAGGTACGCGAAGCGTTACAAGGTGGCTTTGCCTCAAGCCGCATTCTTACCGAGCACGGCCAGCGGATGGTTGATCGCGCCTTTGAACCAGGCGGACCGGCCAGGTTTCAGCTGAAGGACCTACACAACGCCCTCAGTGCCGCCGACCGCCTTGGCCTCGACCTGCCGATCACCAGGCTGCTTCACGGCCTGTTCAACGACATGGTGCAAAGTGGAAAGGGAGACATGGATCACAGCGGCCTGCTTACCCACTTGGAGGCGTTGAACAACATCACCGGTAACTGACATGAAAATACTTATCACCGGCGGAGGCGGTTTTCTGGGTTCAGAACTCACAACGACACTACTAAATCGCGGCGCACTCAACGGCTCCTCCGGCGACCAGGAGCCAATCGAGGAAATAGTGCTAATCGATGCACGCTTCGTTATGCGGGAGAACGACCCTCGAGTGCAGCAAATCGTCGGCGACATCAGCCAGCGCAACGTAATCGACGAGGCTATTGGTAGTTCAAAAAACATTTCGATTTTCCATCTCGCCTCGATGGTAAGCGGCGAATGCGAGGAGCATTACGACGATGCCTTGCGGGTGAATCTCGATGGCGGCCGAAATGTTTTCGAAGCTGCCCGAGTCGCTGCAGGTCGATCGCGGGTGGTCTTCGCCAGCAGTATCGCCAGTTTCGGGGGTGCCGCAATGCCCACTCCCGTGAGCGACTTGGGCAAGCAGACGCCGCAGACCACCTACGGCATGACCAAGGCCATGTGCGAGTTGCTCATCAACGACCACACACGTAAAGGCCACTTCGACGGCCGCTCGGCACGGCTGCCCACGGTGATCATTCGCCCCGGAAAACCAAACGCCGCCGCTTCCAGTTGGGCTAGCGGAATGTTCCGCGAACCGCTCAACGGCGAAACCTGCGAGCTGCCGGTGCGCCGCGATCAACCGCACCCAATGAGCGGCTTCCGCACCGTCGTCGACTCGTTCGTCGCGTTGCATGAAGCACCAGAGGATCGCTTGGGCGATGACCGAGCCTACGGACTCCCCGCACACCAAGTCACCCCAGCCATGGCCGGAAAGGCCTTAAGCGAATTGGCAGAGGAGAAAAACCTGACGCTTGGCCAAATTGAGGATGCCTTCGACCCGCGCATCCAGGCAATCGTCGACACTTGGCCAACAGCTGTGGACGGCTACCGTGCCGTGGCGCTTGGCCTGCCCGAGCCCCCACCGCTCAAAAAGATCGTTGAGCAGTACCTCGAAGCGTTTGGCCAGCTGGAATAAATCAAAAACCATTGCCGATCTGCGACCTTTCACGCAATCTGCCGCCACTGATAGTAATGCGACACAAGCCAATCAAAAACAAACTCTTCGTACAGAACCGCCAACGACTCGCCGAGTTGATGGCTCCCAAATCCCTGGCTGTCCTGAACGCCAACGATGTGCTGCCTACCAACGCCGATGGCACGCTACCGATGCAGCCCAATGCCGATCTGTTTTACCTAAGCGGCATTGAGCAAGAGGAGAGCATTCTGCTCCTGTTTCCCGACGCGACGGATAACCAGCACCGTGAAATCCTTTTCCTGCGCCAACCCAATGAACACCTGCAAATCTGGGAGGGCTACAAGCACACGAAGGCGGACGCACGAAAAATATCCGGTATCAAAAACATCCATTGGCTGTCGGAATTCCCGGTGATGTTTCGCTCGTTAATGTGCGAAGCAGAATCAGCCTACTTGAACAGCAACGAATACAAACGGGCCAAAGTCGAAGTGGAGACACGCGACGGGCGGTTCATCCGCCAATGCCGGAAGGATTTCCCACTACACACCTATCGCCGACTCGCCCCGTTGTTGCACCAGTTGCGCATGGTGAAGATGGATCTGGAAATTGAGATGTTGAAAGAGGCGATCGATATTACCGCCAAAGGCTTTCAACGGGTGCTGCGTTTTGTGAAACCGGGCGTGACCGAATATGAAATCGAAGCTGAACTGGCACGCGAATACATCAAACTTCGCGGCAAATTTGCCTATCCACCAATCGTCGCCACCGGAAAAAATAACTGCGTCCTGCACTACCTGCAGAACGATCAGGTTTGCCGGAAGGGTCAACTGCTGCTAATGGACGTCGCTTCCAGTTATGCCAACTACAACGCTGATCTCACTCGGACTATCCCGGTGAGCGGCAAGTTTAACCGCCGACAAAAACAGGTTTACAATGCCGTCCTGCGTGTGCTGCGCGCGGGTATCGAAAACGCAACTGTTGGTAAACTCCACCGAGACTGGACCAAGGAAGCCCAGGCCCTCATGAACGATGAACTACTCAAGCTTGGCCTGCTCAAGCCCAGCCAAGTTAAAAAGCAGGATCCGGACAACCCCGCCTGCCGCAAATACTTCATGCACGGCCTGGGCCATCCGCTAGGACTTGACGTCCACGATGTCGGTGACGCCAACGCCCCCTTTGACCCCGGCACCGTTCTTACCGTCGAACCCGGAATCTATCTGCCAGACGAGGGCTTTGGGATCCGCCTTGAGGATGACATCGTCGTGACAAAGGATGGTCCGATCAACCTAATGGCCAAAATCCCAATCGAAGCCGACGAAATCGAATCGATCATGAACCGTTAATCCATGCTCCATGGTTATGTTGCATCCAGATTTGCGGGAATCCAAATCACCGAAGTACACACCCGGCGACTTAGTCTGCCATGTGCGCTATCATTATCGCGGTGTAGTGGTGGCATATGATTCGAGGTGTATGGCAGATGAAAATTGGTACCAGTCCAACAACACACAACCTGACAAAGAACAGCCATGGTACCATGTGCTTGTACACGAATCTGGGTCCATCACCTATCCGGCTGAAAGTAGCCTTCAGTTCGATGAGAGTGGTGAGCAGATAATTCACCCACTGCTCGACCATTTTTTTAACGGCTTTGAAAAAGGACGGCATACCCGAAATGATGTCCCATGGCCTGACACAAATTCCTAAAATCGGGATGAGGCATCGCTTTGTTTTTACAGCCTGCTTGAGCTTGCTGCTTTTTGGCAAAAGCCTATTCGCTTCTGAATACTCCGTCGTGCCCTTTGCCAAAAACGGCACGCTAAAAATGTTGTACGATAACCGCATGTACCCACAGGCGGTTAAGCTTGGCCAAAATGTTTACTTTGTATGGCGCGGTGAAAATGGATATCCGTTTGTCAACAGCTTCAACCCCACCTCTCGATTGCTTGGCCAAGCGCACATGCTTCTGTCCGGCAGTGAGGATACGATAAACAAAAAGCGCTACCGCAATGATCATCATTACGCACCTGTTATCTGGGCAGATGCGCGCGGCCACCTGCATACCCTCTTTGGCTGCCACAGAACCCCTGGTCTTCACCTGGTTTCAGTAAAAACAAAAGATCACATTCAGTGGAGGGTTGGAACCCGGATTGCCCCCTCTATCTCCTACCCAAAAGTTCATCAAATATACGGCGGTAAAACTCTGATATACTACCGGGACGATGGCCATTTAGGTTACTGGCAATACCACATCAGCGAGGATCACGGTGAAACCTGGAAGGTTCGAGATCAGCCGCTGGTTGACATGAACGCTCCACCGCACGATGCCATCCATGCCAGTCATGCAGGTTCCTATCATACCACCCGTGTCAGCGCTGATGGCAAAACATTGCACGTCGCTTTCATTTGGAAAATGGAAAACGAACTACCGAACACCCGCTACGCTCAGACACTTCACGACCACACCCGACGCCACAATCTCTATTACCTCAAATTGGATTTACCATCGGGTAAAGCTTACAATTTTGAAGGCCGTGAATTGACTCTACCGGTGAACAAAGGTAAGGCAGATCATCATTGTTTGATTTGGGACACACAGGAAAGAGTCGCTTCTGTTGGCCCCTCCATCAGTCTTGATCAAAAGGGCAATCCCGTCATGCTGCTGCCTGTTTCCGAGCACACACCCTATACCTGTAAATTCTATTTGGTCCGCCGTGAAAACAGCAAATGGACAAAAACACCCATCACAAAAACATCTCATCCCTTTAACTCAAACCATCTGCGCCACAACGCAGACGGCTCAATGCAGGCCTGGCTAATCTCAGGCCATGGCGAAAGCATCGCCGAGGACGACATGAATCGCTACGGCTGGGGAGACAGCATTGAAGAATGGAAAAGCGATATTACCGGCAAAAACTGGGCCCAAGCCAACAACATTACCCCCAAACCGAACCACCGGTACCAAAACATCCAGTTCGTTGCTACAGCTAATGGGAACATCGCCACTGACATGCTGCTGTTCTACGGGTGGAAACCAACCGCCAATAATGGAGTTGGTTATTTTTGGCAGGCCAACACGACAAACAACCTTGCCAAAGAGCAACTCATTGCATGGTGCATTGTCCCATTCGACGCCAAGAAACGCGGGCCAGCTGAAAGGGTGAAAATGCTTAAACGACTTGGATTAAGTCGCGTGGCATATGACTGGCGCGCACAGCATGTGAACGAATTTGAGGAGGAGATACTTGAGTACAAGAAACATGGCATCGAATTCTTCGCGTTCTGGAGCGTGCATGAGGAAGCCTTTCGGTTATTTAAAAAACACAAAATTCACCCACAGATTTGGCAAACTTTGCCCAATCCAACGCCGGACACACAGGAGGCTCAAGTTGCTGCCGCGGCCGCGGCGATGCTGCCCTTGGTCGAGCGCACAAAAAAGCTCGGCTGTAAACTCGGCCTCTACAACCATGGTGGCTGGGGCGGTGAACCCGCCAATCTCGTGGCGGTGTGCAGATATCTGCGTGAACACCACAAGGCAAAGCACGTCGGCATCGTTTACAATCTGCACCACGGCCACGGCCACATCGCAGATTTCAAAAAATCACTCAACCTCATGCAGCCCTACCTTCATTGCCTCAACCTCAACGGCATGAATGAAGGAGCCAAACCCAAAATTCTTGCCGTTGGTAAAGGCAAACACGAGGCAGCCATGATTGCCACCATCCACAAGTCCGGCTACACCGGCCCCATCGGCATTCTCGATCATCGCAACGATACGGACACCGAGGTTGCCCTGCGAGAAAACCTTGCAGGCTTAAGAAGAATCCTTGAACCACTCGGCACCAAGAAGACGCTCGAGTCATATTCGAAATAAATTGGTTTTCGGGGGCAAACGAAACTTACCCTCGGCTCCGATCTAGGCTACGCTCCCCGTGCATGATTCGGAACATCATCTTTGATTGGTCGGGCACGCTGGTAAATGATCTGCCGGGGGTATGGAAGGCGACCAACCATGTTCTTGAGCAGGCCAACGTCCCGACACTCACCCTGGATGAATTCCGCAATGAGTTTCAGCTGCCGTTCACCGGTTTCTACGAGCGCTTCACTCCCGATATCCCACTCGAGAAACTCGAAGACTGGTTCCACAGTAGCTTCCAGAAGGTGTGTGGCGAAGTGATTGCCCTGCCCCATGCCAATGACTTTCTCGACTTCTGCAAATCCGAAAAGCTTCGTTGCTTCATCCTCAGCACCGTCAAAACCGAATATTTCACCGTTCAGGCCTCCAACGCCGGGATGGATGACTGCTTCGAAAAACTCTATCTCGGCATATGGGACAAGCGTGAAAAGATACATGAAATCATCAGTGACAATAACCTTTTGAAGGATGAAACTCTTTACATAGGCGACATGCAGCACGACGTGGAGACAGCGCACTACGGTGGCATCCACTCCTGCGCGCTACTCACCGGCTACAACACCCTGGACCAACTCCGTAAAAGCAACCCCACCATCATCACCTCAAATCTTGATGATTTGAAAACCTTGTTACAAAGAAGCAACCTGTCCCTACCAACCGGCCTTGCCCAAACAGCAAACAAGCAAAGACCTACCCCCACCGTCGGCGCCCTGATTTATAATGCTCTTGGCCAAGTGCTACTTGTCCGTACAGACAAGTGGTCCGGAAAGTGGGGTATCCCGGGTGGGAAAATCGAATACGGCGAATTAGCCGAAGATGCCCTAAGACGCGAAATCGCCGAGGAAACTAAACTCGTGATCAGCGATATTGAGTTTGTGCTCACGCAGGACTGCATCGAATCTGAGGAGTTTTATCGGCCCGAACATTTTATCCTGCTCAATTACACATGCCGCCTCTCCGGCGAATCTGACGTCACACTCAACGAGGAGGCGCAGGTATTTCGCTGGGTGAACGAGACCGAGGCCCTGAAACTCAACATCAACGAACCCACACGCATTCTGCTCGACGTCGTCATGGCCCGGGTGGCAATTCCCGCTGATGACTGACCGAATCACCATTAAGGACCTGGAGGTCCAATTTCACGTTGGCGTGCCAGACGAGGAACGGGCGGAACCTCAAAAACTGCTCATCACCATCGAGATGACGCACGACCTTGCCCCAAGCGGGGCCTCCGACACCTTGGCTCAGACGATTGATTATTATACCGTCTGCCAAGCGGTCAAGGCACTTGGCCAAGCGCGTCACTGGAAACTCCTTGAGGCGCTGGCCCACGACATTTGTGAACTGGTGCTCGAGGAATTCAAACCAGACATCGTGCGTGTCATGATTAAAAAATTCATCCTCCCCGACACTCGCTGGGTTAGCATAGAAATGAGCCGCCCTTGATGCAGTCAGTTTTAGAACTTTTGATCAATCAAAGATTGCTTTGCCAAGCTCAATTCGTGGATAACCACCTCGAACAATTAACATGTTTCTGAGTACAACTGTAAGTTTTGTTCAGTTTGAAAAAGTCTTACTGGCTACTGTATTTATGTTAAGTCAGTACAGTGCCATTGGTGGGCGAGGTGTGACATTTCTTGAAAAAGCTGAAAAACAACCACTTAAGGTCGAGAACGTCCTCACCTGGGACTCCCTGGGCAAGCGGCACCAATCGAGACCAAATGAACTGGATGTCGGCTTCGAGTTTCATTTCCAAAATAGAACGGACAAGGAGGTCCGCATCACCAGCGCCTACACTTCCTGCGGCTGCACAGTGGCCAAACTCCCCAAAACGCCTTGGATCATCAAGCCCGGCCAAAAAGGCAGCATCCCCATCATCATGGATTTGCGCGGCAAGACTGGCATTATCGCCAAGGAGACCACGGTTATAACCAACCTTGGAACCGTCATCCTGACCACCGAGGTCTCTGTCGACCCTACGAACAGCCCTTCTGGCCCCGACCGCGCCCGGTCAACCGAAGAACGCGCCGCGAACCTGAGGCTGGCTGCAAAAAACCGACAGGCCGTTTTTCAGAATGACTGCGTCGAGTGCCACGTTAAGCCAACCATCGGGAAACGGGGCAAACAACTTTATGCAACCGCCTGCGGCATCTGCCACGACGCGAAAAACCGCGCACCTTTCGTTACCGAACTTCGTGCCTTGAGCAAGGGAAAAGACAAGGCTTATTGGAATACGTGGATCGCCGACAGCAAGCCTGGATCGCTAATGCCGGCCTTTGCAAAAAAACACGGTGGAACACTTGACGACTCACAGATCAAGTCACTCGTGGCCTATCTTACCCGGATTTTCCCGCGCGAACTCAAAACCAAAAAGGCCGTGAAAGCCGCCGCAAACACCAGGGCGCTCCCACTCAAATGAGCGGATTATTCATCACCTTCGAGGGAATCGAGGGCTGCGGCAAGTCGACCCAGGTAGAGCGATTGGCCAAACGATTGGCCAAGGAAGGGCACGAGACTCTCACCCTTCGCGAGCCAGGAGGCACCCCCATCGGTGAGGCCATCCGAGATGTGGTCAAGTTCCCCCCTGGTCACAATCCAATCTCACCCGATACCGAGTTGCTACTGATGAACGCCAGCCGCGCTCAACTTGTCCAGCAGGCAATCCGCCCTGCCTTGGCCAACGGCGCCATCGTACTATGTGATCGCTTTTACGACTCGTCGCTGGCCTATCAGGGGCACGGCCGAGGACTCGACTTGGTCAAGGTCCAGAAAGCCATCGACTTGGCCATTGACGGCATCAAACCGAATCTGACACTACTACTCGATATTCCATTGAGCGTCAGTCAAACGCGCGTCTCTGATCGACTTCAATCAACCGGCGAAATACAGGATCAATTCGACGAGTCCGGAACGAAGTTTTTCGAACGAGTGCTCGACGGATTTCATATCTTGGCCAAGGCTGAACCCGCCCGTTTCCGGATTATCAACGGAGACAAGTCCGCTGACAACGTCACCGAAGAAATTTGGAACAGCATCCAATCTCATCTCTGAAATTATAACATGGAAAGTCAAAACAACCTCCAAAATCATCGTCATGCATATTGGCGTGCGAACATCCGTATCCTGACCATCCTTTTATCGATCTGGTTTATCGTATCGTTTGGTTGCGGCATTTTATTTGTCGACCAACTCAATCAAATTAAACTTGGCGGATTCAAACTCGGCTTTTGGATGGCTCAGCAGGGATCTATCTACACATTCGTAGTACTGATTTTCGTGTATGTCCGACTAATGAACAAACTCGATCAAAAATTCAGCTTCGACGAAAAGAATGATTAAACCACCCCGTAACCACATCTCGAACAGTTAAATAGAATGGACGTACAAACCTGGACATACATCATCGTCGGACTTTCCTTTGCTCTCTACATTGGCATCGCCGTTTGGTCGAAGGCCAAATCAACAAGCGAATTTTATGTCGCGGGCGGGAACGTCTCCCCCTTGGCCAATGGCATGGCCACTGCCGCTGACTGGATGAGCGCAGCATCGTTTATATCCATGGCGGGCCTCATAGCCTTCATGGGCTACGACGGCACGGTTTACTTAATGGGCTGGACCGGAGGCTATGTGCTGCTAGCGTTGATGCTCGCTCCATACTTACGAAAATTCGGTAAATTCACAGTACCGGATTTCATTGGCGAGCGTTACTACTCAAAGGCAGCCCGAATCGTCGCATTGCTTTGCGCCATCTTCATCTCTTTCACTTACGTCGCCGGCCAAATGCGTGGTGTAGGCGTGGTTTTTTCGAGATTCCTTGAGGTCGATATATACTGGGGAGTACTAATTGGAATGAGTATTGTTTTTACTTACGCCGTATTGGGAGGGATGAAAGGAATTACATACACGCAGGTGGCACAATATTGCGTACTTATTTTTGCTTACATGACTCCGGCATTTTTCATTTCTCTCATGCTCACAGGCAACCCTATCCCGCAGCTTGGTTTTGGGAGTGAACTAAAGGAAGGCGGTTATCTTTTGGATAAATTAGACAAGGTGGTCACCGATCTTGGCTTCACAGCGTACACCGCCCAAACAAAGTCCACCACCGACATATTCTTTATCACGCTGGCATTGATGGTGGGAACAGCTGGTTTGCCGCACGTGATCATTCGTTTCTTCACCGTGCCAAAAGTTCGAGATGCACGCATTTCTGCCGGTTGGGCGCTGCTGTTCATCGCTATTCTTTACACCACGGCTCCTGCTGTCGCGACGTTCGCTCGATACAACATCATCAACACGGCAAACGAAAAGGCCTACGCCGAGATGCCGTCTTGGTTCAAGAAATGGGAGGAAACCAAACTCATCGGTTGGTTGGATAAAAACAATGACGGCCTGATTCAGTACCATCCTGGCACCCCCTTTGAAAAACTAAACAAAAAGGCTGTACAATTCAAAAGCACGGGAGAGAAAATCGAAACAGGCTCATACGGACAACCGCTCATCGCTAACAAAGCCACGGACAATTCGAATGAACTTTATATCGACCGAGATATTATGGTCCTAGCCAATCCGGAAATCGCAGGTTTGCCAAATTGGGTCATTGCATTGGTCGCTGCCGGTGGCTTGGCAGCAGCGCTTTCCACGGCAGCTGGATTACTCCTTGTTATTTCAACTTCTATTTCACATGACTTGATGAAAAAAACCATCAACCCGAACATCACTGATAAACAGGAATTAATTTACGCACGCATTGCCGCTGGCTGCGCAATTATTATTGCTGGATATTTTGGGATTAATCCGCCCGGCTTTGTTGCGCAAGTCGTTGCCTTTGCATTCGGCTTGGCCGCCAGCAGTTTCTTCCCTGCAATCGTTTTGGGCATCTTTTACAAACGCATGAACAAGGAAGGTGCCATCGCTGGCATGATTGCTGGTATCGTGTTCACAGCCACTTACATCATCTACTTCAAGTTTATTAACCCTGAATCCAATGTGCAGGCCAATTGGTGGTTCGGCATTTCACCGGAAGGTATTGGCGGTGTCGGCATGTTGCTCAACTTTGCCGTGTCGATAGTGGTTTCCAAGTTCAGCAGCCCGCCACCTCCCGAGGTGCAGGAACTTGTTGAAAATATTCGAGTCCCGAATAGAGACTAAACCCAAGCGATCTCACTCGCTGATGAGTTCCCTGAGCTGACTCACCGGCACGCAGTTTTTGAAGACCATCTGCAGGTTTTTCTGATCACCGTCATCTTCCGTGTAGTAGAGTGACTCGGTGCTGGCGGCTATCCCGACCACTTCCCCGGCTTCATTCAGAACAGGCGCACCACTGGATCCGCGACCGAAATCGGCTGTGATCGCCATCGCCGGAACAATTTTTTGATCGCGCTGTGTCATGAAGTAACGGGCGACACGCCCCTCGCTCAACGTGTAAAATTTTTTGTTCGGATGACTGATCAAATCCACTTTTGCCCCAACCTCCGCTGCTTGGCCAAGCGTAACCGGCGTAATCCCGGTATTGGGAATCCGCACCACTGCCAGGTCGTAGCGCTCACTCGCTACAACCACCGACTCGACCATAAACACCCGCCCGTCGAACAATCGCACCGCCAAGGCAGAACGCTCTGGCTGGTTCACCACGTGATAGTTGGTCACTACCAAATCCTCCGCGATCAAGAATCCGCTTGCTGGCGCCACATGCCAGCGCGTGCAGCGTTTACACTTGTACACACCACCCACCACTGCGATTGCCTTTTGTACCTCCTCCGCTCGGCCGCCCTTTCCCGCTGGCAAAGCAAGCTTGGCCCTCGGCTCCTTTTTCAATTGCTCGATCAACGATTCCATCGAGGCCACCTCGTCGGAATCCATCATCCTAGTTGCCTCACGTGTCATTTGCCCGATGATCGCCCGGTCGTTGATCACCTCCGGCTTTGCTTGGAGGTTCTCTTTAATGGCAGCTTGCTTCGTGCTCATACAACCACCAGCAACCATTGCCACCACAAGACAGCCCAACTTAGCTAAATCCATTTTCACGGCGTCAGGCTAATTCATTCGCAGCTTGGCAGCGAGAGTTTAGTGGCGTCAAATGGCAGCCGTATGTCGCTGCCGAAATACGTCCAAGAAACAGACCAGGGCGTGATCTTAGCCATCCGCGTTCAGCCCCGTGCCTCGAACAATGAAATCATCGCTGATCTCGCCGACGAGCAACTCAAGGTTCGTATCACCGCGCCACCCGTTGACTCCGCCGCCAACAAGGCGCTCACCAAGTTCATCGCAAAGTCACTCGATGTCCCATCGCGCACTGTCTCCCTTATTCGCGGCGACAAAAACCGCAGTAAGGTACTGTTCATCGCCAACACCGATGTCGCATCAGTACTTGCCAAAATCCACAAATAACTTGAGACACTCCCACCCGCCCAATAACTTTTCCTCGTGAGTACTCCGGCAGTCGATACTTCGGAACAAAACTGGCACGCATGGGTTGACACCGGCGGCACCTTCACCGACTGCCTCGCCGCCGACCCACATGGGCATATCCGTCGCTTCAAGGTTCTCTCCAGCAGTTGCCTACGAGGCACGCTCACGGCCATCCACACGCCGACCGAAATCGAGGTCGATCTAGCCCAACCACTCATCGCCGGTTTCGCACTTGGGCAACAGTTCCGCCTCCTTGGCAAACCCGACGCGCCGATCGAAATCACTGCCCACGATTCCCCTACCCAACTCCGCCTGGGCAAGCCGCTGCCCGGCA
>Ga0206679_10002084_pt1 | contig 16204 bp, 15 predicted proteins | sample M110012015metaG_FD_155464 | JGI IMG/M metagenome (GOLD analysis project Ga0206679, IMG submission 155464) | Ammonia-oxidizing marine archaeal communities from Monterey Bay, California, United States - M1 100m 12015 | ecosystem: Environmental > Aquatic > Marine > Intertidal zone | place: USA... | reverse complement strand
TAGTCTACTGAGATAGCAGGTCTTTACACGATCTACGTTTACTGCCATGGTCACAAACTCTGGGAGATGTAGCCACCGCCCGCTCAGAGTCTCGTTCAGAGACCTAAATAGGAATTTGAAATAGAGATTAAAATAAGAGCTCAACAAATAATCTAATAAAGAGTCCAATAGCAGCTGCTTTTACCTGCCCCTGAGGAAACAATAATGACAACTTTTGCCATCGTCAATCTAGTTCTATTTACAGCACTGATTAGCTTGCTCTATCAGCTGGCAGGCAAAGAAATTGGACTATCAAAGAGAGTATTATTAGGCTTAGTAGCCGGTAGTCTTTTTGGTTTTTATCTGCAGGCAGTATATGGCTTAGCATCTCCTGTTGCCGCGCAAACATTGGAATGGACTAATGTTATTGCTAATTCCTATGTGAACCTTTTGCGCATGTTAATCATGCCCCTAATTTTGGTAACTATGATTGCAGCTGTATTGCGGGTGGGAGAAATCAGGTCCCTCGGGAAAATTGGTGGATCGGTTATAGGTATACTAATTGTAACGACTATGATCGCCGCTTTAGTTGGTATTTTTATGGCGAGCATTTTCGGTTTGAATGCTGGCGAACTCGCCAGAGGTGCGGAAGAGCTGGCGAGAGCTGAAGTCCTTGAAGCTCGGCAAAGTGGAGCAGCGAGTCAGAGTATTCCCCAATTGCTGCAAAGCTTTATTCCACGGAACATTTTTGCTGATTTAACCGACGCCAGGGCCACTTCAATAATCGCTGTAGTCGTTTTTGGTTTACTGTTCGGTATCGCTTCCTTGCTCGTAAGTGAAGAAAATTCAGCTCATAGTCAAAGAATTTCTAGCTTCATCGACACGGCTCAGGCAATCATCATGAAACTGGTGAAGGTTGTTATGAGCCTCACTCCTTACGGAGTTTTGGCACTGATGACTAGAGTGATTGCTACATCTGATGGAAGTGCCATCGTCACACTGATTAGCTTTGTTATTGCCTCTTATATTGCAATTGCGATCATGTTCGCTGTCCATGCTTTGCTCATAGGATTGCTCGGCGCAAATGTCAAAACCTATTTCCAAAAGGTTTGGCCAGTACTCACCTTTGCCTTCGTGACCCGCAGCTCCGCAGCTACTATCCCATTAACAATACGTGCGCAAATCGAGGAGTTAAACATTCCAGCCCCGATTGCCAATATTGCCGCCTCTTTTGGTGCCACGATAGGGCAAAATGGCTGCGCGGGAATCTATCCCGCCATGCTTGCAGTTATGGTAGCGCCAACGATGGGTGTCGATATCGACTTGGGATTTATATTAAGCCTTATATTAATCATCGCGATTAGCTCATTTGGAATCGCCGGAGTAGGCGGCGGTGCTACCAATGCTGCCCTTGCTGTGCTGCCGGTGATGGGATTTCCAGTAACGGTGGTGGCACTTCTGATTTCTATTGAGCCATTAATAGATATGGCGCGAACAGCTTTAAATGTTAATGGCGCCATCACCACTGGTATGATTACGACAAGATTTCTGGGCGACCAAGTTGAGGCACCAACTCCTGACTTGGTTAATCGAAATTTACAAGAAAACTAATTACAACAATTGTTATAGGCTAAAAAAGGATAGAGAATTATGATCAAGATTTCAAAGACAGCTGCTATTATGGGTTTATTGTCAGTCTTCGGTATTACCGCAGCTGTTAGTGCCGCTGAAATCGTTCGCACCGGCGAAGGACGCAATTTTTATAATAATATTTTTATTCCAGCAGGTGCGGAAACGCTCTATCTAAGTGGTTCGGGTGCCAGCCAACAACCAGATGGCAGCTGGGGCGATATGGAGCAGCAAACTATTAATACGTTTAGTAAGTTTCAAGAAACTCTGGAATCCCAAGGTTGGTCTTTAGAGGATATTGTACAAGTAAGAGCTTTTGCAGTTTCTGGGTCAGGCGGTGAATTAGATTTTGCTGGATTTAATGCCGGCTATCAGCAGTTTTTCGGAACAGATGAAAACCCAATGAAGCCAGTGAGATCATTTGTGCAAATTGCAGGTTTGGTTGTCGATGGCTGGTTGATCGAGATAGAAATTCGAGCTGCGCGTGTTCCAGACTAAATCATGCACAGAAAGCAAAAGACTGTTAATTAAAGACTGCAAAGAATAAATCTATATTAACTGCTCTGGAAAAGGTCGGAATCACGATAATCTAGTTAAATCGTGACCGACCTTTTTTGATATCTAAGAAGTGTTTTTTAAGACGGAGTTAATCAGAAAATGTTTATAAGAATAAAAAATCTATTGTCTGATGAGCATCTGGCTTTCATAGACAATAAAATTGCCGTTGGAGACTTTACTGACGGCACTGTTACGACTGGAGGTCCTAGCAAAGCTGTTAAAAAGAACCTCCAGATAGAAGTGGCAAAACACCTTAAACGAGATAAGTTTTTGCGCATGAACAGTTTTGAGATTAACAGTCAAAGCTTGGTTCGCTTGTTGACACTGAATGGCTTGCTCCAGGATGAATTATGAGACTCTGGCGCTTACTACTCTTTTTTCTCCTTCTGCTGTCTGTCACAGTGCAAGCTCAATCTACTCTCGAACTTCAGGAATTCAACGCTGCGTATCTACAGTACGGTAACAATTTGCATTCCAACCCTGGTTTGGCGAGAGAGTCGGCGAGGAGAGCCTTCGGTCTAGGCAAGCAAATATTTGGCGATGAAAACGAACGCACTGCCATGCTAGCCATCAATTATGCCAATCTATTGCAGGATGAGGCTCAGTCACAGGATCTTTTTGACGAAGCAGTAACGATCTATCAAGCGGTTTTTGGATTTGGAAGCGAAGCGATGATTAATCCGCTCATGCGCCTTGCTCGGTCGCTAACAGATACCAACAAATATTCTTTGGCTAATGTCTACTATCGAAGAGCATTAGGCCTAAGTGAGGATCACTTTGGTGTAGATGCTAGTAAAAGTGGTGCCATACAATTGGAGCTTGGTTCAATAGCGCTAACTCAGAATAATGTGGAAAGTGCATTCCCATTGCTACGCAGTGCCCTTGAAACATTCAGCCAATATGATGATGCAGGTTCAGTATCTAATCGTGCGCGAACAGGTCTCTTACTTGGAGACTATTATCTCCGAACAGAAAACTATGAAGAAGCCTTGTCAATTTTATTGCTTGCTTTGGAAACGCTTTCTACCTACCCTCATGCCGATGTCACTCTGCGAAATAGAATTGCGTTGATAGAAGTTTATGAAAAACTAGGCAGAAGCGAAGAGGCTACAGCTCATTGTTTGGCGATCGGTGCGATAAGAAGGATTGGTAACGAAGGCAGTTTGCGACCTCTGTATACTGTCATCCCAGACAGTGAACAGATAATTGGTACCCCAACCGAACAATATGGCGTACGAGTTGGCTACACTATTGATGCGAATGGTTATGTGGTAAACCCAATATTAATGAGCACTATCGATAGTGATGTTCTTTCCCAAGTTTTCCTCTCAGCGATACAACAATTTCGCTTTGCTCCTAGATTTGAAAATGGGGACCCTGTTGCTTCTCTCAATCAACAATATGTTTTTCGTTACTAAGTTTTACCAATTCAGCATTAATCAAAACTATTTCTCTGGCTACGATTGAGGAACTAAATTATGAGAGCAATTTTTCTTGTTTCAATTTTGCAATGTCTGGTTATATTTTCGCGTGTTGTTTCAGCTCAGTCTTCATTTGAAGTGATGGAGGTTAACATTTCAGAGTTGCAGAATGCTTTGTCAGAAGGAAGAGTCAGTTCAGTAGAGTTGGTGGATAGTTATCTCGAGCGAATATCTGCCTACGACAAGCAAGGTCCGGCATTGAATAGCATAATTCGAATCAATCCTGAGGCGCGGAGTATTGCTGCGCAACTTGATGCGGAACGAGAAACCTCTGCGATTAGAAGCTCTCTTCACGGTATCCCTATACTGGTAAAAGATAATTACAACACTACAACTATGCCCACCACCGGTGGTTCCGTTGCCTTGGCAGATTTTATTCCCAGTGAAAATTCTACTCAGATTAATAGATTGATCGAAGCTGGAGCGATCATTTTGGCTAAAACCAATTTGCATGAGTATGCCTATGGCATCACTAGTGTTGGTTCACTGGTCGGTCAAACTCGCAACCCCTACGACATAAGGAGAGTCCCAGGTGGCTCCAGCGGGGGAACGGGGGCTGCGGTGGCAGCCAGTTTTGGGGCGATCGGCTTGGGTTCAGACACTTGCGGTTCAATTCGTATCCCTTCGGCCTTTAACAACTTAGTTGGGCTTCGACCAACCAAAGGCTTATCCAGTATTTATGGAGTTATGCCTCTGTCCCATACTCAGGATGTGGCCGGTCCACTGGCAAGAAACTCAACAGACTTGGCGATTTTATTGGACGTCGTTGTGGGCTATGACGAGAAAGATGAGGCAACGAGTATCATGTTATTTCAGGAATCGCCGGAATTTGTCCGGAACCTGAATAGTGTTAATTTGGAAGGGCTGCGCATCGGCAAGCTGCAAAGTTATTTTGATCGAGCCGATACAGTCACCAGGCGGACGATAGAGTCTACTCTCGAGCATCTAGAGCAACAAGGCGCTGAAGTTGTGGAAATTGAAATTTCCGAAGCTGAAAGTTTAATTGGTCAGTCGGCTCTCATTGGTCACGAATTTAAGAACGATCTCAATCAATATCTATCGTTGTTTATCAGCGATGAAATAATGAGCCTGGACGACATCGTTGATCTGGGATTGTTTCATGAAGCAGTAGAAGGGGCGCTTTCTCGCAGTCATGCTTCGGTTTTCAATGAAACAGAGTACAATCAGGCTGTTGCGGTTCGTATTGAGCTCCGCGAGTCAGTGGAATCAGTGCTGATGGAAAACCAGTTAGATGCATTGGTCTATCCAACAATAGCTGAGCTTCCAGTAATAATTGGAGAATCTCAGCCGGGAAATAACTGCAGCCTCAGTGCGAATTCTGGTCTCCCCGCAATATCGCTTCCAGCTGGCTTCTCGGACTCGGGTTTACCAGTGGGGATGGAATTGCTAGGAGCTTATCTTAGTGATGTGCGCTTGGTTTCGATCGCCCATGCTCTGGAGCAGTCTAAGCAGAGTCGACAGCCACCTTCTGTTACACCACCATTAGAGAATGGAGAGGCACCGTCCGCGCGAAAAATAGAAATAGCGTTCAATGACGCAGGGGCTCAATTTTCTGCCAGTTTCGAAATAAACATGCTATTCAATACCCTTGCTTACCAAATTCAAATCGATCCTGCTGGTTCAGCTGAAATATACGCTATCACACTCATAATAGATGACCCTGATGCCTTGGGGCTAACGGACCCTATTATTGCGAATTTCCTCGGTCCCAATATGGATTTAGCGGCGGGCGAAGTCTTCATGAGCCCGCAATTACGTATGGCTATTCACGAAAACCGAGCTTACTTAAAAATATTTGCAGATTCCCTGCCTCCGGTGGGCGCAATTCGGCGGCTGGACTAGTTCCGAAATAGTTTGGAGTGAGTTTAGAATCAGTTAAGGAATAATGACTGACGCAGCGATATTGTGGTCACTGATTTCGTTAGCGGTGAAGCTGGAGATTCCCAACCAGTACTTTCCCTGAGCCAAAGTTTGTTCAATTCTCGAATTCGTTTCTACATCGCTGTCATCACCTTCCACAACTAGAAACAGCCCCTATGATAAATTCAACAAAGGACTGGTTAGATCACAGCTCGTCGATTAAACAAAATATGTTCCTTCCTCGCCATCCTCTCGAATTGTGAGGCTTCTAACATGAACATTTTTCCTAATGTATACGCTGCCCATGAATTTGAGCTCAATAGAGTTGACGCTGCAATCGCCTTTGAATACATCGGAAAGCGACAACGTAATATAGGTGCTAATAATTTCGGAGCCGCTATGTTTAGAAGAAAGAATTTCTATGAGCGCGTATTTTTATAAATTAAATCAGGTTTCTAACAGAGTGTCAGAAACTAGCAGTGTCCACAGGGTACAAGATCACTGGTATCATTTCGCTTTGTTGGAACCAGTCACCATCTATGCGAATATAATTTTCTTCATTCTCGTCCAACCTCAATGTGCCCGTAAACTCCAGATCGATGCGGGGAATTCGGATCAGGATATTCAAACCGTTTATTTTCACCGTATCGGCTGGCATACCGTAGATTCCTTTTGCTCCATTAATCAAGGTCGCTGAGTAAGCGCCGTCGGTCTCAGTAAAAGTGAAAGACATTGTCATGTCGTCACGTCCAATTACTAACGGGCCCTCCCATGCACCAACAAAAGTGGGTTGCATCTTTTGCTGAGCCACAGAGTTGGTGATTATTAGCGCCAATATAAATACGGTTGCTAGAGTTTTGAGCATGAGATAGATATTAGTTCAGCTGATCGAGGGAGTGCAAGCAGTCTTAGAGGTCGATTAATAACCAAGTCATCAGTAATTTAGATTCTAGCAGGTAGGTAGTCTTTTGAAGAGGAAATACAAAAGAAAATTGGGGTTGGAGCATGGGCTAAGACGGAAGAATTTCATGAGACCCGCTATCAATGTAATTCCGCCCTCCTCGAAGCTCTCAGCGAGAAAGGCATCGTGATTCTCTATTCGCAGCGAGAAGTCAGGATGTTGCAACAGCAATCTATCGAAATAAATTCAAATCAATAGCGTCTGCCATCACAGCATAACCTGCATCGTTGGGGTGTAAGTTGTCCTCTGTGAATGCAGGCAGTAAATGGATCGGATTGTTTGGGTCTTGTACAACCTTGTCAAAATCGATAACGCCGTCAAACTCTCCACTACTTCGAATAAATTGATTAACAGCCTGCCGGATTATTTCGCCTTCTGGAGTGAAATACACAGCTCCTTGAAAAGGAGTTAGAGTGGCCCCAATAATCTTTATTTCATTCATGTGAGCTCGATTAATAATTTGTCTGTAACCGGCGATGATATCTGCGGCAGGAGTAGGAGCACTGCCTTCCATCGTGGGCATTCCGATATCATTAATGCCTTCCATTAACACTATGTGGGTAACATCACTAAGTGCTAGTACATCACGTTCAAATCTTGCCTGTAAATTCTGGCCGAATATTACATTGCCTTCTGAGGTGACTCGGTTACCACTGATACCGGCATTGATCACTGCATAGTTATCTATTGATTCATCTGCGAAGAGGCGCCTGGCGAAATGATTTGGCCACCTTTGATTGCCTGAAAGGCTTGAGCCCCAGCCATCAGTTATAGAGTCACCAACGGTAGCGATGGCGGAAATACCAGTGTCATCGATTACATCAATTGCTGTAAGTAAACTCCAGGCAGGTGTTTCGTTGGCATTGCTCAGTTCAGTGCTGGTCGTATAGTCACCGATTAAAGATGTATAGTTAGTTTGATTAGACAGCGAGTGAGCAGTGACGAAACCCGTATCGTTGGGCAGATATAGGCTTACACTTAAATTGCTTAATGGAGGTACCAGATAACGGATTGGATCACTAATAATTACCCCACCTCTTGGGACGCGCACTGATTCCTCGCCGCCAAACGTTATAGCTGTTGAAGTCCCAATTTGAATAGAACTCCCTTCAGATTGTAAGGCTATGGCAGTGCGGCCAATATCAATAGCTTGTTCACCATGATAATTAGCCAAGCGAATACGCAGGCTGCTGCCGCCGACACTGGTGTGAGTTATTAACCTGATCGTTTGGTCCTGGAGTGACTCTGAATCTTGTTCCATCGGTGCCATGGTGCTTGGGCTTGCAGTCCAGGTTGTAACCCAGCGTTCGTCATCCTGAGCTTGTGCGCCTAAATCACCGGCAAGAAATAATGTAGCCACAAAAAGAGGTAATGTGATGAATAGGATCTGGCGAGCTGACTTTCTGCTGGTATCGACGATAAAATTATTCATGATTTGCTCTCTTAGTGTTAAATAAAACATCTATCTCATTCGCACATTAATCAAATTGGAGGAATAAAATAGTAAATCATAGATTTGGCTTAATGCAAATTCCGCATCCACAGTTGCGGCCTTTGGGCTGTCTTGCTATAAAAGCGCCCACATGGGATATGGCTTACCCGTAGTTGTTGATAGTGTGAGACACCGGCGATAGCTTCTGCAATATGACTATGTCCACAACTGAATTAGAATTAGAACTCGAGGATGGGAATCAATTGATGCATTACTTGCCAGCTATAGAAATGGAGTTCCCGCACGAAGTGGGCGTGAACGCCTCTATTATCTGGCTCCATGGCCTTGGCGCTGATGGTAATGATTTTGCCTCCATTGTTCCCCAATTGGACTTAAGTGCAGCCTATGGTATTCGTTTTATCTTTCCTCATGCGCCAGCAATTCCAATCACTATTAACAATGGTCATGTGATGCCGGCGTGGTATGACATCAGGCAATTAAATATTGAGCGATCCGCAGACGAAGAGCAGTTAAGGCAGTCTGCGACTTGGGTTCATGCTCTTATCGAGAGAGAAATCGAACGGGGAGTTGATAGCAGTCGTATCATTATTGCTGGCTTCTCCCAGGGGGGAGCGGTGTCTTTCGAGGCGGCTCTTAGTTACAGCAAACCTCTGGCAGGTGTCATGGCACTATCGACTTACTTTCCGACAGCGGTAACCATCCAGATTGATATCATTAACAGTGAGCTTCCTATTCTCATTTGCCATGGCAGCTTAGACCCGGTAGTAGCCGAGGCCATGGGACTGCAAAGCCTCGCCACCTTGCAAGAAATGGGTTTTAAGCCTGAATATAAGTCCTATCCCATGGAGCATGCCGTTTGCCCTCAGGAAATCGTGGATATCGCCTCTTGGATACGGAAACTGCTCGATCCTGTAACATAAATTAAGCGGGAATAAATAATTGGTCAAATTGTTGACCTTAGACCTAGCTCTAAGGTTACACTGCTCTCATTCGATGGGAGCCCGGTGAGGGTAAGCAAGTGCTGAAAATTAGTGAACTATCCGCCAAGACTGGCCTAACCGCCCATACCTTGCGATTTTATGAGAAGCATGGCCTTATTCAGGCCAGCACCCGGAGTGAATCCGGCTATCGATATTACAATGCTGCGGATATCCGGCGGGTAGAATTCGTGAAAACAGCCCGGAGCATTGGGTTTTCATTGGAAGATATAAACCAGCTTCTGTCTATTCGTGTTGATAAGCTCAGTCATAGTTGCCAGGAAGTGACAGAAATAACACGAAACAAACTTGATGAAGTGAATGGCAAAATAAATGAACTGCAATCTATGCAACAAACCTTACAAATATTGTTGGATAGCTGCTGTGGTGGACCCGAGAGAGCGATTCACTGTTCAATAATGGAAGCGCTTGATAAAGATCTATTTAGAAACCAAGACAATGAATCTGCATTACAGGCATCGGGGAAAGTAAAATGAATCTGGTCAGTATTTTTTGGAATTTAGTAATTGAAAGTGCACCTTGGTTGCTGATCGGATATCTACTTGCAGGAATAATTAAGCAAGTCATCCCAAATTCCTGGGTCGAAAAACAATTGGCAAAGCCGGGCTTTGTTTCCGTATTGAAAGGCGCGTTGATTGGAGCGCCAATGCCGCTATGTTCCTGCGGTGTTATACCCACTGCGCTTGCAGTTCGAAAGGCTGGCGCATCGAAAGGTGCCACTGCTTCTTTTTTAGTTGCTACACCTGAAACTGGTGTAGATTCAATTTCATTCTCCTACGCTGTGCTAGGTCCAATTTTTGCTATTGCTCGGCCTATTAGCGCTTTGCTTAGTGCAGTTATCGCTGGTGTATTGGTGAATAGCCTGGATAAGGAATCATTCGAAGAAGAAACTGTGGCAAAGGCTAGTAGTTGCTGTCATAGCAAACTAGCAGTAGGGGTTGAGAATATTCCCCTGAGCCAGAAATTAATCGATGCTGCTAAATATGGCTATGGTCGCATGATTTCTGATACTGCTAAATGGCTTGTTATTGGTTTAGTTGCAGCCACGATAATAACAGCTGTTGTACCCCAGTCATTTTTCTTGCGCTGGGGAGATGGATTGCTTGCAATGATTATCATGGTACTAATCGGACTGCCCATGTATATCTGCGCCACGGCGTCAACGCCAGTTGCAGCAGGTTTGTTATTTGCAGGTGTATCACCAGGGGCTGCATTAGTATTTATGTTGACGGGTCCTGCGACTAATATCGCCACCATGGGAGTGATTAAAGAACAATTGGGTAGTAGATCTCTAATTGCTTATTTAATCGGGGTTATCGCCACCGCTGTAATTTGTGGCCTGATGCTAAACGAATTCTATGCAACCTTCGGCTGGTCCCTACAAATATCAATGATGGAGCATGGAGAGAGTCATCCCTTGTGGCGTCAATTAGCAGCGGCTCTTCTAGCGGCTCTTGTGGCAAGAGTCTGGATCCAACCATTGCTAGGGCCCAAGGTTGCGACCGACGAGTCTACAGAGAAACCAGAACTGACAGCGTAAGAGTTTGTTTGGAAATCAGCTGGGATCAATTGAGCCCGCGATTATTCTGTGATTACTATCCAGCTGATAGGTAATATCGGCAGTTGATGGCATAGTAGCTAGACCATGTCGGGTTAACCTCTCGAAATGTTGGACAAATCTTTTTAGTTCCAGTAAGTCCATTATGCCATCTGTATTCTCAGCACTGCGGGCTTTTAGTTTATCTTCCTGCAATGTTCGCCAATGGATAATTTGCTTGAAATCCGGCGCTTGCAGTGTGACTAGAAGCGATATATGTTGAAACAGTTCCTGGTACTCAGTTGCCAGTTTTTGGTTCACGTAAATTCGCCAGCTACAGTCAGGATCCTCATTTGCTTCTAAGTCATTTATCGGTGCCTGCAATGCCGATTCTGATTCGGGGGTGAGTCCTACAAACCAACCTTCCAGAATGATCAGATCGATCGGGCCCTCAACTTCCGGCAAAAAAGCCTTCTCTGTTAAATCATCCTGAGATTTATCAAAGCTCGGGAGTACTAAATTTTCACCCATTCCTAGTTGTTGAAGCCGGTTCAATGTTTCTCCCATGAGCTGAGTATTATGGGTTCCAGGAACACCGCGGCTAGACAGTAAGGGGTGCACATTTTTTGCCAGGTCAAGGCGATCAGTTTTAGATAGATAAAAATCATCTAACGATAACTGCGCCACACGAATTCCCTTTGACCGTAGCAGTAATGTTAACAAGGCCGCCACGGTGGATTTTCCTGTCCCCTGTCCCCCTTGAATACCGAGTATGGGAAAATCGAATACAAAATTCCGAGATTCCAATTTTTTCTGTTTGAGTAATTTCTCGATATTTTTTAATAGAGGAAGAAAAAACTTTACCGCATCTTCTGCATAAGTATCAGGAAGTAATTCAGTGCTAACAAAATCGTTTATAAGTTGTTGGTACATTGTTGGTAAGATCGTTTTTTCCGTATGTTAAAACTATTTTCAATGTTTTCGCTAATGTGTCAGACCGGAGCTGGGTTCAGAATTTTGCTTGTGTTACGATTCTTCTGATTGAACACCTAGCTAATTTTTCTAAAAATGTCTTCATCCATGTATTCATCGCTGCTAACAGAAAGACCTTTGCTTATTTCACCGACTCTGGCGGCGACAATAGGTTTGGAAGAAGCAGTTATGTTGCAGAGTCTGTCCGAATTAATTAGTTTTCGTCCCACAATAAAGAATCCCCGCAGAGCCGATTTAAATTGGATTGAGTTAACCGAACAAGAGCTTTTGGATGCCTTTCCTTTTTGGGCGATCATTGATATTAAGCGAGTGCAGACTAGTTTACAGAATCTAGGCTTAATAGTGTTAGACCAAGCAGACTCCGCGGCAGAAAATTTTCTCTGTGCAATCGATGAGGTTTCAGAATTTCATGCTAAAGAGAGCTACCCCTCTCAGTTTGACACGAACAACTTGACCGCTCGTCCTGTAATTCCTCCAGTGGAGAAAAAAGCTGTAGCTCAAGTAAGCAGGCCTGCCGGCACTGCCTCACTGATTCCATCCAATTGGAAACCGGGTGGAGATTGGATCAAGCAATGTCGACAACACAATATTCCAGAAGCTTTTATATTAGGTTTGGTGGCAGAATTTGTCGGTTATTGGCGAGAACGTGCGCAGGCACGATTCTCCTGGGGTAATGCCTTTTACAAACATGTCTTAAAAGAGTGGCGTAACGAGCAAACTCGTCAAGGCGCTTTCGAAAAAGCGAGCACCATGTCCGCTGATTGGCACCCCAGTGATGATGCGGTGGGTATTCTGGAGAACGCTGGAATAAACCCTAGGTTCATTGAAGATGCGATTCCTGAGTTTGTCTTGTACTGGCGTGAAAGAGGGATGGTGAACGGTGCCTGGAATACCAAATTTATAGAACATATACGTCGCCAGTGGGTAAAATTCTCCGCCGCCTTTGGTTACGATGATACACCCAAAGCGATACAAGATAATTGGCAACCCAGTGCAGATTGTTTCGAAATTTTGCAGCTTGCAGAAATTGATGAGAATTATGCCAGAAGCAAGATTCCCGAATTCGTCATGTACTGGAAAGATAGCCAGCAAGTAAAGGCATCTTGGAATACTGTGTTTTTACAGTTCATTAAACAGGACTGGGCACGACAACTAAAACAATTAGAGACAGTGGATCTTTCTCATGCAGAAAATCAATCCCTTGTTGGATCAAACCAGCAGAGAATTAAAGAGCGATTCCAACGCATCGCTGACCGAAGTTGGGCAGAGTAGAGATACTACTGATTATGCTGCTACTTCCCCCCGCGACATCGCGGAGCCTGGTGTCGCTTATTCAGCGAGCTCTGAAGATAGTGAAGATGCAACTGCCCAAATGGACCATGTTGATGCTATCAACCAGGCTTTCGCTGAGTTCGAATTCGCCTACCACAATCAATTTCACAAAGCATTTTCTGATGCCGAAAGCTTGGTAATTGCAAAGAAGTACTGGTTGAGTTCGCTCGACAATTATGCGCCTAGGCAAATCGTCTTGGCCGCTAAGAAGGTAATAAAAACTCAAGACTATCTCCCGTCTATTGCTGCTCTGGTTAGAGCCTGTGAAGAAGGTCTTGATCTATTTGGCTTGCCCTCTCCCAGACAAGCCTATCTTGAAGCTTGCCGCGCTGCAGCGCCAAAACGTCTGCAGAACTGGAGTCATCCAGCCGTTTATCTAGCGGGTGTAGGTGCAGGTTGGTATTTGCTTGCCAACGAAGCTGAGGCCAGCGCATTGCCGGTATATGAATACCATTATGGAATTCTATGCAAACAAGTGCTCGGCGGGGGAGAGCTGGGAATTATAGCCCCTGCAGCATTGCCAGAAAAAACTAGTCGTAAGCTAAGTAAAGAAGAAACCCGAGCCCGAATAGCAAAAATGCGTTCCGACCTAGGCTTATAACGGGAAATTCGATTTCCGTATTTAGGCGTCCATTTTTCGATATTTAATTCTTGTCGGTTCTGCCCCATCTCCTAGTCGTTTCTTGCGGTCAATTTCATAGTCGGAATAATTCCCTTCATGCCATACCACGTCACTATCGCCTTCGAATGCCAGAATATGTGTGCAGATTCTAACGAGGAACCAACGATCATGAGAAACCACGATGACGCAGCCGGGGAAAGTAAGCAATCCTTCCTCTAGAGCTCGCAGAGTTTCTACGTCCAGGTCGTTGGTTGGCTCATCCAGTAACAACACATTGCCGCCTCGCTTTAAAAGTTTCGCCATGTGTAAGCGATTTCGTTCTCCGCCGGATAAGTCTTTAACAAATTTCTGTTGATCACCACCACGGAAATTGAATCGACTGGCGTAAGCACGAGAAGAGATCTCAAATTTACCAATTTCTATCGTCTCTTGATCATCAGATATTTCCTGCCAAACTGTATTGTCGCCATTTAAATCGTCGCGACTTTGATCCACATAAGCTAGATCAACTGTATCGCCCAATTCAATGGTACCGCTGTCTGCTTGTTCTTCGCCCACGAGCATTCGCAAGAAGGTTGTTTTACCTGCGCCATTGCCGCCAATTATTCCTACGATGCTACCCTTGGGTACTGAAAAACTTAAATTATCAATCAGAGTCTTATCATCAAAAGCCTTCGAGAGGTTCTTCACCTCGATAACTTTATCGCCAAGTCGAGCGCCTGGAGGAATATAAAGTTCCATGGTCTCGTTACGTTTCTGAAAATCCTGAGAATTTAATTCCTCGAATCGTGCAATTCGAGCCTTGCTTTTGGATTGTCGGCCCTTTGGATTAGAGCGTATCCACTCCAATTCTGATTTGATGCTGCGGTCATGAGCAGCTTCTTGTTTGGCTTCAATTTCGATGCGTTTTTCTTTGGTTTCTAACCAGGCGCTATAGTTGCCTTCGTAGGGAATACCATGGCCTCTGTCCAATTCCAGTATCCAGCCGGCTGCATTGTCGAGGAAATAGCGATCGTGAGTAATTGCCATTACTGTACCAGGGTAGTCCTGCAGAAATCGCTCCATCCAGGCTACGGATTCTGCATCCAGATGGTTAGTCGGTTCATCCAACAGCAACATATCAGGCTTGGAAAGCAACAGTCGGCAAAGGGCAACTCGTCTTCTCTCCCCCCCAGACAATTTGGTCACCTCGGCGTCCCATGGAGGCAGGCGCAGAGCGTCAGCAGCACGTTCCAAAATTCGTTCGACTTCCCAGCCGTTTACTTCATCAATTTGATTCTGCAGTTCGCCTTGTTTCTCCAGCAAAGCAGTCATTTCATCGTCACCCATAGGTTCGGCAAATTTGTCACTGATGTCATTAAATTCTTCAACTAGGTTGATAATGTTTTTAATGCCTTCTTGCACATTGCCCCGCACATCTTTCTTATCGTCTAAATCCGGTTCTTGCGGGAGATAGCCGATCTTGATATCAGCTTGTGGCCGCGCTTCGCCATTAAATTCTGTGTCTACTCCAGCCATAATTCTTAGCAGCGTTGATTTTCCTGCACCATTCAATCCCAAGACACCGATTTTGGCTCCTGGAAAGAATGAGAGTGAGATATCTTTAAGAATTTCGCGCTTTGGTGGGACCACCTTGCCAACCTGCTGCATGGTGTAAACAAATTGAGCCATTTCACTATCCTGAGTGTTATATCTAACTATCAAAGCCCCAATTATTAGTCTTGAGGAATTGAGAAAAAACCGGTCGACATTATTACATACCAAAGTCTCTTAATGTTGGGAATTGGAGTTCCCAAAACCCCAAATATTGATGCTCATTCTGGAGCCATCATGTAGAATAACGCCTTCAAAAAATCCCCAGATATGACTCGGAGTACTAGATGTTTAAGAGCGATACTAGCCTGTCTGATTTTGATCCAGAAATTAGCGCCGCTATCGAAGCTGAAGGTCAACGACAAGAGCAGCACATCGAATTAATCGCGTCGGAAAACCACACCAGCCCCCTCGTGATGGAAGCGCAGGGCTCCGTTCTTACGAATAAATATGCTGAGGGGTATCCCGGTAAACGCTACTACGGTGGCTGTGAACATGTTGATGTTGTCGAAGAGCTCGCTATATCCCGAGTTAAGAAGCTCTACAATGCAGACTACGCCAATGTGCAACCCCACTCAGGGTCCCAAGCTAACGCAGCAGTCTACATGGCCTTAGTTAAGCCGGGCGACACCGTATTGGGAATGAGTCTGGCAGATGGAGGGCACCTGACCCACGGGGCGAGTGTAAGTTTTTCCGGGCGAATTTATAATTCAGTTCAGTACGGATTGAAAAACGGAACTGGTGAGATTGATTACGATCAAGTAAATGCTCTTGCTCAAGAACATAAGCCCAAGTTAATCATGGCTGGTTTTTCAGCTTATTCCCGGGTTATTGATTGGCAAAAGTTTCGTCGTATCGCTGACAGCATCGGTGCGTATTTTGTCGTCGACATGGCTCATGTTTCAGGTTTGATCGCAGCTGGTGTTTATCCTTCTCCGGTGAATATTGCCGATGTAACCACATCCACCACTCATAAGACGCTGCGTGGTCCGAGAGGGGGTATAATCCTGGCCAGAGCTAATCCAGAACTGGAGAGGAAATTGAATTTTGCGGTGTTTCCAGAGAGCCAGGGTGGCCCTCTGATGCATGTAATCGCGGCCAAGGCTGTCTGTTTCAAAGAAGCTATGAGCGATGAGTTTAAAACGTATCAGCAGCAGGTCTTAAACAATGCTAGATCCATGGCATCA
>Ga0206679_10002083_pt1 | contig 16204 bp, 15 predicted proteins | sample M110012015metaG_FD_155464 | JGI IMG/M metagenome (GOLD analysis project Ga0206679, IMG submission 155464) | Ammonia-oxidizing marine archaeal communities from Monterey Bay, California, United States - M1 100m 12015 | ecosystem: Environmental > Aquatic > Marine > Intertidal zone | place: USA... | reverse complement strand
GTAAAGACGGAGCCGCCTATGCTTCACCACTATTCGCTGAGTTTGGAGGCGTACGGCAAATCGTCGAATGGAACCACGAGGATCTGCTTGGAGTCGAAATCCAGTCCGGCCAACTCCTCTGGAAGTACCACCTGCCTCACCGGGGATCGAATCAAAACATGCCGACTCCGACGATCCACAACGGGCACGTTTTGGTGGGTGGCGAAAACCGAGGCACGCGAAGTGTTCATCCACATATTAAAGAAGGCAAATGGGTCGTCACCGAGAAATGGCACCAAAAACGCGCCTCCCTCGATATGAGCACAGCTGTCATCAACAACGGGCAGCTTTACGGCATGACCCATCATAGTTTGGGCCGGCTTTTCTGTATCGACACCGAGTCGGGCAACATCATTTGGCAGGGCCCTAGTCGTGTGGGTCAAAACGTGGCGTTTCTCTCCATCCCCGGACATATCGTTGCCCTGCTCGACCATGGCCAGTTGCAAATCATCGAAGCCAAGGGAGCCGAGTCGAAAAAGGTCGCGGAATACAAAGTGGCTGATCGCCCAACTTGGTCTGCGCCAGTCCTTCTTAAAGACGGAATCCTGATCAAGGATCGTCAGGAATTGATCCGCTGGTCTTTCACAAAAACAAAATAAGCCGCGAATCAGCGCCAACCTTTTTGTGTGAATTTACAACGTACAAAACCAGCCTGGCACTTCATCTTAATCCTCTCAGCAATGTGTGCCAACGAAGCCTGCTTTGGTTTAGTTGCCAGCAGCTTTCAATTCTTCACCCGTCTTGCCGCCGTGTTTGCGGAGGAGGTCGGAGCTGGCTATTTGACTCTGTCGACATTCGCCAAATAGTCAGGATCAATGTCCACACCGATGCCGTGGCCGTTGGGTGCGGTCATGGATCCGTTTTTGACGGTGATCTTGTCGCCTGTGGATTCCCAGGGGAAATCGTCGGTCAGTCCCTTGTATTCCTGATGTGGTCCAGGGTTGGGGCAACATGCGGCGTAGATTCCCATGTAGAGAAATCCAAGGCCGCCTCCAGAAATGTGTGGGGTGCAATCAAAGCCTTTAGCCGCTGCCATCTGGGCGACGCGCAATGAGCGGATCAGGCCACCGTAGTAGAAGATGTCAGGCTGGAAGATGCGGACGCCACTGTTTTCAACCATCCATTTGAAGCGCCACTGGCTGCTCTCCTGTTCGCCCCATGCGATGGGAATGCTCAATGCCTCAGCGACTCGTTTCGTTTCGTCAAGGTAGTCGAAGGGCACGGGTTCCTCGTAGAATGCGACCCCGTTTGCCTCCAATATTTTTCCGACTTCAATAGCCTTTTGCACTGAGAGGTAGGAGCTGTTGGCGTCGGCATAGAGGGTGCATCTATCGCCCAAGGCTTTAGCGACCATGGGGATCAATTTCTCGGTGCGGTTGGGAACCTCGTCGATCACTTTCATTCGACCTCCGATTTTGAACTTCAATGCTTTGGCATCGATGCTCTTTACTGATTTGATGATGCGGCGCAGGGATTCCTGAGCATCTTTAGTGCGATGATTGTTGGCGATATAGAGATTGATCTGCTTGCGTCGCTGTCCGCCCAACAGATCCGCCGCCGAACACTTGGCGACTTTACCCAAGAGATCGAGGATCGCGAATTCGGCTGCTGCGAGAGGAACCCAGAACAGTTGCCCTTGCATCTTGTAATTACTGCCGCTGAGAAAGACGCCATCGACCAATCGATCGAGATCCCGCGCGTCTTTGCCGCGCATGTAGGGAGCGATCACCTTGGTGAAGACGTGTTGGCTCAGCTCCATTTTTTTAGGATGTCCGACGGACCAGCCTTCAGCGCCATCTTTGGAGCGGGCACGGATGAACCAGTTGTCATCCCTTTCATACAGTTCAAGCGACTGGATGATTACCGGATTCGGAAGGCGATCGCGCTGAACGAGTGGTTTAAAGGTTCCGATCGGATCTACGGGCTTGCTGTGACCTTGAGGGATTCCGCCCATTAAAACAGCGGCTGCAGGGATGCTTGTGGAGAAGAGAAAGCTTCGCCGGTTCATGGATGCGATTGTTGTTAGTAGGAGGTGTTTCATTTGGCAGCGGCTTTCAATTCTGCACCGGACATTGCTCCATGGTCGATTAGGAAACCAAAGGTTTCATTTTCAGCATAATCTAATGGCGACAGACCATCTATATTTACTACATTTACATCCGCACCTTCCTTGATCAGCAGTTTAGCAGTTTTATTGTGAACCTTTGAAGCCGCCCAATGCAAAGGTGTCCATCCGGATTCATCTTTCGCATTTACATCCGTGCCAGCATCCAAGTGTTGTTTGACGGCTTCGTTGTTTCCCAGCGCAGCTGCATCGTGAATTGAGATGTCCGGCGCATTGGCTGTCGGCGGTTCTGGTTTTGCAACTTCAACAACTGGTTTCGTTTCTGGCGGAGGAGCCGACTGCTGCGACTCACCACACCCCACCAGCACCACGGCTGCGATTGTTGTGAGTAGGAGGTGTTTCATTGTTTTTCTCTTGTGCTTATTACGGTGGACTGTTTTACGGCTATTCTTCCTGCTTTGGCACGACTGCACGCGCGGCACGGTCCCCAACTTCAAAGTATCCGAGCTTTTTCCCGGCTTTGCTGTCGGCCTCGGCGATCATCCACACCGCGCCGGGTCGGGTCTGTTGTCGGTATTGTGCTCCTCGGGCAATCACTGCATAAGGTTTGCGGCCACCGGTGCGATCCATCGAGAACAGCCCCACTTTGCGGCCGCTCCGGTTAATGAACACGACATCAAAGGGATTACCGTCCGGTTTTGATGGAGGCGCTTTCGTGGCGGCAGCAAGCGGTTCCCATTTTAGCGCCGGCAACGTTTCAACTTTCGGCTGAACGAACTTGGCAAACTTCTTCGGAGCCAGTGCGCGTAAACGTTCCAAAGTGGCTTGATGCGCTCTTTGGTTTGCCAGATTACGCCATTCATAGGGATCAGTCTCGACGTTATAGAGTTCCTCGCCGCCTCCGGCATAACGGATGTAGCGCCAGTGCTCCGCGCTTAAACCAAAGCTGCCCGGAGAGCCGAGATGGGTAATTGCGACGTGTGGCCAGTGGGCCTTCGGGTTCGAAAGAAGGGGGATAAGACTGGAGCCATCGTGGGCTTTAACGGGCGGGAGTCCGCATAGTTCGAGAACTGTCGGCGCCAGGCTGAGCAGGCTGACCGGCTTTGGACAGGTGCCTGATCTCGTGCCCGTCGGTAGGCCGGGAGTCCCCGCCGGTACACGCACAATAAGCGGCACACGGGTGCAGGCACGCCACGCAGTAAATTTCTGCCAATGCTGTTTTTCGCCTAGATGCCACCCGTGATCAGACCACAGAACGATGATTGTGTCTTTGGCATTCGGTCCTTTCTCGAGAGCGTCGAGGACGTGTCCGAGCATGGTGTCGGCAAAATAGATCGAGGCGAGATAGCCTTGCACCGCACTCTTCCACTGCTTGTGGGCTCGGATGTGGGCAAAGTATCGGTTTGGTCCGATCCGTCTGCCTTCTGAAGGCAGGTCATCAAGATCATCCTCCTTGTATCCGGGGGGCAACTGGATCTCCTCAAGCAGAAAGGCATCGAAGTATTTCTTCGGGACAAACCACGGTTCGTGCGGCCGGTAGATACCGCAGGCGAGGAAGAAAGGTTTGTCGTGTTTCTTTAACAACTGTTCGCCGATCCACTCGGACACGAGATAGTCCCCACCGTATTCCGCGTCGGTGGCGTCAAGCGGGCCCCAGTCTGTTTCGTAGTACTGCCACGGCCCGCCACGCGGCAGGCTCACTGGCCGTTTATTTGGGTACAACGTGCGCGGGAAAGGATTCTCTGTGCTTTTTTCGGGGAAGTATTCGTCCCAAGATTGCGCGTCGATGAAGTAATGCAGCATCTTTCCCGATCCTGCTGACCAGTAGCCGGCGCGAGACAACGTTTTTGGCAGCAACTCGGCGGCGGGCAGTACCTGACGCATCTTCTGACCGTTTTGGTAAAGACCAGAGCGGTGTGGCGAGATCCCAGTGAAGATCGCGGAGCGTGAAGGATTACAGGCCGGCGCTGCGCAATGAGCGTTTGTGAATAGAACACCCGAGGCGGCCAGTCGGTCGAGATTTGGTGTTCTCGCCTGTGGATGCCCGCCAAGCACACCGACCCAATCGTTCAAATCGTCAATCGCGATGAAAAGCACGTTCGGCTTGGCCGAATGCAGCGTGGCGGCCAAGAACGTCGTGAGAGTCAAAAGAAATATGCGTTTCATTTCCCTTCAGCTTTCAGTTCTTCAGCCGTCTTGCCGCCGTGCTTGCGGATGATGTCGGCGGTTTCGGTTTGGTAATTGGTGATGGCCCGATCTAGTGGTGTTTTGCCAGCCCTATCCTTCGCATTCACATTTGCCCCAGCAGCAAGGTGCTGTTTAAAGATTGTGATATTCCCACGTTCGGCAGCTACGTGAATTGATAATTCTTCACTCGTCTTGCCGCCGTGTTTTCGGAGGAGATCGGCAGTTTCCTCTTCGCCTCCGCTCCAATCTAGCGGTGTTTTGCCATTAACATCCTCTGCATTCAAATCCGCATCCTTAGCGATTAACAGTTTAACGACTTCCTTGTAGCCACCCCAAGTTGCAAAATGCACAGGAGTCCATCTACCCGAACCCTTCACATTCACATTCGCATCATCAACAATGGCTTGTTTGGCTGCTTCGATGTTTCCTGTTAAGGCAGCATCAATCAAAGCTTTATCTGCTTCTGACAAAGGCTTCGAAGACTGCGCTGGTACTTCGGCAATGGGGTAATTTAATCTCGATTCTGCTGCAGAAGACAACTGCTTCGCTTGGGTCGCACACCCCACCAGCAGCACAGCTGCGATTGTTGTGAGTAGGAGGTGTTTCATTTCAATGATGACCTAGAAAGATGAGAATAGTTTACTGTAATTTTCACCAGGCGAAAAGCCCTTCCCGATTTCTTCCCTCAAGGATTGGTTCTAGGCCATTTCAAAATCTTGAATTTCCATCTGCGCCCAAGAGACCATTTGCTGTATGGACTTGTCTAAACCCGATGGCGAAGGTGAAGTTACAATCACGGGCATCACGGTACGTGAAAACGAGACTACATTAAACTTTGATGGGCCCATTGAAGGTTATGGGATTGTTTATGTAACCCAAACCTGGAAATACACTGATGCCGAGAACACCATGGGGTTCATGAACGGTCAAACCAGGGTGGTTCTTAACGATGGCACCATGCTGCACTCCCCATTAGCAGGTACCTTTACGAGGAAGGGGAGCACGGTTAAGCTATATTTCACCGATGCCGTTAACAATGGTGACCAGAACTTTGTAACTTGGGATATTGATATGCTATCAAAGAAAGCCAAGGTAAGGTATTTTTCCTTGAAGTGAACTGAGCATACCGGAATAGCTTGGTGGTGTTTCATTTCATTGATTAGTAGACAAATTCTGATGCTCCATTAGCAATAAGCAGTTCCGCAATTTCATTTTCAAAGTTATTGTCCGCAAGGTTCAAAGGAGTGAGGTTTTTACTTGTTTTGGCATTTAAATTCGCGCCTTTGACAATAAGCAATGCAACAACTTTCTTTTGCCCTTTCATGGCAGCCCAATGCAGAGCGGTCATTTTATTAGCATCTATATCATTTACATCCACTCCAGTTGCCAAGTGCTGTTTCACAGCCCTAATGTTTCCAATTTCAGCGGCCTTGTGTATTGATTCGATGTTTCCGAACGTAGCAGCTTTGTTGATTGAGATGTCTGGTGCTTCGGCTGTCGGCGGTTCTGGGGACTGCGACTCACCACACCCCACCAGCACCACGGCTGCGATTGCTGTTAGTAGGAGGTGTTTCATTTAGCGCTCAAGTGGTGGAGTGGCTTGGTTTAGTTGATAGCAGGCGGCTTTACTTTGATGTTCACTTCCTCGACCTTAATGTTCACTTTGTCCAACCATTTCATCGCCTCAGTCGGCACTTTGGACTTTTGATCCTTGGTGTTGACCGGCCCATCAAAAACTACCTTTCCGTCTGAATTGATAACCTTGAGTGTGGCCTCTCCGTTTGTGTTTTTGTAATGCAGTTTGCCTGTCTTTTGATCCTTGTCCACATAACTGATACTACTACTTACGGCGACGGAGTTAGAACTGGATACGGAGATGGAGTTAGAATTGGACGTGGGTGGATCTTTCTTGCTTACCATATTAACCTTGTCGTTACCGACCTTTTCTTCCACTTCCATGTAAGTGGCTGGCTTGGGCTCCACTGTTGTGGCACACCCCACCAGCACCACGGCTGCGATTGTTGTGATTAGTATATGTTTCATTTCCCTTCAGCTCTCAATTCTTCATCTTTTTTGCAGCAGGCGTGTTTGCGGATGAGGTCTACACCTGACTTGCCGCCGTGTTTGCGGATGAGGTCGGAGGTTTCTTTGTGACCCCATAAAGTCGCATGATCCAGCGGTGTATAGGCTTCCTCCTCCCCCGCATTCACATCCGCACCTTTGTCGATCAGAAGTTCGGCGATTTCCTTGTGGCCTTCTTCAGCCGCAAGATGCAAGGGAGTCCATCCATCCTCATCCTTCGCATTCACCTCCGCACCAGCGGCCAAGTGCTGTTTGACGGCTTCGATGTTTCCGTCTTTGGCGGATTTATGAATTGAGATGTCTGGCGGCTGCAACTCCCCACACCCCACCAGCACCACGGCTGCTATTGTTGTGAGTAGGGGTAGCTTCATTTCAATTCATCAGCCGTTTTGGTACATGTTTGAGGAAGAGTTCGGCGATGTATAACGTCTAGGCTCAATGGCATGCGAAAGAGGCGTGCCTTTTGTGCATACAAAAGAATCGGGCTTTTTGAATATCCACTGGAGCGCCTTGTTGTGCTATTTCTTGAATAATTAAAAGATACCAACAAAATCAATACATATCCCGACAACTCTGATAATTCTTCAAGAAGTACGTGGTGCGACACAAAACTCATATTCTCAAAAACTTCACCGATACATAGAAGTACTCCTGCCGTGATAATCCAAGCACCTTCCTTTGATACAAGAAAACTACTTAACACGTTTTTGTAGTGCGTAATATTAAACATAGCATAGGAAAACATGGTAACAAATCCAGCTGCTAATAGTACGTTACGACCTATGCCAGACCCAATGTATTTCAGCACACTCGGGATGTTTAAATCTTCGACGTCGACTTCTCTCAGCGCAAAACTGAGGCAAAGAAATGAAAAAAATAAAAGAATTAGTTTATCGGTTCTTTTTTGGTATACGACGGGCAGAAAAAGCACAAGACAAGCGATGGCTATAGTGAATACTTGGATGTTTTCTAGAAGTCCATTTTCTGCATAAATGGAAGTCTTATTAAGCACATAAACTGAATAACTAGACCAAAATAGTAGCCCTAGAAATATCACTATAGTGATGATAGTTCTTGCTCTAATTAATTTTTCAATAATGATTTTTATTTAGATCTTAGCTTAAGACTCACCACACCCCACCAGCACCACGGCTGTGATTGTTGTGAGTATGAGGTGTTTCATTTTGCGTTCAAGTGGTGGAAGTGTGTTGGCTTAGTTGCCAGCAGCTTTCTTTTTAAATGGCACTCTAGTCATTTTTATTTCTTTTAAATTACCGATCTTTTTACCGTTTTTCACGAGGTTTTTATGATTGATGATGATTGTCTTCCTATCAGATTTACGTCTTGTTGACTGATATTTCGTATTTGTTTTGTTGATCGTATTCTCTTCTATATCAAAATGAAGTACCTTGCCCTTTATTTCCATGACTCCCTTTCCAGTCCAATAGACCTTCCCGTCGTAGCCAAAAGAATTGTAAATAAGTTTCTTACTGACTGGATCAAGAGTAATTATACCAGTCCCAAAATTGAACGGCTTTCCGTCATCTTTAAATTTGTTGTCCCAAGTAAGCTGAACAGCCGTTTTATTTAGAATCCATCTGAAGCGGTTGGTACCTGTAACCATTTTCCCTTTCGCCAGTCCTTCAAATCCGCCGATGGCTTCAAATTCGCCTGCCCAATTTCCAATGAAAGGTTGAAGTCCTTTTAATGCTTCTTGAGCGGGGTGGGGATTCGGTGCTTGGGCGGTGGCGGTCTGAACGGCAATGAAGCCGGACAAAGCCAGAACAAGTGTGGATATGTTTAATTTCGTTTTCATTTTAGTAAAGGAACTGGTAGGAAATTATTTTGTTTACCTTAGACGGTCAAGCTTGAACACCCCACCAAAAACACGGCTGCGATTGTAGTGAGTAGTATGTGTTTCATTTGCCTTCAGTTCTTACGGACGATAGTCGTCTGGCTCAAAATCACGTAATATCTTTAAAATACCCATGAGATTATGTTGGATATTGTCCACCCTAATCTCATTGTCGTAAACCGTCTCCCGCACCCCTCCCAGTACTTTGTCTTTTTGATGCACATAATAAAGGTCCACATCATCAAGAAAAGTCAATTGCATAACGCTACGCAAACCGCGGATGATGGATCTTCGATATTTTTCTTGGCGCCCAGAATCCCCCACAGCTTTGGCCATTTGGTGTGCGTCGATAAGGCCTTCTAAATAAACTCCGGTGGAGGAAGCATGAGGAGGTCCAAAAGGCCGCTTGGGATCATAAAAACGACCTTGGGTGTCCGGAAACCGCTCCGCCGATTTCCATTGCTGCACCCCCAAAAGCCAATCGTTCATCAAAAATACAAAATCCCTCAACTCTTCGTTTTGGGTTGTTTTCCATACCTTATAATAGGCTTGGGTATGCCACGGAATAAACGCTGGGTTGCGGTTGTCCACATGCCATTGCCGGTAGAAGCGAAATGTCTTCATGAAGCGCTCCAACAACACAGGATCGCGCGATTCTTGATAAAGAGTGGCCCAAAGCAACAATGCTTCACCGGGGTAAAAATTAGCATTGTTGTGTTTTCTTACAACGCTCGGCGACTTGTAGAATGTCGTAAAAGAACCGTCGTCATGCCAAAGCGCATCTATGGTTTTAAGAATCGCTTGTTCATAGCGCGCAAAAGACTGGCGCTCTGGATGCTCCACCATAGAAAGGGTCGCCAAGGCGATGGCACCAAGCTTAACCTTGCCGTTGAATTCGATAAGGCCAAGACCATCGTCTCCTTCTTTGTAATATTCCGTCAGATTATATCTGATGTTTTGCGCCGCCCGCGAGAACAGTTCCTGGTCGTCGTGGGCCCGGGCCACCCGACCCAAACATGCCGTGGCCATCCACTGTCGAATCATATTATTGCTGGTGGACTCGACCCCGCGACTGGGCCAATATTTGTAGGTCATCCGTCCTTCTTCCGAAAGATTGTTTTTAAACCATTTAATGTGGGCATTGGATAGGGATTTCACAGTTTCAAAACGAACGGATTCGATAGGAACCAGCTGATTGCCTCGAATCATTCGAATTGCACGCTCTGAATCCCGAAGCTCCAATAAAACTTGATCGGCTTCAAAAATCCGAGTGCGCACCGTAGCGCCATACACTTGATTTATGCTGATATTTTTTTTCTTTGCGAAAACATCGACCAGATTATTTAGCGTGCGGTTCGTGGCCAATACTTTTGTGGGACCATAGCGGGTCGCTTGTTTATTATGAATAAATTCCACTCCGCGAATTCCACGATGAATATTGCTTAAAACTTTTTTGTGCTCTGTCAGGTCTTTCGTTTGAAAAGAATGGGCAAAATTGAGTTCAATGGTATCAATTTTATCTTTTTTGACCTTCCCTAATCTTTTTACTCCTGCTGCTATAATCTTATCCAGTGCATTCAACGCATGACTGCCCTTTTGCCAATCCTCAAATCGGCTCTGACCTGCTTCGCGAAAATTCGCATATACCACAGCCTGACCAATCTTTAACGATTGTGGTATGTCCTCATCGCTGGGTTTTTCGCCTCTAAACAAACCCGCAATATAAGGGCCTAGCGTTTCCACCTCAGCTTCGGTTAAGGACATCCGTTTAATTCCGTCAGGAACAGAACAAGTGGTTGCTGTGCCATCTGATGAGCCGGCCGGGGTGATATTTCCGTCTTTTGCGGCTTTGTGAATTGAGATCTTAAGTGCCTCAACCTTGGTTGGCATCGATTTTTCTTGTGGAACTCCGGTAACTGGTTCAGCTGGTTTCGCTTCTGGTGAAGGAGTCGATTGCTGCGACTCACCACACCCCACCAGAAGCACGAATGCGATTGTTGTGAATAGGAGGTGTTTCATTTGCCAGCGGCTTCCAGTTCCTTCTTGGTCTTGCCGCCGTGTTTGCGGAGGAGGTCGGCGGTTTCTGCGGAGGCATTTGGGTTATCTGGATGAGTAGCAACATCCAGTGGTGTTTCGCTAAAAGCATCCTTCACATTCACATCCGCACCGTTGGCGATAAGTAGTTCGACGATTTCCTCGTGACCCCAAGAAGCCGCATAAGACAAAGGAGTCCCTCCACCACCCCTCATCGCATTCACATCCGCACCATTGTCGATTAGCAGTTCGACAGCCTCCTTGTGACCGGAAATAGACGCCCAATGCAAAGGAGTGAATCCACGCTTATCCTTCACATTCACATCCGCACCAGCAGCCAGGAACTCCTTTACTGCTTCGATATCACCACCACCAGCTGCACTATGAATCGTTCCATGTTTGCCGCCGTGTTTGTGGAGGAGGTTGGCAATTTCGGTTTTGTTGTAGAAGGGGTTGATAGCCTCATCTAGCGGTGTTTTGCCATCATTAGTCTTCGCATTCACATCCGCACCTTCGGCGATTAGCAGTTCGGCGATTTCCTTGTGGCCTTCAATAGCCGCCCAATGCAAAGGAGTCCTTCCAGTCCCACCCTTCGCATTCACCTCGGTTCCATCATTCAAGTGCTGTTTAACAGCTTCAATGTTTCCTAATTCAACAGCCACTACAATCGATTCAGCTGCTTTTAGTTCATCTCTCGTTTTGCCGCCGTGTTTACGTAGTAGGTCAGTGATTAGGGGCTGTTTAAAAGCTATTGCTACATCAAGTGGCGTCCTACCAATATCACTCTTAGAATTTACATCAACCCCATCAGCCAAGTGCTGTTTGACTGCTTCGATATTTCCAGTTTGCGCACCCGTCCAAACATCCACACTCGGCCCACACCCCACCACCAACAAGGCTGCGACGATTGTGATCAGTTGTGATTTCACGGTGAGCCAACCGTCATCCCGGTGAGCGCAGTTTTCAAGGCGTTTTAACTGTTTCCGCTTAACTAGGAGCAAAAGCATGGTCTGATAAAGTGCCTATGGAAATTCAGTTATTTTTTGGTTTTTCTTGAATAGCAATCATCATAACCGGCAGTATTTCCGGGGTAAGCGTGAAGCTCTTAAATGTTATTTTGTTTGTTGCGGTTGCTACGGTTCCATTTGGCCGAGCGGCAAAATCCGTCATCAAACATGTTGTCATAGAGCCGGCCACAACTCAGACGCCTCGCAGCGATACCGCCTCGGTTATCTCGCTGCCAAATGGTCGATTGATGGTGGTCTATCACAAATACCATCGCGGAAAAGAGGCCGGCAATGATCATGGTTTATGCACAATTTGGTCGAAAATCAGCGCAGACAACGGTCTTACTTGGCATTCACCTCGTCGTTTGGTCGATGTGGCCAAGGGCGATATGAACGTGCAGGCTCCGGCTCTCTTGCGGACAAAATCCGGTGAACTCTTATTGATAGCACTTCGCGCACACAAAGGCGGAAACAGTAGCACAATGTGTCTGTTCGTTTCACACGATGATGGCATAACCTTCACTGATATGCCGCCGGTGTGGGAACGTTCGAAAGGCCAGTTACTTCAAGGCGGAACTAGTTGTCTGATGGAATTGGCAGGAGGTCGTTTACTGCTTCCATATCACGGAGGGACTGGAAACCAGTGGCAACAAAAAAACTCAGCCGGATGTTTTTTTAGCGATGACAAAGGTAAAACGTGGGAACGCTCTTCCATTATCGAACTACCCAAACGCGGTGCTATGGAAGCCTCTGTTGCCGAACTCACTGATGGATCGTTGCTAATGTCCCTTAGGACTCAACTCGGTGGGCCGTATATCGCGCGATCTAATGATCGTGGCAAAACATGGAGCATGGCGGCTTTCAGTGGACTGGAAGGCGGCGAGTCAGGCACTTGTCTGCGTCGCCTTCCCGGGAGCGATCGCATGGTTTTGTTCTGGAACAACAGTCAGTTTAATCCCAAACATCATCACTTAGGTGAACGCACTCCACTGACTGCTGCCATCTCGGATGACAATGGCAAAACTTGGCGTAAGCTGGGTAACATTGGAGAAAATCCAAAAGCTGAATACACCAACTTTGACTGCTATTTCACCAAGACAGGCGATGCAATTTTGACCTATATGTATGCTGAGCCGGCATGGAACAGGAAAGCTATCCACTTAAAAGCTGCCCTCATCCCAGAAGATTGGTTCAAGTAAATATTGGATTATGGGTCAGCTTTTAATTCTTTAGCTGTCTTGCCGCCGTGTTTGCGGATGAGGTCAGCGACTTCGCTAGTTGCAGAATCCAACGGTGTCTTTCCCGCTTCGTCTTTTGCATTAACGTTTGCTCCGTCTGCAATTAGTAGTTCTATGTTTCCTTTTTGACCCCAAGAAGCCGATTCATGCAAAGATGGCAATGTTGGACCGACATAAATTTGGAGCATCTGAATCCGTTCATTTTCCGTTTGGATACTTGAACGTGAGATTTTCAATGGTTCCGGAGAAGCGGTTCGGCGGGTTGTAGTTCCCGACCGGTTGGATCTGGTCAGCGCCGATTTGAATGGAGTCGCCGGGCTCATGGCGAATGATGCCTGCCTGTTCCTTCCCGACCAGTTTGCCGTTCACTTTGAGAAACATCTCTCCCTTGGAACTCCAGTTGGCTTCGAAGTTGGCAGAACCCGTGATTGCGGCAGGGGAGCGGATCACTGTCCGTTTTTTGTTCACGCAGGCGGCAAAGCATAAATGATCTTCATCGAGATACACGCTGTAACCAGCGTGATTGCCGCCGTGAGCCAGAATAACTCCAGACGGAGAAGTCGGATCAATGGTGCCCTTGATTTGCAGTGATCGCCCCCCAGCTACTTTCGGCGCACGAAATGCGGGCAGGTCGAGCCATGATTTCCCATCCAACTGCAATGAACTTGTGCTGCCCTTGACTCCATTATTTACAAAACGAAGAAGTTGGTTGCTTGCAAGGATCGCAATCGTCGGCACGGGTGCGGAGAGGGGGGCTTTGGCTTCGAAGGAAAACCCAATGTCATCCGCCCACTCGGAGATTCGGGCAGCCATCGCAGTGGCGCGCTCTGGCTGTTTGGAAAGAAGGTTGACGGTCTCACCTTCATCCGATTCCAGGTCGTAAAGTTGGGCTTCACTGCCATCAGGATTGATCAGGAACTTCCAACGGCCGTCCCGCATGGCAAAGGTGGGACTCTGGTGCTCAGGCTTGCCCCCTTTGAGAATCGCGTGCGGATGGCCATATTGCCAAAACACAGGTTTGGCGCGCCGGGAAGCCTTTCCTAGGAGAACGTCACCTCGATCCACTCCATCAAGCTCAGCCTCAACCGGAACTCCAGCGAAGCGACAGAGGGTGGGCGAGAGATCAATCGCGCTCACCACGCTGGTGGTGTCTTCGACGCCGGCTGGAATTGTGCCGGTCCAACGCGCGATGAAAGGCATGCGGATACCGCCTTCGAACAGGGACCATTTCCGACCTCGGTAGGGACCCGTGAAGCCGGCCGGTGGACCGGTCTTGTATTTCTTCGGCCAGTCGGTGGGGCCATTGTCGCTTGTGAAGAGGACCAGGGTCTTCTTTCCGAGATCCAGTTCATCAATCGTCGCGATGACCCGCCCGATCTGCTTGTCCATCTCTTCCAGCACAGCGAAGAAATCGCGAACATAAGGATCGTCGGAAACCGATTTGTATTTGTCGGCGCTACCGGGACGAGGCACGTGCCTGTCGTGAACGTCGTTCGGAAACAGCCTTACGTAGAACGGCCCGTCGCGGTGTCGCCGAATGAAATCGATGGTGTGATCCGTCTGAATCGGCATCCTCTCCCAGCGCTCGCATGGAATGACTTTTCCGTGACCCAGAGCTCGTCCTCTTTTAACGCCTCCCGGGTTGGAAATGATCCGGTCGCCCAGGCCTTCGAAGGAAACCAGCGATTCGTCGAAGCCGTAAGCCTGTGGCAGAGGAGCATCGTCCACATCACGACCGCCTCCCATGTGCCATTTACCAAAATGAGCGGTCGCGTAGCCGGCGGATTTCAGCTTCTTCGCGGTCGTCGGGGCCGACGAATCGAGATAATCAGCCATTCCACGATTCGCATTGGCAGCCCGAGAATTCAGGAACGAATGAATTTTCCAGCGGCCCTGATATTGCCCGGTGGTAAGCGAGACTCGTGAGGCGGAACAGATTGGCGAGTTGACGTAGAAGTTGGTCAACTTGATTCCTTCAGCAGCGAGCTTGTCGATGTGAGGCGTTTTGATGAGCGGATTGCCGAAACAGCTTGGATCTGCAAATCCCATATCGTCGATAAAGATTACGACTATATTTGGTTTCTCCTCATTGGCGGGACAAGTCCATGCCGGTATGCAAAGCAGCAAAAATGTCGTCGCGGCTAAGCCAATTGATTTGGTGATATCACGCAACATTCAGTTCGCCTTGAATTTTAATGTTGGCCCGACTGGCAGGCGAAACTGTGAATACTCATCTGACAGATCTGAAAAAGCAGGAATGGCGTCACGCTGGTTAACATCACCACGCACCATGATGCTGCGAATGATCTTCACGGACGGCGTTACCAGGGGCGAGAGACCGTCATAACTGGCAGGGTCATGGAATGTATCGCCATCATCAGCCGTCGTGCTCATCAAAAGCAGGTAGCTGTGATCTTTGTTTAAAGTGACGGTTGTTTCAATCGGCATGTATCGGAATTCGTTCTCCAGCTCACCTGGTGTACTCCCCTTGAGAGCGACACTTACAAGGCCTTTGGCATCGCCGTGGCCATCAAGTTCATAGAGCATGACAAAATGATCCGCTGCCAGTGTGCTTTTTTTGCCACCACCGAGCGAGGGTTGATCGCGATCATGTTCAGTCGGCACATTGCGGGCGGAGCGAACGCCTTTGTCTTTTTCGTGATCATCCCACATGCCCAGATGAGTGACAGAACTTGTGGCGTTCATGCGAAATTCAAAGCCGACGGCACCATTGATATCGTTTCGTAGATTATGCCAGCCATCGGCCTGAATGAGTTGTGAGCCAGGCTGCAGATTCATGTCACGTGCATAACCCTGATTATGAAGTTGAATCAGCTTGTTCCCCAGTGCAACGGCTTCATCGCTAGGTGGGTTCTTTTGAAAGTTGCCTTCCTCAAATGTGTTTTGATCCAGGTCATAAAAGATTGCATGCTTGAGGCCTCCACGGCTTCCGTTTTTGATGGAGGGCAATGCCAGGCCGCCATCAACAACAAGTTTTTTGGAGCCTTGTCGTATGGCCAGTGCGTCATTCAAATAAGGCGCGCCAAGATTGCAAAAGAAAACACGAGGCCGTAAATCGGGACCCTCGTCTGAGCCGATCCAGTAATTCAGTGCACTGTGACTGTCCTGCGCTTCATGGGGTTGCAGTTGATGTCTGACAATGTTGGCCAGTGTGGCGTAAAGGTCTGTGTGTGAAAGAACATTGCGGTTAATTTTTGGGCCTTGGATATAACCCTTCCAGTAAACTATAAATGGCACACGAATACCGCCTTCCCAGATCTTCGCTTTCTTGCCGCGCAAACCACCACTCTCCTGGTTGGTGGTTCCATTTGTGCTGCGATTCTTGGTGTTGGGGCCATTGTCACTCGTGAAGATGATCAATGTGTTTTCAATTAGTTTGTGATCTGGCCAGCGTGGGTCTTCAGTTTGTTTTAGTTTCTTGAGCAAATCACCAAAAACGACATCGTTCTCAAGCACCATGTCTTCACGGGGGCCAGCGGGTGAACCATCAGTGTATTTACTTTGCCCTTTTATTTTCACACCCGCGATTGAATCAGGCACTGCAAAAGCGCCATTGGGATTCCGCTGGTTGTGATTGGCATTGGGCGCGTAGTAGAGAAAAAAAGGTGACGTGCCTTCTTCACCCCGGCGGTCAATAAAGGCGTGAGCCTCTTTTAAGTAGAGGGCCCCCAGTTGT
>Ga0206679_10002082_pt1 | contig 16207 bp, 12 predicted proteins | sample M110012015metaG_FD_155464 | JGI IMG/M metagenome (GOLD analysis project Ga0206679, IMG submission 155464) | Ammonia-oxidizing marine archaeal communities from Monterey Bay, California, United States - M1 100m 12015 | ecosystem: Environmental > Aquatic > Marine > Intertidal zone | place: USA... | reverse complement strand
ATCACAGGCATGCATCTGAATAAGGCCTATAAATGAAAATATAAAGGATAATGTTATTGCTTTCGACATAATTGGGGTGTTTCATTAAAAGTACAAAAAACAAGTAGAATCTAATAATAAGCCCATATTATGGGTTTAGCTATTCTTCTTCAATACAATTCGCTTGGATTTGATCACATGGTCAAGCACATTAGATCGGTTTCTTCTGGATACAGGTATAGTTTCGCCAGAATGCAATACCAGCTTCGATGACCTGTAATTAAAAGTTTCAACTAAATCAAGATTGATAAGGAATGACTTATGTGTCCTCAAAAATGCTGGAATAGGCAGGAGCTCCACATATTCCTTTAATGGCTTGGAGATCATTATTCTCTTCTTATTAATTAAATGGAATACACAATAGCTGCCTTCGGCTTTAATAGACTCTATATCAACCAAGTTAATTTGATGAATATTATCTTCAGTGCGCAAGCATATGGTATCAAATTTCCCTTTTTCATACGTTGCCAGAAAATCTTTGGTCAAATTGGGATTTGGAAGCTCTTTTTGTACTCGATCCATGGCTTCGGATAATTCCTGAAAATCAACAGGCTTCAATAGATAGTGTACAGCAGCATATTTAAATGCTTTAATCGCATAATGATCAAATGCGGTCGTAAAGATTAATTTAAATGTTCTATTTTCTATTTTATTGAGTAAATCAAAACCTGTACCGTCATTCATTTGAATGTCCAGGAATATCAAATCGGGTTTTGTTTTTAAAATGAGCTCAAGACCGGATTCTACTCCAGATGCTTCACCTACAATTATTGCATTAGAATCGTATTTGAGTATTTTATCTCTCAATACAATTCTGCAGTTCTTTTCGTCATCAATAAGTACTATATTCATTCTCCTCTATTTTGATATGGAATCTTTAAGACTACCACTGTTCCGCAATCTTCAAGTTCTCGATCCTTATCCGTAATCAATACACTTGCATTTTTATTCAAAATATGCAGTCTGTCCTTCACCAAGCCAATTCCCTTTGACTCTCTACCTTTAATTTGTTTCTGTTGAGCTCTTGACCTACCCACACCATCGTCTTCTATTCTCACCTCCAGTAATTCATTATTGAGGTAGCTAATGGAAATAGATAGCTCTCCAGGACGGCCTAATGGACGAATCCCATGCTCTATGGCATTTTCAATGAATGGCTGTATAAGCATAGGAGGGATGAAAATGTCTTCATCTGAAAGAGATTTAGAAAGTTCAATATCCCAGTTAAATACCTGTTCAAAGCGTAGGCCTTCAATTTTTAAATAATCCTTCAATAATTTAAGCTCTTCCTCCAGCGAAATAAATGCTTGTGACGAATGATTAAGAGATGCCCTGACCAATCTAGAGAAAGTTACTAAAAATTCTTCAGCATTTTCGTTCTTCTTTTGAGCAATTAAGCTTTGAATTGACGTTAATGCGTTGAATATAAAGTGGGGATTCATTTGAGCCTGCAGGGCCTTCCTTTCCAGATCCAATATGGTTTTTTGAACCTGAATTTCTCGATTCGCCTTATACACAAATCTCGACACAATAATAAATACAAATAGAATTCCTGAAACAATTACTCCAATAATGAACCAGGTTTGCTCCCAGATGGGTACCTTAATTTTCATTTTAAATAGAGTAGTAGGGGAGGACCATGTTAAATCTGGCTTTTGATATGAAATAATAAACTTATAGCTACCAGGAGGTAAATTTGGATATCTTAGTTCACGAGAAACAGTTTCTTTCCATTTTTCGTCTATTCCCACTAATTTATATCGGTATTTTATATTTCCATTATTATTGAATGAAACAGCTTCAAAAGCAAACTCAAGGTCATTCTCATTGTATTTTAATTCTAATATTTGGTTTTTATCCTTTTCAATATTCTTGATACTTAGCGATTTCAAATAAATAGGACAGTCCAATTCAATTTGATCGGATTCGCTAATATGAAATTTTGTAATTCCCTTATTTGTTGCTACCCATACCGTGTCATTTCTTTCATACACATCGTTGACCTCGTTGCTGAGTAAGCCGTTATTACTGGAGTAATTCGCTACTTTCAATTCCCCTAATTTGTATTCAAGTATACTAAGCCCTTCTTTAGATAATACATATATGCGATTTCCAAAAAGTGCTATTTTGTGGAGCTCATTACTAATTAAACCATCTTTTTTTGATAGGGTATAAGGGGCTTTACCTTTTGTATGTACAATCAACCCTTCACCACGTGTAGCGGAATAAAGTATTCCCTTATTCATAATCATGTCAGAAATCCTCGAATTATAAATAGAAAATTCGGGAAATTTCTTTTTATAATTAGTAAAATCGTAGCTATATAAGCCTTCAACCGTTCCAAAAAACAGCTCTTTACCGGAAAAGCTACCTGCTAAACATTCTAGCTTCAATTTGCTTAATTCAGTCGAATCAATGGCACTTAATTTAATTTTGTCGTAGGAGGTAAGCGAGCCATACGACACGCCATATATAAGCGAATCTGTAAGCAGCCAGTCTAATCCGGCACCAGGAGTAAGCGAGGGCTGACTGTCTATATCATCATATATGTATTTATATGTTGATATTAATGAGGTCATAAATCGCGAAGAATCTAATGGGACTATGTTCCTTATATAAGTCGTGTTTTTAAGAGCAAGGGGGAGCTTTTTTCCATTATTCAGCTGATACAATTCACCCGCATAATTACTGTAAATAATGTCATTGCCTATTCCAGAAATATTATTAACCAACACATCTTTGGTGGGAATATGCTGCGAAAAAGATTTGTGAGGCAAGAAATAAATCCCTTTATCCTGAGTGCTTAACCACATTCCACCATTGACATCCTTGTAAAAGCCAGAAACAGAACAATCTGAAACCAATGCATACAATCCCTCTGGCTTACCTTTCGGCAACACCATCATGCCTTGGTCATATAACCCGATATATACATTCTCTTGTTCATCTACGTCAATTTCTATAATTCCCTTGTCGAATTCACAGATTTTTTTGATTTCATTCTTATAATCTATAACAAAAAGTTGATTGAAATAAGAGAAGTATATTTTATCATGGAATGACTTAAATCTATTTATAGACACGTAAAACTGTTGTATAAAGCTGAACTTTTTTGTAAACGAGTTGTTCTTATTTGAATACTGTACTGTAAAGTTCTGTTTCAAACGTTTTTTTTCCTTATTAAATCCGAAATACGCCATGGTAATTCGTTTGTTGGGTTTTTCAAATATTAGATCATATGATTCGGAGTCATAGTACGATACTTTGCCATTTTGTTCAATGCTTCGAATTGTTTTGTCATTATCGGACAATCCTATGCTGAAGTATATAGTTTCGTTCTGCCCAATCTTAATGCCTATAGGTTTAGCTTGTTTAGGGATATTTTCCTTGATAATTGCATTGTGATTGAATTGATATATACTGTCTTTATAATAATAGCTGAGCTGATTTTCTATGTCATAAAACCAGATTTTACCATCTGGACCTTCAGCTAGATAGAATACAACATTATTGTTTAATCCTTCTTTAGTTGTAAAAACTTGGAACTCATATCCATTGTATTTTACGACACCACGGTCTGTTCCGAACCAAATATAGCCTTTGCTGTCCTGGATAATCTCATAACACTCTGAGCTGGGTAGGCCTTCGTTGACACCATAATTAATTTTATAGGCTTCATATTGCTGACCAATACACTGTATGGAAATAAATAAAATAAGTATGTACAGAAATTGTTTCAAACTATAATGGTATGATGCAAAAATACCAATAAGTATTGTTGTCAAGTAATTCCTTGAAATATATCCCTTTGTATTATAATTAATATTATGTTAAATAGAATATAGGCTTGTATATCAAGTATATACAGGCATCTTCTTATAACTAACCCCTATTATAGTATAATGAACCTATATTTTTCAGAATATTCCTTGGAGAGAATAGTAATCAAATAGATTCCTGAATCATACCCTGATAAATTAATATTAAATTGATTCGAATTAATTTTACCAGATTCCATTTGTTGGCCCGATACATTGTGAATAATGTATTCAGTATTAGTGCTTAATCTATCGCTAACAGTTAAATACTCCTTCGCTGGATTAGGAAATATGGAAAATCGTTTACCATGACTCATGGATAAGTCCTCCGTTTGTGCCGTGGCACTATTCAATAAGTCATATACAGGAATATCTATGAGACTGCTCATGTTTACTCCCTGTATATTGAAATTAAAGGTAATATAATAGCCATCAGGCGCAATACCACTACTTAAATTAGAATAGAACATACTGCTTGAATTAGCAACTTCTCCAGAATGTCCATAATAATCGTCTCCTCCCAACAAATAAAAATCAAGCCCTAATCCATAATCAAATGACGCTGGATCAATAAGTTTCATTTTTTGTAGTGAAGTTTGACTTACAATATTTCCATCCAATAAACTCATATAGAATAGATTAAGGTCATATGTATTACTGACAATATCTGCCCATCCTCTATATATTGAAGGATGGATTATGCTCAGGTCTATCCAATTTCCGATATTCCAATAGCAACCCATATAATCGCCCGAGAGTTCTTCATTTAAAGGGATTTCGGTGTTCTGTAAATTTAAGGGAATAAATATCTGCTCATTCACGTAATCTGGATAGCTCATACCACTCACCTCTTCAATAATCATCGCTAAAATGGAATAATTCGTGTTGGAATATGCCCAGGCGAATTCAGGTGGAAAAATTTCTCCCTGACTGGTTCCGCAATATATAGCGTCTTCATAGGTGTATTCTGTCAGGGGGTTATTAAGCACATCGGTTTGACAATTCTGATTATCCGCTGAATTGGCGATACCACTTGTATGGTTCAATAAATGTCTTATTCTCACTGTACCACTACTCATTATGGTGTCATTGACCAGCGTAGGTCTTAGGTAATTGTCAATCGGATCCTCTATAGAAAGCAATCCTGCTTCTTCTAATTTCATAATACAGGCGGCTACAAATGTTTTTGTAATACTCCCTACTCTGAATTTCGTAGTTGGAGTTGCCATTGTTTCGGGGTACAAAGGGTTCATACCTGATATTGCAAATCCACTAGCACCGGACCAGGTCCATTGCCCCGGAATAGTTACTGACATGACTACCCCACTTTGTTGCAGGCCAACTGGCAGGGCATTATCTAAAATATCCTGAAGTGAATTTGCAATATTTACCGGAACATTCTGGGCATTCGTCTTTATCGAAGCCAGAATCAGAATGAAGCATGAAATAAGGATTTTTACGCTCTGTCTTTTCATTATTTTAAATTTTTGTCAAAACTACTTTGATGATTCTAAAAATGCACTCAAAAATTCTATCTTTATATTATTTATAAATACTTTTATATTAAGTTAATATTATATAATATAGGTATTTAAATAATTAATTATAAGATTTATAATGAACATATATACACTGATTCATTCTATGGGTAAGGGAGACAAAAGGCATTTTTCCCTTTATTCTCAATCTCAAAAAGCAAATTCGAAAAAATACGTGAAGCTCTATGATCTTATCCTAAAGCAGAACCACTTCGATGAAAAACAATTAAAAAAAGAGATTGGATCTGCTTATTACCCACAGTTGAAATATGAACTAACTCATCATATTCTTGAATCATTGAGAAGGAAGCACCATAAAACGGACAAGTCCTCCACCCTGCTATGTATAGATTATGCCCACGTACTACTCAATAATGGTCTTTGGAAAGATGCCCTAAAGCAGCTCAATAAAGTATTTGATACAGACCATCCAATAAAATCAAATTCGGCATTTCTCGCATTTTCTGATACTTCATATATAAAATCAAGATACAGCAGTAATGAGGTCCTTAAAGAAACCATACAATCTTGGGATAAACGCAAAAAAGAGCTCATTAATCTGTTTGATATTGAAACGGCATATGACAAGCTGTATATGCAAATAACACTTATCAACCAGGAAATGGAGTCGGTTAGAAAACCTTCAGATAAAACCAGATTGAAGAAATTTTTAAAAGAGCCCTATCTTAAAGAATCAAAATATTCCAGTTCAAAATATGCTGAATTAAATTTTCATTACTGCCATGGGCTTGCCAGCTATCTACTCGGTGAGTATTCCTTATCTCAAAGCCATATGGGTTCAGTTAAAAATATACTGGACGCTGAGTATTCTCTTCGTTTAAACAGGGAGGACCTCTACCTCCGGGTTATGGCTAATTTATCTCTTTGCGCACTACAGAATAACAATATTACTGAAGCGGATGGATATAGACTAGAGCTTATAAAGTATGATTCACTATATACAGGGAACAATTCATACAAAAACTACTTAGCTGATTTACTGGAATTAATGATCTGTAATGCCTCTGATAAATACAATAAAGCTATTAAGATCATTTCCACTCAATTGTCCAGCTCAATTAAAAGCAAACCTCAATACAGACTGACTCAAGAATATACCTATCAGATTTTTCAGACTGTGGCAAGCTATATGGAACTGGGGCTATTTAAAGAGGCGAAGAAAACCATCTTATCCTTTATCACTGAAAACAAACAGTCCAGTAAAAAAGATGCGTACAGCTATGCTCGCATTGTATACTTAATTCTACTAATTGAAGAAAATAACAATGATTTACTGGATTTTGAATTGCGCTCAGTGAATCGTTATTTAAAATTGTCAGATCAGCTATTTCTCTTTGAAAAGATCTTTTTGAATTTCACCAATAAGCTTATACGGAACAAATCGAATTCTACCTCTTCAATCTATAACAAGCTATACCTCGAAATCAAAGATTTAAAGAAAAATCCGTTTGAACGAAACGCATTGGTATATTTTGCATTTGATACATGGGCTAAGAAAAAGAGAACATAATGATACTTATTCCATGAGGAGATAAGTATCATTCCAAATAAGCCTCATACCCTCCGTCCAGATCATATATCAGCTTAAATCCTTTCTTTTTTAGGTTTTCAGAAGCCATGCCGCTTCTACCACCACCTGCACAATAGATGTATAAGGGCTTAGATTTATCAAATTTGTTTTTTACCTGTTCAAGAAAATCAGGTTTCCAAAAATCAATGTTCACAGACCCTTTTATATTTCCTTCTTTATACTCTTTGCTGGTTCTAACATCCAGGAGCTGTACCTCTAGCTCTGATGTCAATTCGTTAAAGGTGCCCACGTCTATCATTATAATTCCCTTTTGGCTGTATACGCCTGCATGGATAAAAATTATAACAAAAAAGAATAGACTTCTCATGGATTATGATTTAAGCGAATATACAACATTAAGGGTATTTCCTAATTTGTATAGAAAATTTCTTTCCTTAAGTTTGTAAGAAAAAATGCCCGTATATTCATTTAAAGGTTTTATACCTGTTGTAGCGTCTTCTAGTTATGTTCACCCTTTGGCGGTTGTTATCGGCAATGTAATTATTGGAGAAAATGTATACATTGGTCCAGGAGCGGTTTTACGGGGAGACTGGGGTAAAATCCAAATTGAAGACGGCTGCAATGTACAGGAAAACTGTGTGATTCACATGTTTCCTGGAACAACGGTGCACCTGCAAAAGAATGCTCATGTGGGCCATGGCGCCGTGATTCATGGGGCTATACTTCAAGAAAATTGCTTAATAGGCATGAATTCTGTCATCATGGACGATGCACAAATAGGTAAGAATACAATTATTGGTGCCCTTTCTTTTGTTCCGGCCAAAGAGCTAATTCCCTCTGACAGTTTAGCCGTAGGGAATCCAGTAAAGGTGGTCAAGAAACTTTCTCAAGAGCAAATTCAATGGAAAACTAAAGGTACGGAGTACTATCAAAAATTGCCCAAAGATTGCTTTGACAATCTCGAGCAATGCGAACCTTTAAAAGAAGAAGAAGAAAACAGGCCTATTCAAGATTCCGATTATTCTTCTTGGAAATAAATCGTTTTTTGTAATTTTAAACAAAAAACTCCATGCTATATAAGTCAACATTGCTTTTTGCCTTTACTTTACTTTTAAATACTGCATCTTATTCCCAAACGAGTTCTCCATGTGTAGCGGGTGAGTCAGAGATAATAATAGAATTAATACCAGATAACTACCCTAATGAAACAAGCTGGAGCCTGTATGCGGATAATGTCGAAATTTTAACGGGGACGGCAAATTCAGATACAATTTGTGTTGATTCTGATGCCTGCATTCAATTTACAATTAACGATTCGTATGGCGATGGTATTTGCTGCGCCTATGGCATTGGCTCTTACGCTATTTATTTTGACGGACAGCAAGTAGCTACTGGTGGAGAGTTTACAACGTCAGAATCGCATCATTTTAATTGTGTACCAGGATCTATTTGCGATGATCCGTTTATTGCGACAGTAGGGAGTTTAAATGCTATACTCCCCTACTCTTTTTATGAATTTACTCCGGATTCCACAGGAATGTATTCTTTTAGTACATGTGGAACCACAACTTGCGATACGAAGCTATGGATATACCCTGAATGCTCCCCATACGTCTATAATTATGACAATACAGGAACCTTGTTTTATAATGATGATGGTTGTGGTTTTCAATCGTATATAGATGCGTTTTTGTTTGCAGGTGAGTCATATATCATTAAAGTCGGGCTCTTTAGCGAAACAACTACCTGCAGTAGTACTACAATTGCTGTTGATATCACGTACAATGGTCCATTAATCGGATGTATGGATCCTAATGCCTGCAATTATGACCCAAATGCAACATCTCCGGGAACCTGTTATTACTTTCCGGATCCCAATTGCCCTGGAGGACCTGATCTTGTGATTCTTCAGGATGCAGTAGAAAATTCGCTAAACTTGAGAACAGAATTTGCTACCCAATGCATGTTAGAGGAAGGCTGTATGAATGGGTATGGAGAAAGAACAGTTTTGGCATTTGACACCTGGATTAAGAATATTGGTGATATGGATTATTACATCGGTAATCCAACTTCTAATCCTAGTCAATTCAGCTTTGGCAATTGCCATGGCCATGCCCATTATGAAGGATATGCAGACTATATTCTATATACGGTAAATGGACAATCTATTCCAATCGGTCATAAAAATGGATTTTGCGTAATGGATCTTGAATGCAGCGATGGAGGTACCGCTCAATATGGTTGCTCAAACATGGGTATAACCAAGCAATGTGGTGATATCTATAACAACGCTTTAGATTGCCAATGGATTGACATTACCGATGTTGCTCCTGGGGAATATATTTTAGCAGTTAAAGTGAATTGGGATCAATCTCCGGACGCACTTGGGCATTATGAAAGCACATACGAGAACAACTGGGCTCAGGTATGTATAGAAATTACAGAAAATGCACAGGGAGAGCAGGGCTTTCAAATGTTGCCCAATTGTGACCCATATGTAGATTGTAATGGCGTTACTTATGGGAATTCAACCATTGACTGCGAGGGGATTTGTGGAGGAAGTACAGTAAGAGGTGATTTGAATGCAGATACTTTAATTAATGAACCCGACGCCCTACTCTACTTAGATCACTCTGTGAACAATGATTTGTCTGCTACAGATTGTAATGATCTTTCCGCTGACGGAGAAGTAGATGTATGGGATGCTGCGCTTGCCAACAATTGCTCAATTAATGGGGCTCCAAATAACACAGCATGTGTTTTCCCATCCACTGTCGAAAATCTCAATCAGATTGTTATTCTGGGGAATATTGAGGTATATACGCAAGTCGGAGATCCAACCAGTGGGTATATGGATGTATATGTCAAGAACATTCAAAATGAAATCAGTGGATATGAAGTATCAGTAACTGGCGCTACTGTAACAGGGGCAAGTAATTTAGTTTCAGGCTATCCTTTTGAGGTGCATTCTTCATCAGCTACTGGAGAAGTTGCCGCTATTTCATTGGTAGATTCTCTTATACCAAAGTATACAAGCTTTACTCCATTTTTAAGAATTGACCTAGCTGATATCGGTCTAGCTACGAATATATGCCTGGATGTTATTCATGTGTTAAATGACAATTACCAACCAGTTACAGTGGCATTACAGAATAACTGCTTGAGCACATTGGGAATTGAGGAAGCACAGTCTTTTGAATTTCTCGTATATCCTAATCCTGCGAGTGATCTCATCACTATTTCTTTCCCTGACTTAATTGATGATGTAGAACTTATCTTTTTCGATTCAAGAGGAAAAGAAGTGAAATCTCTTGTAGTGCCGAAAGGAACAAAACAACTGCAGACAGGCACTACTGAATTGGCTCCTGGCATCTATCGTTTACTCGTAAAAAGTGACAAAGTGATTGGCTCCAAAGCAATCTCTATTCAGCATTAATAAAAAATAGCTAAAACTATTGGTTCATCATAATGTTCTATTAACTTTGCAAACCGTAGTTGCAAGTTATTTTTATGTCAAACTCTGTTAAGTATATTTTTGTAACCGGTGGCGTTACTTCATCTCTGGGAAAAGGTATTATTTCAGCTTCATTGGCTAAACTCCTTCAGGCGAGGGGTTATTCTACTACAATACAAAAGCTAGACCCCTATATCAATGTGGATCCGGGTACATTAAATCCCTATGAGCATGGGGAATGTTATGTAACCGATGATGGAGCAGAAACTGATCTTGACTTAGGCCATTACGAACGATTTTTAAATGTTCCCACTAGTCAGGCAAATAATATTACAACGGGAAGGATTTACCAATCTGTGATTGAAAAAGAAAGAAAAGGTGAGTTTTTGGGCGAAACGGTTCAGGTGGTTCCACACATTACAGATGAAATTAAGAAAAGAATACAGCTCCTTTCAAAAAACAAGAAATACGATATTTTAATTACAGAAATTGGAGGAACAGTAGGAGATATAGAATCACTACCATATATAGAGGCTGTTCGTCAGATGATGTGGGAATTTGAAAATGACTGTATTGTAATTCATTTAACCCTTATCCCTTATTTATCAGCTGCAGGTGAATTAAAAACAAAACCTACACAACACTCTGTAAAAGCCTTGTTAGAGCTTGGAGTTCAACCAGATGTACTTTGCTGCAGAACTGAGCACGAGCTAGAACTAAATCTCAGAAAGAAAATTGCCAAATTTTGTAATGTTTCTATGAATGCAGTAATTGAAGCAAGGGATGCAAGCTCAATTTATGATGTCCCTATATTGATGCAGTCCGAAGAGCTTGACAAGGTGGTTTTAGAAAAATTAGGCTTACCAAAAAAGTCAAGTCATAATTTAAGTGAATGGAAATCGTTTCTTGACAAATTAAGAAACCCCAAATCAGAAGTAAAAATTGCTTTAATTGGTAAATATGTGGAGCTTAAGGATTCTTATAAATCTATAAGTGAAGCATTTATTCATGGTGGTGTTTCAAATGAAACAAAAGTGATTGTTAAATGGTTACACTCTGATGACCTTACAAAAGAAACCATTAAGAAAGAGCTTTCTGATGTCAATGGAATTCTCGTAGCGCCGGGATTTGGTTCAAGAGGGATTACTGGTAAGCTTTTGGCCGTAGAATACGCAAGAAAAAACAATGTGCCGTTTTTAGGTATCTGTTTGGGGATGCAATGTGCAGTAATTGAATTTGCGCGAAATGTGTTAAAATTAGAGAATGCACATTCTACTGAGATTTCAGCTAAAACGAAAAATCCTGTAATTTCAATGATGGAAGAGCAAAAAAGCATTTCCAATTTTGGTGGCACCATGAGACTCGGCGCATATAAATGTCAGCTTAAGGCAAAGTCAAAAATAGCCGAAGCGTATGGAACTGAACAAATTTCGGAAAGACATCGCCATCGCTATGAATTCAATGACACGTATTTAGAGCAATTTGAAAAGGCCGGAATGATAGCTACAGGATTTAATCCCGAATCAGGACTTGTAGAGGTATGTGAAATCCCAGACCACCCTTGGTATGTTGGAGTTCAATTTCATCCTGAATATAAAAGCACAGTAAATAAACCTCACCCACTTTTTGTCGGATTCATTAAAGCTTCGATAAAGAATAAAAAGACTAAATAATGGATCGCAATACTATTACTGGCTTGGTTTTAATAGGCTTAATACTCACCGTATTTACTATAATTAACAGGCCAAGTGAAGAAGATATTAAAAAGAGACAAAAAGAGCAGGTTGATCGAAAAAAGAAATCGACCACGAAAAGTCCTCCCAAGACAGATACTATATCAATCGAACAAGTTGCTCCTTCTGAAAATTCTGATCAAAATGTAGTTTCGAATGAAGCTGATGTTGAAGAAGACGAACCAGCACCAATAAAGGTCGCTCTTAGAGATACAGTAATTGTAAAAGAAACAGATAAGTTTATTATTCACTTTTCTAATATAGGAGGACAAATACAGGCCCTTTATTTAAAAGAGTACAAAACATATAAAGACTATCAGGAGAAAAAGAATAGCCCCCTTTGCTTATTCAACAAAGGAGGAAATTCCACATCCCTGTCATTTTTTGATGGTGATAAACGTGTGAATACAGCCAAATGGGATTTTGATTTCGACAATTCTAAAAAGAATACTATTACCTTTTCCTATGCTTACAAGAATGGTCTTGTTGTACAGAGCTACTCAATGGAAAAGGGTCGTTTCAATATTGATTATAAAGTTCAATTCAAAAATCTTGACCAAATAAATAAGGACAATATCAAATTCAATTGGAGAACTCAGTTTTTACAAACAGAAAAGCTGCTTTCAGAACAAAGAAGAGTGTCTACGATTTGTTTTAATGAAACCGAAGAAGGATTTGATTATTTAAGTGAGACCTCAGACGACGAATCAGATATTGAAAATGACATTAGCTGGGTAGCCTACAAGCAGTCTTACTTTTCATCTATTATCTCACCGAATCAACCTTTTCAGAAAAAAGGGACTAAAATGGTAGTGAAGACCTACCCTGAAGGTCATAAGCTTGAATCCACACATGTGAAAGATTTTCGATCTGTGATGACCCTAAATCTTGATAAGAACTCTAATAACACGGTGAGTTTTTCATGGTTTTTTGGCCCCAATGACTACGAGATTCTCAATGAATATAATACTGAGTATGACCAGATACTCAACTTCGGATGGGGCTTGTTTCGCTGGATAAACATCTATGCTGTTCAGCCCATTTTCAACTTCTTACTGAGTACTGGAATGAGCCTGGGTCTTGCTATATTAATCTTGACCTTAATTATTAAGACCCTTTTAATGCCGGTTCAATGGAAAATGTTTGTCTCTTCAATAAAAATGAAAATATTGAAGCCCAAAACAGAAGCCATTACTGCAAAATATCCGAATAAGGACGATGCGATGAAAAAGCAAATGGAGATGATGAATCTGTATAAGGAATCCGGAGCAAGTCCTTTATCGGGCTGTCTCCCCATGCTTATACAAATGCCAATATTATTGGCCGTATTCCGATTTTTTCCATCCTCTTTTGAGCTGCGACAGAAATCTTTTTTATGGGCAGAGGACCTTTCTTCATACGATTCCGTATGGGACTTAGGTATGGACATTCCTCTATATGGAGATCACGTGAGCCTATTTACTCTTTTGATGTCTGGTACTACCCTACTCTATACAGTTATGAATAGTGGGAATATGCAGCAACCCACTCAACCGGGAATGCCTAATATGAAAATATTGATGTATATATTCCCCATTATGATGATCTTCTTTTTTAACAACTATTCCTCAGGATTGAGCTATTATTACTTCCTTTCCACATTGTGTTCCATATTAATCATGTTCTTGATTAAGAAATTCTTTGTGGATGAAGAAAAGCTAAAGTCAAAAATGGAGGCAAAAGTAGTTGCTAATGGAAATGGAAAGAAAAAGAAGAAATCACGTTTTCAGGAAAGACTTGAAGAAATGCAGAAAAAGCAGCAGGAAGCCTTGAAAAACAAAAAAAAGAAATAGATGAAGTTTTTTATTGACACAGCCAATTTAGATGAGATCAAAGAAGCCTATAGTCTGGGTATTCTGGATGGGGTAACCACAAATCCTTCCTTAATGGCTAAAGAAGGAATTACTGGTGCAGATAATATCACGAATCATTATGTGGCTATTTGCAACATTGTAGATGGTGATGTGAGTGCGGAAGTTATAAGTACCGATTTTGAGGGTATTATTTCTGAAGGGGAAAAGCTGGCACAATTACATAAGAACATTGTAGTTAAAGTCCCAATGATTCCTGAAGGCATCAAAGCCATTAGGTATTTTTCCCAAAAAGGAATTAAAACAAATTGCACCCTTGTTTTTTCCGCAGGACAGGCCTTGCTTGCTGCAAAAGCCGGAGCAACATACATATCCCCCTTTTTAGGACGATTGGATGATGTATCAACTGACGGTTTGGACCTAATTGCACAGATCAGATTGATTTATGACAATTATGGATTTGATACAGAAATTCTTGCTGCATCAGTGAGACATCCTATGCACATTATTAATTGCGCGGAGATTGGAGCTGATATCATGACAGCTCCATTAAAAGCTATTAAAGCACTGGCAAATCATCCTTTAACGGATATTGGACTCAAAAAATTTCTGGAGGATTACGCTAAAGGAAATAAATAATGCTCTCTAAAGAGGAAAGAAGTGCTTTAAATCATCTCTTCTGGAGTGACTTTAGAAAAGTCATGAAGAATACACCTTCTTCCGCAAAAAAACGTGTCAACTGGTTGAATTATCCCACAAATTTAAAGCATACTTACCTCAGGTTGGTATTTAATTCAAATGAGGCTAGTTTATGTTATGATGTACAATTCAGAGACCAGGACATCAGAACCCTTTTTTGGGAGCAGCTGCAGGAATTGAAAGCGCTTATTGAATCGAGTATGGAGTCTCCAACTATTTGGCTAAAGGACTACGAGAATGATGAAGGACTATGTATTAGCAGAATAAAATGGGAAACTAAGGACTATAGCCTGCATAATAGAGAGGATTGGAGAGCAGCCCAGAAGTTTTTTAAAGAACGGCTTCTGGAGTTTGATATATTTTATCAGGAATACAAGGATGTTCTTATACATTTAATTAAATGATACATTTGTAACATGAAAATACTACCTCTAATAATTTTGTTGATTAGCTCGTTTCTCTGCTCCAATGCAATGGCACAGCTTACTGTTTTTGAAACAGACTTTCAATCAGGAATACCCGCAAGTATGACTATAGTGGACAATGATTTACATACGCCGAATACGGAGGTGTCAGAATACAATGCAGCATGGATATGTATACCTGATCCGGCTAACATCACAGACAGTGTTGCAGCCTCCACCTCCTGGTTTGAAACGCCTGATACTGCAGACCGATGGATAATTACTCCTGCATTGACTCTGGGAGCCTTTGGAAATGTCATTAACTGGAACGCTATGTCTCAGGATGCCTCCTTTCCGGACGATTATTATATTCTTGCTTCAACTACTGATATGAATCTGACCAGCTTTACGGATACACTAGGCTATATTCAGCAGGAAAACTTTGAATGGACTGAAAGAACTGTAGATCTAAGCGTAGAAGGATACGATAACCAGACTATATACATTGCTTTTGTCTTAAGGACCTTTGATGGATTCAAGCTGTATCTCGATGATATATCTGTAATTAAAGAGGATAATTCGGGCATTTCCGAGATGGTAGAGTACCAGGTACAGGTATTTCCCAATCCATGCCATGAATACGTGAACATTCAATCCGAATTACCGATACAGCGGGTATGTATTTATGATATGACAGGGCAAAAAGTAATAGAAAGTACGGATATGAAGATTAACATAGTCCAGCTCGATAAAGGAACATATCAACTTGTGGTTCTTTCAAATCATGGAGCCTTCAGTAAATCACTCATAAAATTGTAAGGTGCTTGTCCCAAAAGTTCACGAAAGGGTAAAGCAAAAATTCAACGCAGCTGAAGGTAGCCACGACTGGTTTCACATTGAACGCGTTTGGAAAATGAGCTGCATTCTTCAAAAAACAGAGGGTGGAGATAAAACGATAGTTGAGCTTACCGCTCTTTTGCATGATATTTCCGATCACAAATACAATGGAGGAGACTTTCAAAAGGGACAGGAAGTGGCTTATGAGTTAATTATGGAATGTGGAGGAGATTTAGCTACCGCAGAAGCCGTTTCGAAACTAATTCCTCAAATTTCATTTAAA
>Ga0206679_10002078_pt1 | contig 16219 bp, 15 predicted proteins | sample M110012015metaG_FD_155464 | JGI IMG/M metagenome (GOLD analysis project Ga0206679, IMG submission 155464) | Ammonia-oxidizing marine archaeal communities from Monterey Bay, California, United States - M1 100m 12015 | ecosystem: Environmental > Aquatic > Marine > Intertidal zone | place: USA... | reverse complement strand
ACCGGGAGGTGGAGAAGAAGCGCTGGTAGCTCCTGAAAATGAAGTAGCTATATTGGAAGAAAATGCACCAGCATTAAAATGATGAAAGCTAGTGCCTGTGTACCATGAAATAGTAGAGCTGTCGATATTTATATTGGCTTTTTTAATGTAATGGTCGAATTTCTCTGCCCACTGATTTTCAACACCTAATACCATGGCATAGGGAAGGTATTTTTCAAAAACTTCCTGAGTAACTTCTGGTGGATGTAAATGTCGTAGTCTTTCTGCTTCACCAATAGATAAGTACATTTTAAATCCTTCTATTTGAGTAATGAGCTTTTGTCCTTTAATGGTGGGAGCCTTTAGTAAATAGGCAAACAGCGCATTTAGGATCATCAGTAGAATAAGAAATAATGTAAAAGCATTTAAGAAGGGATCATTGTAGATGAATTTAAAAAGGATAAAGGGTGCGAACCAAAATGGAATAGAGAATAAAATAAATGTAATTGATTTTCTTCTATCACCAGCTTTATCTTTGAAATTTAAAATCAAAGAAAAAATGGTATAACCAATACCAAAATAAAAAGCGCAAAAGAACATTACTGTAGCAAAACCAAAATTTTGGTAACAAATAGTCCAGCCAATAATGTAAGTGAAAATAGTGATAATGATTCCTAAAAACATCCATGGCTTATTCAAATTAAAAAGTGAATTAAACCTGTTATGGGCTTTACATTTTCTAAGTATTACACTTTCAGTAGCTTGGAATCTTTTGTACTGGAGTTTACTAACTCTTAATTCATCTTGATACATGAATAAAGTATCATGTAATTTTTCTTCAAAAGAGGATAGGTTTTTTTTGTCTTTTTTATAAAGTATATATCCTTTAACACCTTTCACAGTTATTTCTTTAATGGTAAGTGCACCCTTTGCAGCTAAATTAATGATCTCACATGTGAGGTAATGACTCTCAAAACCATAATTCATGCTATATCCGATCAAAGAGGGAGGAAGGTCATTGGGTGGTGAAAATAGTGGATATGAAGTGCCTTTTGGCGGATCAACACCTACTTTTTTCCAAATAAAATAGTAATAACTTAAAATGGATAATAATCCAAAAATGATAAATATATAGACATTGTAATTTCTCCATAGCTTTTCTAAAAAAGAGGGCTCATCTACAAACCCTTTGGGCCAGCTAACAGCAATGGTTAATCCTTCTTCGGGAGAATAAATTTTAGTAGAGGAAAACTCGATGGTTTGCTCATCTATTATATTGGTAGTAAAATCTTTGTTTTTAGCACCTTGATAACCACTGTATCCAGCATGGCTAACAATGGAGGCACCTTTAGGAAGATGAACTGTACATACAATGCTGTCTATATAAAACATCCAGCTATTTCCATTTACATTCCAATAGAGCTCATCGAAATCATCAAAAAAACCAATTTGACCATTGGTTTTGTATTTTATTTGGTAGCTATATGCTCCATTGTCTAAATAAACATTTTTATCACCAATGTATAAAGCAATGCCATTTTGTATCTCTTTTTTGTGGTGTTTTTCGGGTTCATTATTTTTAGTAACAGATAATACGTTAAAAGAAACACTAACATTACCACCAGACTTATTTGTATATTTAGTAGGGAAAGATCTAAAAATTCCTCTATTAATATTTTGACCCATAGCTACTACATCGATAGTCTCTGAAACTGTTAATTTACCTGAGGGATCTATCCAAACTTCACTTTTATATAGAGTAATTCTTTCTCCTCTGTCGAATATGCTTTTATCTGGAGGGTTATAAGTCCATTCAACTTCCTCTTGCCCGGGAATTAGCTGAAATATCAGTAAATAAAAAAGGATGAATAATTGCTTCATGAATAATCTGCTTTAGGCACCTCTTTTTCCTGAGGATCATCAATTTCAAAAAATTCAGCTTGTTTAAATCCAAAAAGACCTGCTACTATATTAGAGGGGAATGATTCTATGGCAATATTGTTATTTCTTACTGCTCCATTGTAGTATCTTCTAGCATGCTGAAGCAGCTCTTCAATTTCTGATAGGCTTTGTTGAAGGTCCAAGAAATTTTCATTGGCCTTTAATTCGGGATAATCTTCTGCAATTATAAATAAGCTATTAAGCTGCTGCCCGAGTATACTTTCTTTTGCTCCCTGATCTTTAATATTATTTGTATTGATGGCATTCGATCTTATTGTAGCAATATCTTCAAGTAGCTGTTTTTCATGTCCCATGTATCCCTTTACAATTTTTATTAAATTGGGAATAAGGTCGTAACGTTGCTTTAGCTGAACATCAATTCCACTCCAAGCTTCTTTAACTATGTTACTGGTTTTTACTAATTGATTATAAGCAATGATCAGGTATATTCCACAACCTATTACAATGACAAGGAGAATTATAAAAAAAGGATGATCCATTCAATTAAGTTGCTTAAATATACTAAAAGATCTAAGAAAGTATTTATTGTAATTGCGATACAAAATCATAGAGTCTTACCCATTGCTCTTCTTTATTTTTTTTAGCATGTATACGATAGACCCTCCATTCGTAATGGTCGCTGTATACTAAAAAAACACTCATTAATAACTGAAAATCAAAAGCAAGGGTTTCTCCATTTTCTTTAGTCATTTCAATGGTTCCTTCTATACTATTATTTGTGCTTTTCAAGGTGGTGCTTCTTCTTCTAGTTAAGTTGTGATATTTGTACTTAAAATCAATAAACGCATCACCCTCTTTCCATTTATTTATGGGGTCTACAATATATATTTTAGAGAGCGAATGGAGGTCTTTTTTATTGAGCTTAGGGTAGGGGATCCTAGCAATGCTTTTCCAATATTCATCTTCATCAGTTTTAAACCCTTTATCTTTGCTTTTTTGGGCTAAAGCCAGCGGGGTCATACTTCCATAAAGGAAAAAAAATAAAACAATATGTAAAAAATAGCGCATTTTGTAAATCAGTATACAATGTAACGTATTTTCTTAAAGAGTATTATAATATTTGAGTCCTTTTTTATAAGTAGATAGTGCTCTTTCTCTTGCTGTTTTGTGATCTACAATAGGAGAAGGGTAGCTCGAAGACCCCAACTCTTTTATCCACTGTTGAATATAAAGGTGGTCTGGGTCGAATTTTTTAATTTGTTCTGTTGGATTAAATACCCTAAAATAGGGTGCTGCATCGCAACCTGTCCCTGCAGCCCATTGCCAGTTTCCATTATTGGATGACAATTCAAAATCCAGGAGCTTGGAAGCAAAATAAGCTTCTCCCCATCTCCAGTCAATAAGTAAGTGCTTACATAAAAATCCAGCAGTTACCATTCTTACCCTGTTGTGCATGTATCCTGTTTCATTGAGCTGTCTCATTCCTGCATCTACCATAGGATAACCTGTTATTCCATTGCACCATCTTTCAAATTCAGTTTCATTATTCCTCCATTGAATACCATTGTATTTAGCCCTGAAATTGTTCATGATAACATTTGGGAAATGATAAAGGATCTGAATAAAGAATTCACGCCAGATCAGCTCAAACAGGAACTGATCATTTTCTCCATATTCACCATTTAGTTCGTTCACTATTTGACGAATACTAATTGTTCCAAATCTTAAATGAGGACCTAGTCGACTAGTAGCATCTAAGCTAGGAATATTTCTATTGATATGGTAATTGTTCACTACATCGAGTTCATAGGGTTGAACATTGATATTACTTTTTGTAAACCCTACTTCTTTTAAGGAAGGAAAGCTTGTGTTGTGCTTGTAAAAACCATTGGAGTTGATGCTTGTATTAACGTTTATTGAATGAAGGTCGATGGTCTTTGTCCACGCATTCTTATAGGGAGTAAAGACAGTGTAAGGAAGTCCGTCTACTTTAAGCACTTGATCGGGTTCCATTAAGACATGGTCCTTGTATTGGTGTGCCTGGATCTGATGGGTTTTCAATAGCTTTTCCACTTTTTGATCTCTATCTATGGCATAAGGCTCGTAATCCTTATTGAAATAAACTTTTTTGATTGGATAAGTATCAATGAGCTTTTTGAATACTTTTTCAGGGTCTCCCTTTAAAACGACCAATCCAGCACCTTTTTGAGCTAGCTTATGGTGTATTTTTTCGAGCTGTTCATATATAAAGCTGATTCTTGGGTCATTTTGCTCTAATTCATCTATAATGTTAATGTCGAATATAAAAACGGGTAAAGTAGATTGACCTACAGCCAATGCATGGCTTAGGGCTGTATTATCTGTTAAACGCAAATCCCTTCTAAACCAGAATATATTCATTAGATGTAAATTGTTAATGTTTCTTGTTAATTATTTAAATAGCATTTATTTTAATCTAAATTTAATTAACTAAATAGTAGTTGGAATTTTTGTTTAAGATGAAATTTTTAAAAAATATAGTTGTATTAATATTCTTTTTACTTGCTGTAAATTCTTTACAGGCTCAATTCTTTAGCTTCGACTTATGGAAGCTAAAAAAAGAGTGGGGAATTATTGATTTTGAAAAGGCCAACACAGCCAGGTTTTCACCTTACATGCTATGGAGCCAGAAACGAACCATCTTATACATGAATTTGGCTAGGCAAGATGGACGTAAATTTCTTGATCTTGTAGCCAATCCTTATTTCGAAAAACATCCAGATTTGAAAAGGCATTTATACCCTGCTTCACAACTATCTAGGGCTAAAGATCTATCGATGCTTTACCCTTCTTTTAGGTTATGGTGTGCTGCTTTTCCACATGCAATAGTTTCTGGATTGGTTGGAATGGAAGGTCATCAGGGAATGGATTTTAGAATGGGTCTATTCCTAAATATAGGAATGACTGGTGAAAATTGTAGCTATGGCTATTTCCGAGGTTTAAATGTGGCTTTGCAATTAATGAATAGCCCTCCTCATTGTAGTAATATTTTAGAGGATGAATTTTCAAGGATTGCGGTAGCTAAAATGCCTCATATAAAGTATGGTTGGAATGCAGTGAATACTTTTTCTGGTCCTAAGTACTCTGACTTGGTTTTTAGGGATCATTGTACATCAAAAAGCATGCAGGTAAATGTAAGTGGCCTTACTGATTTTAGTCACTTTATAGTAGACCTCACTATTGGGCAACGTAAGAATAACAATGTCAATTCAGCTAGGTGGGCAATAGGAAGTGAGTTTTTCCCATTTAAGGATGAGCTATTGCTAGGTCCAAAGCTGCATTGGGCCAGTGAACTATATTATGGAGCTATAGGCGCTAATGCCATGGTTTATTTAATGGGAGATGAATATTTTCCTGTTATAAGACCTGAGATCTCTGCTCGTTTTCCATTTAATATTAAGAAGGGGTATATGGATTTTTTAGATCTTGAGAAATCCGGTTCCTCGATAGGTATTTCTTATGGATATAATTTTTTATTGCAAAAGAATAAAACACTGCCTGTTGGAAACCATGTAGTCTCTATTACTTACAGTAAAAACTTTCTTTTTAGGGGTGAGAATATACAAAATGAAAAAAGAAGAAGGTAATTAATTCTTGCTTATGTTTTCCAGTAAATAACCCAGGTTCTGATCGTGTTTTTGAAGCACTTCTAATCTTTCTTTTATCTTTGAATATTCGGATTGTCTGCTTGCTTTATAGCCCAGCTCTTCTGCTACCTCACTTCTATAGGTAATGTAATTTTGATTGACATTGTTGGTTAGGTTCTCAGCTTTGTATTTATCGATTACTTTTTTAAGATAGATGATGTCTTTTAGATAAACAATCTCTTTCCTGAATTTGACCTTTTTTTTGTAGATCCTTGAGTAAAACAAAGTGATGAAAATCGCGATAAAGATCAATCCTCCAGTACTAATGAGCTGATTGATGGTTGAGATTTCTAGTTGATCCATAATTAGGGGTTGAAATTATTCTTTAAGAATAAATAAAGCAGCTACCCCTTTTATTTCTGATATGGGTAATCCATAGTTGCGATTGAAACAGTTTTTATTTAAAATAAATAAAAATAATTGGGGTAGCATTACTTTATTTAAATAGTGTTCTATATATAGAACTATAAAATATCTTAATGGTTGCTTTTTGTTAATATGTTAATTCTTAGGAAAATGAATATTTAAATTAATTTTAAATCCATAGGTATATTCATTATATTAATCATTTAAAATTCAGGAGATGAAAAAAAATATATTTTTATTATTGGTTGGAACTTTATTTATTTCTTGCAATTCTTCAAAAAAAGGAAAATGGTCTCAATCTGATTTGGATAAATGTAAATCTGAAATTATAATAGGAATGAAATCTTTTGGAGCAGACGAAGATGCAGTTTATGATGAGATTGGAATGTCTATGGATGATATTGCGAGCTGTGTTTGTGAGAATGTAGAAAAGGATTATGCTTCTTTTGAAGAAGCTGATTCTCAGCTATTAGGTGCTGGAGAGGAAGATTTAGAAAAATTGTTTTTCACATGTGTTGACATACCTACTACTTTAAATTCTAACGGTTCACAAATAGGTAATTGGTCACAATCCGATTTAGAAAAATGTAAATTTGAAATTATAAATGGGATGAAATCTTCAGGTGCTGATGAAACAGCTGTTTATGAAGAATTTGGAGTATCTATGGATGAAATATCTAGTTGTGTTTGTTATAAAGTTGAAAAGGAGTATGGTTCTTTTGAAGAAGCTGATTCTCAACTATTAGGAGTTAGTGATGAAGACCTAGCAGACTTGTTCTTTTCATGTGTCCCCCAATAATAAGCATCTAAATTAATTGCCGTATTTTGATTATTTAAATAATCGACTCTCCATTTAAGTCTGTAGTTAAGATTTCTCCCATGAAATTGACAAATGGCTTGGCTGCTTTAAACTGCTCTTTTATCCAATCATTAAAGTTAGCTTTGACTATTTGCTGGTCATTTATCTTTTTCATAAAGATGAATTGTTTAAATCTTAAGTGCTCAATTCCAGGATGATCTTTTTCAAACCCTTTGGGAGCAGTTTTTAGTGTATCTCCTTTTAAGGTTCCCCATTTTTTGTTGAGAACAGGGTGCTGGACTACGTTTTTAAAATAGGAATGATCGGCTTCTATTTCTTTTCTGATTCTTAGTAGATCCTCTTTTTCTGGTTTCCAGAAGCCAGTAGCTATGAATGAATTTCCAGGTTCTAAATGGAGATAATATCCTCCTCTATATTTTGGTTTTGTCCTGTGAAAACCTATTCCGAAATGTGTTTTATAGGGTGTTTTGTTTTTAGAAAAACGAACATCTCTGTAGATCCTAAATACTTTGACTCTGTCCAATTGATTATCTGCTTTGAGTTCTTGAAACAGCTCTTCAGCGTAATTGGTCACTATTTTTTTTGAATGATCATGAAGGTGTTTATTTTTTTTAAACCAATCTCTATTATTGTTTAGTTTTAACTGATTTAAAAAATTAAAAACATCCTGATCCAGCATAGACTAATATTTAAAAGCCGATTATTACTTCTAATCTAATCATTTTAGCTGGACAGCAACCATGATCATTTTAACTTGTTGCTAATTTTTAATAAATCTCAGGGTCTGTGAATTATTTTCTGTATTGATCAACACAAAATACACCCCATTTTCAAGCAATCTAACATCAATATTAACTATAGATGAATTCAATAGTACTTTGCTAATTAGTACTTTTCCAGTGATGTCAATTATTTGAAGCTTTTCAATAAGAGCACCTGTAATTGTAAGATTCTCATTTACAGGATTGGGATATAGCTTAAAAGTATGCTGATCAATTAATCCAATTCCTAAATAACCATCAACACCATCGCAGTTCTCGTCAATACCATTATCTGGTATTTCAGTTGCACCTGGATAGATGGTATTGTCATTATCGTCACAATCTGTGCTGTCTGTAGAATAGGAAGTTCCTGGGTCGTAACAAAGTGAAACGCCTACACCATCTCCAAATCCGTCTCCATCACCATCCAAATAATAATTAGTGAAAGTTAATCCTTCATCTGCTTGTCCGTCACAATTATTGTCTAGTCCATCACAGATCTCTGGTGCTCCAGGATAGGTCAATGAATCTTGGTCATTGCAATCTCCATCGACCGCTGCATATCCCATGCCTGGGTTATTACAAAACGGAATTGGATTACCCAAGCCGAAACCATCATTGTCGTTATCTAGATAGTAGTCTGTAGTTAGCCCTTCATCTATTTGACCATTGCAGTTGTTATCGATACCATCACAAATTTCGAGGCCGTTTGGATATATGGTAGAATCTGCATCATTACAATCGTTATTCGTTAAAGAATATCCAGCACCAGGATTAGCACAAAAAGAGGATCCAGCACTATTGATGTCTCCATAGCCGTCTAGATCAATATCTGTATAATAAGTAGTGAAAGTAAGACCGTCATCAGTAAGGGAATTACAATCGTTGTCGATGCCATCACAGATTTCAGGTGCCCCTGGATAAATAGTTGAGTCATTGTCGTTACAATCTGTATCGAAAGTGGAATATCCAGTCCCAGGATTAGCACATAATGAATAGGCAATGCCATCTCCAAAACCATCAGTGTCATTGTCTATATAATAATTCACAAAAGTGAGTCCTTCATCTATTAGTCCGTCACAATCATTGTCTAGTGTGTCGCAAAGTTCAGGTGCACCAGGATAAACAGTATTATTGTTGTCATCGCAATCTGTAAGGTTATTGAATCCATCACCATCTAAATCGGCTGTTCCATCCGAACCATCACAATCCTCATCAATACCATTAACAGGAATTTCGGTAGCGCTAGGATTGATAAGACTATCTGCATCATTACAATCTTGATTGTTAGCAGCATATCCTGTTCCAGGATGAAAACAGAACAAGGTGCCTGGATCGGAATCTGAACCATAGCTGTCATTATCTACATCTACATAATAAGTCGTTTGGCCAATAATCCCTGGGTCAGCATCATCTGTAAATCCATTGCAATCGTTGTCGATGCCATCACAGATTTCATTAGCATTAGGATGGATTTGGTTATTCCCATCGTTACAATCATTATTATTAGTTACATATCCAGTACCAGGGTTGGTACAATAAGCTGTACCAGGATCATTCATGTCTCCAAAACCATCAGTGTCATTGTCAGTATAATAGGTGGAAGCTGCATTCACTGTAACGGTTACTTCCATGCTATCAGCAGCAGGCGCCACTGCAGCTCCTTGCTGAGCAGAAACAACATATTTAACAACATGAGTACCTGAGCCAGCCAGGCTAGGGTCGAAGGTGTTTCCAGAAACACCAGGACCTGAGAATATTCCTCCAGCAGTTCCAGTAACTGTAAGGTTAGATATGCCATCTGTTTCACAATAACTAGCAGCCAGTCCTGTAAATGAAGGGTCTGGATTGACAGTCATCCAAAGGACATAACCGGCAGGATTATCGTTTTGATTAATAGGAAAGAATCCACAGAGCTGTACATCAGCCAAAAAATCAATTGTATTGTTGAATATGCCAATTTCGGTAGGTGTGCCATCAAAAGAAGCACAGCCATTTACATATCCACCTCCAGGGGGTGAATAGCTCGTTTGATTGGTTACTCCTGTAATTCCACTGGGAAGGCCAGTGTAAGTGAAATTATCTACATTGGTAATTCTTATGTTGAGACCAGCACTACCTGGATCTATTAAGCCAGCATCAAAACAATTATCTGTAATTATAAAAGATTCAAAATCTGAGTAGGGGACATTGACAGTACCATCCATTAGCATTGTGTCACAAATTCCTCCATAATTAGGTAGAATAGAAGAACAATCGTAGGGAGTACATTGGGCATTGTATATAGAAGGAAAAGTAGCAAATGCCAATAATGAAAGGAGTAGTTTTTTCATGATTTTACTGGGTTGAGTTTCACATAAATCTACATAAATTTTAGACATAAAAAAAGCCATCCGAAGATGGCTTATACAAATAATTTAAATGTAATTAGGCTTTTTTAGGATGCCCTTCATCGATCCACTTACAATTCTTGCATTCACCTAAAATGATTACGTCTTTGATCTTTTTATATTCTACAATTGCCTGTTCCATCTCTTTTCTGGTGTCACGTCTTAGCTTGATTCCAGAATTTGTTCCTTTATTTCTTACTTCTATGTAATAACCGTCTTTTAGATCGGTTGGTCTTGTTGGAGGTCTACCCATTTTGTATCTGTTTTTAATTGTTTAATCACTTAAAAAAAAGGTTGATCTTTGCAATGAATTGCATCAATTCTTTGAATCTTTTAGAGAAATAACCGATTTTTTGTAGTGATCTAATTTGCTGCGAATTTAATATTTCTTCCCAATTAAGACGTTAAAATTTGTTATTTTATTGTGTTTTATGCCATTTTGTTGTTTTATTTTCTAAAATGTGAATTTGTAAATATTATAATTTAGGTATTTTGAAAAATCAATTTTCTTCATTTAAAGAATTTTATCCCTACTATTTATCAGAACATGCAGATCCTGTTTGTAGAAGATTACATTTTATAGGTACTGGTTTGTTATTAGTTCCTATTATGCTGGCTTTTTTTTACAATGGTTGGTTTCTTTTAATGATTCCTGTCATTGGATATGGTTTTGCTTGGGCTGGACATTATTTTTTTGAAAAAAACAAACCCGCCACCTTTAAGCATCCTCTATATAGCTTATTAGGTGATTTTGTAATGTTCTATCATATACTTACTTTTCAGATAAAGGATCGTTTAAAGAAAGCGATTGAATTGTATCCAGTAGATAAATAGGTGGTTTTATTTTTTCTTACCAAGCAAAATGTTGATTCCAAAATCAAAATCTAGTGACCTGTTCTTTAATCCTTGATCATTTATTTCTTTTAAGCCTTCTTCAACAAAAAAGTCAAATCCTAAAGAAATTCTTTCTGAGAGTATAAAGTCAAGTCCTAATCCATAGATGAAGCCATAATCTATGTTGCTAAAATCACCAAAACTGGGATGGTCAATAATTACTTCTTGATTGTCTGAATTAATGGTTTTAGCATTGAGTAAATAGCCAAAATAAGGACCAAAATTAAAATCGAATTTTATTTTTTTTCCAAATCCTATGTGCATGAATGCAGGCAGGTCGAAATAATTAAGTACTTGTGTAATACCTCCTGAAGTATCTATGCCATTGATGTTATAGTCGATATCATCGATCATCCAGCCCTTGTTCTCAAAATCGAAATCACCTTTAAGTGAGAAAAATCGATTAAAATGATAGGTAACAGTAAGGCCATACAATCTCCCAAATTTATTGATGGAATTAATAGAATCCATTCCTGTTACATTGGTGAAATTAACACCTCCGTTAAACCCTAATTCCCACTTATAGATCTTTGGTTTTATCTTTGGTGTGTCTTCATCATTTTGAGCAAGGAATATGCTTGGAAGAAAAATCAGTAGGAGGAGGAATTTTTTCATGTTTTTAAGATTTATTAATGTTGGTGTAAATTTAGGTATGTCTATATATACTTCCAAAAATTATGCCTTTAATAGGAGTTTTCCATCACATGTCAAATAGCGATTCATTAGATTTGCTGTCATACAAGAATGTATAGGTAATGCAAAGATAAGATCTCCTATTTTAATGTTATTTATAAATTCATTATTGGCTTTTATGATTCCATGTTCTTGAGAAATCTTTGTAATATAAGTAGCAGGCTCAGTAATTGACCATTCTTTATTATTCCACGATACTATCCTACCATAATGAGCAGGATCTTCGGGATGGATTTCCTTGGAAAAATGTACGCCACCACCATAAATAATCACCTTGTTTTCTGTACTATAGACCCCTACTACAGGGCAAGCTAGTGCAACAGCAATGTCTTCCATATTACAGGAGCCAATAGTAACTTGAGAAAGATCGTAGAAAATAAAATTTCCAGGACGTATTTCATCGGCCCAGCTAAAATCTTCCATAGTACTACATGTAGGAGTATCTCCAACTGAGAGGGTCAGCTTTGGGTAAGCCTTTATAAATTCATCTTTAAGCTGCAGCATTTGACTTTTAGATTGTTCATGTACTTTCTTGAGTTCATCTATGCTTCTACAATCGTAGCTGTGTCCTGCATGGGCTAAAAAACCAGTAAAAGCTGTTCTGTTGCCATTATCGATGGCCTTAATTAACTGCTGGAGCTTATTGATGTCGGTAGCGTCTATTCCTGCTCTGTGGTATCCAGTATCTACCTTGATCATGATGTTTACATGATTAGTAAGGTTTTTATTTAAAAAATCAGCTGAATCTTGCTGATCTATTATTAAGGTAAGCTGAATTCTTGCCGCTAATTGATCAATATTTTGGATTTCTAATAGGTTAACTGGAAATGCTATGGTAATATCTTCCCATCCATTATTGGCAAAATAGGTGGCCATTTGAACTGAGGATACTGTAATGGACTTGATACCTTCATCTGCGAACCATTCTCCTATTGCTGCGGACTGATGTGTTTTGAAATGTGGACGAAAAACAACATTATTTCTTTTTGCTTTAGCAGCCATTTTTCGGATGTTATTCCGGCAAATAGATTCATTGACAATTAATGTGGGTTGTGTGATTTTTTTAATCATTTCTATTGATTAATCGCATATCTCACTTGGTCCAATAGTGAATTTTTTACCATCGGCATAGATAAATCCGTTATCGTATTCTATTGGATAATATTGTAAGGATCCATCGTTGAAAATGAGCTTTATGGCATGAGTATGACCCGACCAATAGGGTAACCATTCTCCTTCACTCTGTTCATTATCACTGCCAACATCTCCATCTAAACCTGTCCCACTCATGGAGCTATATGAACGATGATTAGAAATAAAGTGTCCATTGCTACAAAAGTTCATTTTTATTGTGGTGCTGGAGCTGGCACTTACGTAATATTCACCACCACTTGTACTTGTAGAATAGGAATCTCTATACATTAATTGCTTTCCGCTTAATTTAGCATTCCATTCTTCTGTATTTTCTGGAGTAATGTAGGAAATACTAGAGAGCATTTTTTTAATGAGTGCTGTATATTGCGCATTGTGGTCTTTAAGTGCAACTAGGCTCATGATGGTAACACCTCTACAATATTTAGCGTTAGCTATTTCACCGCATAGATCTGCTTTTATCGCCTGACCTTCTGCAGTTCCAGAATAGGTAGTATAGATAATATTATTTTCAATTTTAGTAGCAGATTCATTAGTAAAAATACTAATGGATTCTTCATTTGTGCCTTGTAATACTTCTTTTTTAAGGTCTGTTATGTTGGTGTATGCATGTTCACTAATTACTAATATTCCTGGTGTAGTTGCGTGTCCTAAAAGGACATTTCCAAAATCATCTTGCATTACCTGCCAGCCATCAAGATCCAATTGAATAGGAATGCCTGCTAGCTTAGTTTGAGCAATAAAAAAATGAGTACAGAGCAACAAAAAGAGTAAAACGAAGGTCTTTTTCATAGAGATAGAATGAGGTTCTTATTTGCAAAGATGAGTAAAATAAATGTTTTACAGAAGTCAATGCATCTAAATATGCTTCGATTGAGTAATAATTTGTAAATTTATAATCTATGAAAAAATGGTTGGTCATAGTATTTTGTTACCTAGGAGCTGTTCAAGCTCAGGTATTTCAGTATCAGAATGTATCTGATACCATTGTAAGTGGAATTACAGGAGATGAGCTGATCATAGATTGCAACATGATCAATAATAGTGCTTCTAATATATTTGTTGAGATCTTTAGATTGGAAAACAACCTGCCTGCAGGTTGGGACATGTATTTCTGTGCAGATATATGCTATGGTCCAAGTGATAATTATGGAGTAGGGCAGGTACTAGCTGGTGCTCAACAATCATTGTCACTTCATTTTTTGACCGGAGGAACAACTGCTGCTCAAGGAAACGTTCTTTTAAAGGTGAGAAATTATGCAGATTCTTCAGAGGTGTATACTTATAGATATTATGCCGAAACTACTTTGTCTGAAATTGAACATTCATCAGCTGGTTTAGCTTTTTATCCAAACCCTTGTAATGATCTCATTAATATTGAAAATACAAATAATCAACAACCAGTTCTTGTAGAGATCTATGACCTTAGAGGATCTTTACTTCAACAAGAATGGATATCCAATGATCTTGGCACGATTGATGTCAATGGACTAGCAGCTGGGCAATATCTGATCAAGATGATCAGTGGTCGAGAAGTGATTTTCGATAAGCTCATTAAGCACTAGTACTATCCCCGCTGAGTTGTTTAAGAACATCCGGTTTAAAAATGTAATTATGGGGAAATTAAAATTATTTACTTTATTTCTGTCATGTAGCCTTTTGTTTAACTATGATTGTTTATGGGGACAAAACTCTGTTGTTAATACTCATGTTAACTTTTTAAAAACAAGTCATGATTTTGGAACTATAGATTACGGTACAGAAAATAAATGCTCATTTCAATTTATTAATACTGGAATAGTTCCTTTAGTAATCTCAAATGCCAAAGGGTCATGTGGATGTACTGTCCCAAATTGGCCAAAACAACCCATTATGCCCTATGAAACTGCTCATATAGATGTTGTTTATAGTCCAAAGAAAAACCAAGCAGGCAGTTCTCAAGTTAAATCTGTTACTATTACTGCTAATACGGATCCAACGAATACCATTCTTACTATCAAGGCCTATGTAAACCCTGTTGATGAAATAATTCAAGATGAACCTGTAGTTGAAAATACAAGTTTAAAAGATAGCTTAAATTTTGATAATGGATACCTATTACAAGATGATATTGATGGTGAAGGTGATCTTGAATTAGAATATTTATACAGCGATTTTGGATCTTTTGAAGAAGCATTAATTAGTTTAAAAAAAGATGATAAAGTCGATGGTATTATCAAAGCAGACACCATTACGATTCTAAATTTCGAATCATATATTTTAGGGGAATATGATTTTGAGGAGAACGCTACTTTTTCAACATATATTAGTTATTTCCCTAAATTAAAAAAGTTAATTCTTCCTAATGAATTTGTATTTATTAAAGAACTTTTATTAACCAATCCAGAGTTAGAGTACATAAAAGCTACAGGAAAATATGCATGTATAGAATCATTAGACATAACCCAATTAAAAAAATTGAAATTTTTATCTATTGGAAATGGTTGTCTTGATAGTTTAGATGTAAGTCAAAATACAGAATTAACTACACTTTATTGCTATGGCAATAACCTTACAACATTAAACATTAGCAATAACCCAAAATTACAAACACTTTATTGCGACCGTAATCAATTAAAAGGCTTAGACATCTCAAACAATCCAAACCTATCAAAGCTAAGGTGTTTTAACAACGATGGTTGTGTTAGGATTGAAGAGGCTAAAGATGAATATTATCAGGGTTGGCAGGGGTGTATCGATTCTCCTCAAGATGGGGCTGATTTGAATCAATACTCCAATGAATTTGTTGATCCAGAAACAGATGAAACTTGTTTTTGTCTTAGTGGCGTAGAAATTCCATATTGGGAATACGATAATGAAAAATTAACAGAAGAACAAAAAGATTGTTGGTGTTTTGAGCTAAAGAAGGAGGTAGATGAAAGAGCACTTACACTAAAAGAATCTACTGAGCCACAAAAAGATGAAATTGATGATTTTAGTTATGAAGCAGTAGAAGCAGTAGAAGAAGTAAGAATAGAAAAAGCCCCGAAAGAAAATAAGAAACCAAAAACTTACCAAGAATGGTTTAAAGATCAATATAAAGATAAAATTGTGGAGCCTGTTAACAAAAAAGCCACCTTAATAAACCAATTTTATATTAAAAAATCATACAATACCATTCTGTTAGAAACAGAAGACAATGAATTGGTGTGGGTTAATTCAAATTCCTCTGACCCAAGTATGAATGATTACTTGGAGTTACATAAAAAAGGCAATGCCCCTAATTTAAATTCCTTTTCAATCTCAAGTATACAGTTGCCAGAAGAATTTAAACATGAATTATCACAAGAAAACATTGGTAAATCTTTTATTCTTAGCTACGATACCATTGGCAAATTGGACAAGGTCAAACCAGAAACATCATTTGACCAGAAACAGGTTTACCGATACGTTTACCCAGCTCCCATTTACGACTCTATTAACGATACCTGGGAACATCCTCCTTATACCAACCCAAAGACAGGCGTAGTTTATGAATATAATTATGAAGCTTTAGAGTGTGATGACCCATATACCAACGAACTTATTCATCCCTTT
>Ga0206679_10002077_pt1 | contig 16220 bp, 12 predicted proteins | sample M110012015metaG_FD_155464 | JGI IMG/M metagenome (GOLD analysis project Ga0206679, IMG submission 155464) | Ammonia-oxidizing marine archaeal communities from Monterey Bay, California, United States - M1 100m 12015 | ecosystem: Environmental > Aquatic > Marine > Intertidal zone | place: USA... | reverse complement strand
AAAAAACTATTACTACTATTACTATGTGTGCCTTTGATTGGGTTATCACAATCAATCTTAAATACCCATGATGGTAATACTAGCTTTATTTATAGTACAGCTGCTACTGGAACTACATCCTTTTTTGATATTACCCATAATAATGAAGCGCATATCACAGCTTTTACTTTATATGGAGTATATATGGGAGCTGGTGATTTAGAAGTTTGGACTCGTAGTGGTACTGCTAACGGTAACTGTCAAAGTGCTGCTGGTTGGGTATTAAATACTATGATTCCTAATTCTGCAACTATTAATGGAGCTACTATTTATGTTCAATTATCAGATACGATACATCTTACTCCTAATTCTGCCACTCCTATCGTAGGAATAGCAATACACTCTCCAACTACACATTACTTTACTTTAGGATTAGATAGTGCGTTTACCAATATACACGCTCAAGACATTAATATTCAAGTTTCTACTGGAGTTATTGATGCAAATGGACCAGCTTTTTCTGGCAGTGCATTTCTTGGTGGAGTATATTCTTACAACCCACAGGTTGATATTCACTATTTTTCTGACTCTTCAAGTCTTTCTTCTAGTCCTTGTCCTCCATTGATTTCATTTCTTTCGATTAACCCTACTGATAGCATATTAAATAATGGAGAGATAACTGTAATCGTGGATTCGTCTGCAGTTGGTCCATTTGATTATTATCTGCTTGACAATTTAGGAAGCATATTACAGGGTCCTTTTATGTCTCAATCTTCAAATATATTTACATTCTCAAATCTTGCATCAGGATATTATACTGTTGCTGTTAATAATCAGGAATGTCCCGTGACTGGATTTAATATTTTGGATTCAATATTGTTGTCTCCAAATAATATGATCATAAATGTTTTAGCTCAGAACAATGTTTCTGCTCAAGGTGTTTGTGATGGGGTTATCGCTGTAGAAGTTCTAGGTGGTACTTTCCCTTATACAATTACATGGTATAATGGTTCAGGATTTTTAATTAGTGGACCAACAACACCATTTAATATATCTACATTAGTTAACCTTTGTGAGGATACTTATTGCGTTTGGGTTGTTGATGGAAATGGTTATACAGCTACCGAATGTTTTGATATAGTTTTTGCTTCATGTAATTCTACATTATCTATTACAGACAGTATTGATTCTTATACCGCTACTGGTCAGATTACAGCTACAATTGATACATTAGGAGTAGGAATCGGTCCTATCCCTTTTGTAACTAGATATACTTATACATTATATTCATTAAATCCAACCAATCAAATTGGTTTACCAGTATCTTCAAATAATCTTTCAAATTCTTGGAATGGATTATTTGCTGGATCTTATTTAGTTGATGTAATAGATAATTCTTATGGTACTTCTTGTATTTCTGATTCAATATCCTTAACAGGTTCCGTTATATCATCAATCGAAAATTATAATAAAGAAAAAGAATTACTTAGAATTATAGATATATTAGGTCGTGAAAGTAAAGAAAAACGAAATACTCCACTATTTTATATATACAATGACGGAACAGTAGAAAAGAAAATAATTATTGAATAAATTATTTTTAAAAGTAATTTCTAATCAGAAACTCCAATTAATTTTTTAAGTTTGTATTAGTAGATTGATTAGCGGTGCAAAAAGCGGAGCAATTTTTAGTTTGAAAGCTTGCTGTAATCATGTAAATAGGTGTTAGGTTGTAATCCTGCTACCCCGACTTTTTTCTCTTCAAAATTACCATAAATTTTCTGTAAGTTTGCTCTTATGAAAAAACTACTACTACTATTACTGTCTTTTCCTAGTTTATTAATTTCTCAGGATATACCAACTATTCATGCTTATAGTAATGGAGAACAATATGTGGATAGAGAAGAAGAAATTAAAATAGGTTTAGACTCCTTAAATAAATGGTACAAAACACATCCTTCATTAGAATACGAGTCTCCTGATTGGTGTTATGAATATTTTGAGTATATAAGGTTATATGGCTCATTAACAGTTGAACAATTTATTAATCATAGATGTGAATGTGAGCATTTCAGTGGAGTTTGTCCTGTTTTTGATACTTATGCTTCTTCTACTCTTATTGATGCTAATGGTAAATATAATTATAATTCTGAAAACATAACTGATATGGATCCTAGAACAGCATGGGTAGAAGGTGAAATGGGGTACGGAACTGGTGAATACATTGAATTTGATGGATATAATGATTTAGTATGGTCCGGAACAGTGATAAATATATTAAATGGTTTTCAGAAATCTATTAGTCTATGGAAGAATAATTCTAGAGTTAAAACCTTTAAGGTTTATGCAGATAACATACCTGTATGTTTTTTAGAGCTTGAAGATATGATGGGTTGTCAATCTATAAATCTTGCTGATTTAATAGATTCTGGAAATATAATACGTCTAGAGATATATGATGTGTATAGAGGAGAAAAATGGAAAGATGTTTGTATTTCTGACATATTTTTTTCTTCCGCAGGATAAATTTAACATTATGAAAAAACTATTACCACTATTAATATGTGTGCCTTTTATCTTCTCTTGCGGAGGAGAATCATCAACAAAAGGAAAATGGTCTAGCTCTGAATTAGAGAAATGTAACTCAGAATTAAAGCAATGGATTTTTGAAGGAGAAGATGAATCTGGATATAATGTAATTGATATATATGGCAAGACAGCCGATGAGATTACTAATTGCATGTGTGATAAATTAATAACAATGTATGATTCATGGTCTAAGTCTAAGCGGCTATTTCCTAATTTAAGTATAGAATTAGTATCTGAAATTATGGGACCGTGCTTATCAACTAATAACTCTATCGATTCAACTGGTTTCTAATTTTTTTAAGTTTGTTTTAGTAGATTGATTAGCGGTGCAAAAAGCGGAGCAATTTTTAGTTTGAAAGCTTGCTGTAATCATGTAAATAGATTGTAGGTTGTAATCCTGCTACCCCTACTTTTTTCTATTTATTATGCTTAGCATAATATTTTAGTTATTTTAGTTTATTTTTGTGACATGAATAAATTATCTCAAAAAAATATACTCTCAAAAAAACATACTCAAGATTACAGAAGATATTTTGCATTGAACAGAAATGTTGCAGGGTTTAATATTAATACTAAAGAACTTATGTATACACTGGTATGTGATAAATCAAATGGAGCTTTTGTATATGACATTGATAATAATGAGTATATAGACCTCACTATGGGATTTGGCTCCATTCTTTTCGGTCATAATTACAATCCTCTTCGAAAAGAAATAGAACTACAACTTACTAGGAATTGGTCTGTAGGTCCAATATCACCATTAGCAGGGAAACTAGCTAAAGAAATTGCTTCTACGACAAAAACTGAAAGAGTTGCTTTTTTTAATTCTGGAACCGAGGCAATTATGGTCTCTTTAAGAGTAGCTAAAACAGTTACAAAGAAGAAAAAAATCGTATTTTTTAAAGGATCATATCATGGCACTTTTGATTCATTACTTACGTTAAAGAATAATCCAGATACAAATATTGCGAAAGAATCTATTCCTGGTGTTACTCAATCTATTTTAAACGAATCATATCTTTTTGAATACGGTTCTGAAGAATCAATTACTTTTATTAAAAGAAATAAAGATACAATTGCGGCTGTGCTTGTTGAGCCTGTTCAGAGTAGAAATCCTGGTTTCCATCCATTGTCTTATTTAAAGGAATTACGGACTGTTACGAATGAAAATAATATAGCTCTTATTTTTGATGAAGTAATCACCGGTTTTAGGATAGATTTAGGGGGTTGTCAAAATTATTTTAATATTCAAGCAGATATTCTTGTTTACGGTAAAGTAATTGGAGGTGGATTACCTATTGGTATAGTGGCTGGGAAATCTAAATTTTTAGATGCTTTGGATGGAGGGTTTTGGCAATATGGTGATGATTCTTTTCCTATGGCAAAATCAACTTTTGTAGCAGGTACTTTTTGTCACCACCCATTAGCCATGGCTACTTCATTAAAAACTTTAGAAATACTTAATTTATCAAATGGAAAATTGCTTCACCAACTTAATGATTCCACTGCAAATTTCTGCGATCGAATGAATGAATTTTTTATAGAAAAGGGTCTAAAAATTTCAATTGTTAATTTTGGGTCTTTATTCAGATTTATAGCTCCTGGAAGAAATAAAAAAATTTATAGCCAACTTCTTTTAAATGGTGTTTATATTTGGGAAGGGAGAAACTGTTTTCTTTCCCTTGCTCATAATAAAGAGATAATTTCTGTGTTGGAAGAAAGAATAAAACTAAGCTGTATACAACTAGTAGAAAATGGAATAATAAAAACTAATAGATAAGCAAATTATGAAAAAAGAAATCTTATTTAATGAAGGAGATTATTCCATTCAAAAATACAATGAAATTCCTGAAGAGGCAATAACCTTTTTAGACAATATTGCATGGGGTAATGAAGGAGCTCTGTATGAACATAGAAACACAGAAGAACACATTAACTTGTTATATAATCCAATGTTAATTGGACTTTTTGAAAGAGAGAAAATAAGAGCAACAGGAATTTTTTCAATTACACCGGTGACCGTTAATGGTCAGCAGTTTAATTGCAACTATTTTAGATACTTTGCTTCATCAAAAGAAATAAGGGGAAAGGGAATTGTCAAAAAATTAACTATAAAAGTAATGCAATTACTTTATGAAAAAGCAAAAGAAAAAACTATCTTCTTTGCGTGTGTTGAAAAAGAAAATAAAAGTTCATATCATATTTGTAAAAGTGCAGGATATATACCTATAGGAACTATCAAAACTTTAGGGTTCAGTAGGTTTTTTCCTAAATTCAATGAAAATATACAACAAATAATCTTAAAAAACGAAAAAGAAGAAGTAATTACATTGTTAAAAAAACTATATGATCAACATGCTTTGGTTCAGTTTAACTCTTTATTTCTTAATGATAATTATTTTGTAATTCGTGAAAACAATCAGATTGTAGCTGGATGCCAATATCACCGCGCGCATTGGGTTATAAATAATATGAAGGGAATTAGCGGAAAAATAATAATGACTATAATTCCTTTAATACCCATTTTAAATCAATTATTCAACCCAAAACAATTTGAATTTTTAGCTTTTGAGGGGATCTATTTTAAGCCTGGTTATGAACATAAACTATATTCATTATTTGAAGGATTGCTGGCTCGAGAAAAATTAAAGTCTTCTATGTTCTGGATGGGTGAAAATTGTCCTGTTAGAAAAAAAATAATGACAAATGGGAACTTAGGAATGATTCATTCTTTTATTAAAGATTCTGATGTTGAAGTAATGGGATCTTTTAAAAATATGAATGAAACTGAAATTTCAAATGTGAAATCGCATCCAATTTTTGCCTCAGCCTTTGATTTTATATAATAGAGTATTATGAGATCAATTGAAAAATTAATGGACCTACTTATAAGGAATAGTGAGTCAGCTCCTATTCATAATTGCATACTTTATATAAATAGTCCAAAAAATAATATTAATTATAAAGCTGCTTTTGGAAAAATGAATGAATCTGGTGGTAACCTTAATCATAATTATTGCTTTCGAACAGGGAGCATTACAAAAACATTTACGGCAACTATTATTATGCAATTAATGGAAGAAGATGTCCTTAATCTAGATGATTTATTTTTAGATTGTTTAAATGAAAATACTAGAAAGTTTTTTGAGGAATTAATTCTTTTTGAAGGTGTTAATTACTCAAATAAGATAACTATTAAAGATTTATTACAGCATCGTAGTGGTCTAAGAGATTATTTCTCTGATGACGATAGATTCTTAAATTATGTTATGGAATTTCCATTTCAAAATTGGGGATGGAAGACTGTCATGGAGAAGTATTTTGAATATAACTTGAATGAAAAAGGATCGTTTAAGATTGGTAAGGATTTTTATTATTCGGATACCAATTATTTATTATTAGCTATTTTAATTGAAGATTTGATTAGCATTCCATTTCATGAAGTATTAGAAGAAAGAATATTTACTCCTCTTTCTCTTAATAACACTTATCTTGAATTTCATCAAGAGGCTAAAAGTTCTACTCCAATTGTCTTTCCTTTTTACAAGTCTAATGACCTCAAAAATATAAATAGCTCGTTTGACTGGGGTGGAGGTGGATTAATATCCTCGGCAAACGATTTAGATGTTTTTATAAGATCATTGTTATCAGGTCAATTATTTAAGAGAGGTGAAACTCTTAAATTAATGACGAGTTTTGATGATAATCACTGGATTGATAGCGCTTCAAAAAAAGAAAGAACTGTTTATGGAATAGGACTTCAGAAAAAAAAGATTGGAAATTATAATTTTATTGGTCACCATAGCGCATATGGAGGTATGATGTTTTATGATTTAAATTCTGACTGTAGTATTATATTCTCAATAAATCAAATGTCTGCACAACATAAGGCTGAGTGGTTAATTAAAAAAATTGTTGAAGATTTGGTTTCTTAATAAATTCTTGTAGAACTTTAATTATATTTAATAATGACAATAAATAAAGATTTTATCATCGCTTTAGCTTGGCCAGAAGGAATGTGTAAAACAGCAGGATCATGGTACGACTTTATTTTTGGAAAGAAACGGGAGATAAGAGGAGGTCATGCTGCAATAGTTCTTGTTAATTCTATTACAAAAAAACTGTATTATATGGATAATGGAAGGTATCATACTCCATTAGGTTTTGCTAGAATAAGAGATGAAGAAACGGATTGGGATGTTAGAATAAATATACAAGCAGAAATTAATAGTGATAAGATTATAAATATTGATCAAATTTTATTAGAGATTTCTAAGAACAGTTCAACTCATGGAGATGGGACATTATATGCTTCGGTATTAAATAATATTAGTTTTGATAATGCATATTCTTATGCAAAAAAACATCAAGGAAACGGAGCTATACCTTATGGCCCTTTTATAATAAATGGATTTAACTGTTCACGTTTTGTAGCGTCTACAATAATACATTCATCTCCTCCATTTATAAAAAAAATACGATTAATGTTCCCTTGTACTCTTATTCCAACACCTAAAAGAAACATTAGTATTTGTAATAAGAATTATTATGTTGTTGATAAAGAATCTTGTCAAAGAATTAAAAGAAATTTATTTAATGGTTATCTAAAAGGAATTGAAAGAAGATAATTATAGAATAAATTATTTTTAAAAGTAATTTCTAATCAAAAAATCAAATAAAATTTCTTAAGTTTGTTTTAGTAGATTGGTTAGCGGTGCAAAAAGTGGTGCAAATTTTAGTTTAAAAGCTTGCTGTAATCTAGTGAAATGAGTGTGGGTTGTAATCCTGCTACCCCTACTGTTACTATTAATATTTTTATTATATTTGTCAATATTTATAAATCATTTAATATCATACTGTTATGAAGAAGATTAGTTTTTTTATTTTTTTATTTTTATTGGCACAGCTTGTTTATTCACAAACAACAATAATTTTTAGTGATGATTTTTCTAACTCATCTAATTGGATAATGACAGATGTACAAAATGGAGGAAGTCAGAACTGGGTAATTGGCACCAATGGACCAACAGGACCTTACTCTTTATCTATGGGAGTAATTCAGTCTACTACTAACTCTAATGGATTTGCTTTATATGATTCTGATGGGTTAAATACATCAGGATCAGGATCACAAAATGCATATCTTACTTATAATGGAGTTGTAAATTGTGATTCTTTTTCGAACATTAACATTAATTTCCAGTCCTATCATAGAAAATACCAAAACGTAATATTTTTAGAGGTTGCTACAGATGCTAACTGGAACAATCTGGAGTCCTATGAAATCGATTCCGATCTGGGAATGACTTATGCTTCCGATAATCCAGAATTTATTTCTATTGATATCTCATCTATTGCTGCTAATCAAGACTCTATTTATTTCCGTTTTCATTATATGGGAGTTGATGATTATGCTTGGATGATTGATGATGTTTCAATAACTCCAGTCCCAGATTACTCAATTACTTGTACAGATGGTAGTTTTAGTAGCATTAATAATTTAAATAGTAATTTAAATGTCAACTTAGATGTTAATTATACATTTTATCCAGTTTCTCAAGCTATTTTACATCCGTATAGATTTCAAAGCGTAATTTCGAATAATGGGTTGCAGGAATTAACTAATGTGATAATGCATGTTGAGATAGAGAAAGACACTCTTTCTTGGAATTTATATTCGGACACAGTCTCATTAATATCAGGTGAAGTAGATACACTCTTTACTAACTCTGATTTTACTCCTGATAGTTTAGGATTGTATAATTTTACATTTTCCGCATATAATGACACTTTATGTGGTTCGGACTCTTTTGAAATGAAAAGTGTAGTTACAGACACAATATATGGAGTTGATTATGATTGGGATTCAGATGGTTCTTCAGCAGGAGGAGGATATAATTCTGGAACGTCAAATTGTGGGCAGGTTTTAGGAAATGTCTTTAATATTTATAAAGATCAGACTGGTCATTATTATAACACATCAGCATCTTCTATTTCATTTCATGTGAATGACTGGTCTGATGTTGGATCTTCATTAAAGGTGGAGTTATACAAAATAGATAGCCTTAATAATCTTCAACCTACATTTACTTTGATGGATGAATCAGAATTCATTATTTTAGATTCTAGTGATATTAACTCATGGGTTACTATTGCGTTGAATGACAGCATCCTTTCTTCAGGCAATATTTATTTAGCTGCAGTTAGAGGAAAACAGGAATCTTTTAATTCAAGGATAAGTTCTGCGTCAAATAGCAACAGTCTTACGTTCTTACAAGACAATGGATGTAATTTAGGTCAATATGGTTTTGGAGCTTGGTATACTCTATCGCATTCTCTTTTAATTAGATTGAATATAGGATGGGACACTCTTCTTACTTCTTATGATAATATTATCTTTGAAAATGATTTAACCGTTTATCCAAATCCAACAAAAGGCATATTTTCAATTAATCTTGATGGGCAAAATTCTTATAAATTGACTGTGAGAAATATTGTAGGTCAAATAATATATAAAGATGATATTCCAGGAGGATATGTTAAGAATATTGATTTGTCAAATCATAAATCAGGAGTTTACTTATTAGAATTAGAAACTGAGAATGGGAAAATAAATAAGAAGTTAATTCTACAATAAAATCAATGTTTTTTAAAATTTTCTGAGCATATTTAAAGGTTTTTTAGGATATTCAACCTTTACTAAAAGGTATATGCAGGTTTGTAAAGGTATTTGAAGGTTTCTGCAGGTTTTCTAGGTTGCATAATAATATTTTAAGATGCATTTATAAAAGAAAAAATTATTATTTTAAGTGAATATCTAGTGTAATATTTATTTTTTAAAATAACTTTTTTTACTTTTCAACATCTCGTTTTTAGGACTGTATTTTTTATAATTTTAGTGCACCAAAAAACCTAAAATTTAATGAAACTAAAACACTTAAAACATACCGATAATCTTGATTTTTATTCTGTAGATGACACTGCATTTGAGAAAATCCCTTTATTTGAGGGAAGTGTACAGGCAGGATTTCCATCTCCTGCAGATGATTATATGGATATGGACTTGGATTTACACGACCATTTAGTTCAGAATCCTTCCGCTACCTTCTGCGTAAAAGCAATAGGAGAGAGCATGAAAGATGCAGGAATACAAAGTGGTGATGTTATGATTGTAGATAGGTCGTTAGAACCAGAAAACAGAAGTATTGTATTGGCAGTTATTGATGGTGAGTTTACTGTAAAAAGAGTAAATGTAAATGATAACGAACTTTATTTGATGCCAGAAAACGATAGTTTTACTCCAATCAAAATTACAGAAGAAATGGACTTCCAAATTTGGGGAGTAGTAACTTTTATAATTCATAAAGCAGTATGATAGCACTTGCAGATTGTAATAATTTTTATGCCTCTTGTGAAAGAGTGTTTAAACCTCAATTAGAGAATAAACCAGTTGTGGTTCTTTCCAATAATGATGGATGTGTTATTGCAAGAAGTAATGAGGCGAAAAAGTTAGGGATAAAGATGGGGGAACCTGCATTTAAGATTAAGAACCTAATAGAAAAACACAATGTAAATGTGTTCTCTACCAACTTTGCTTTGTATGGTGATTTATCAAAAAGAGTGATGAATACTTTTAGAACGGAAGTAAGTAAAATGGAAGTATATTCTATTGATGAGGCATTTTTGGATTTTACGGATTTAGCAGATAAGGAACGAGCAATTCAGATAAAAAAGAAAGTTCAGATGTGGACTGGTATTCCTATCTGTATAGGTATTGCTAAAACAAAAACACTAGCAAAGGTTGCTAATCATATTGCAAAGAAATATACAAAGGCAGGTGTTTTCATGTTTGATGATGAAGATTTGATTAGAAGAGCGTTAAATGTGTTTCCAGTAGAAGATTTATGGGGTGTTGGAAGAAAACACGCTAAGAGATTAAAAGATGTAGGTATTCATACCGCACTTCAACTTAGAGAAGCAGATACACATTGGATTAAAAGACATCTTTCTATCAATGGAGTAAAACTACAGAAAGAATTAAAAGGTGAGATTTGTTATCCTTTAGAAACAACCACACAAAGAAAGAAGAACATCTGTACTGCTCGTTCTTTCGGAACAGAGATAAAGGAGTTGAGTAAACTGAAAGAAGCTGTTAGTTCTCACGCTAATACTTGTGCTACAAAACTGAGGAAGGAGAAGAGTTGTTGTTCTACAATTAGTGTGTTTTTAAATACGAATCCTTCCAAACCCCAAGCAAAACAATATCATCCCTATAGAGTGTTTCATTTGGATGTTCCTACAAATGATAGTTTGGAAATAGTAAAGTTTGCTTTAAAGGGATTAAAACAGATATACCGTTCAGATTGTATCTATAAGAAAACAGGAGTTATTGTTGGTAGAACTGTCCCTGAAAGTCAAGTTCAATTGTCTTTATTTGATAGTGTGGATAGAGACAAGAGGAGAGAAGTGAATTCTGTAGTGGATAATATAAACAGAAAAATGGGAAGGAGTAAAGTTAAACTTGCCGTTCAAGGTTCAGGTAGAAAATGGAAACTAAAACAAGAAAAACTCTCTCCTTGTTATACTACAAGGTTTGAGGATATGTTAGAAGTGGTTATTTAGATCAATTTGACAATTTTTAGTTTAAAAGCTTACTGTAATCATGTAAATATGTGTTAGATTGTAATCCTGCTACCCCGACTTTTTTTCACTCATATTTTATTATTATCTTGATGATCTTGTAATCTTAATTTAAGATTCTCACGGATATTCATCCAGTATAAGTTATAGTCTCCTGGGTGATAATTCCTACTTGGGTATAAATTTAATATAATATTATTTGGTTTTTTTAACCAGATTAGACCTTTATGATTATATATAGAGAGAGTTTCTTTAAATGACAATATTCTATTTGGTAATAAAATACCATTATGTAATTTCTTATCGCTAGATATAGTATCATTTATCCATGTTATTGGATTAACTGACGCAATATGATCACCATACACCCAATTATTTGGATAATTAAATTCTGAGAAAGTTCTCCATGAAAGAAAACAATATAAATCTGTTGGTTCAGAACATGGAAGAATTGAACTAAAATCTTTTTCAACGTTCATGCCAATTAAATAGCTAAGGATTAGTTTATTTGAAAGTAATTTGTCTTTTGAGATATATTCTGTAATTAACCTCATTGCATGATTTGTTCCTTGGCTATGAGCCGCTATAATAAAATCTTGATTATTATTTATCTCTTTGATGAAATATTTGAATGCTTGTAGCACGTCATTATACGCAAGATTAAATGCTTTATATCCATTTATTGTATCGATATAAGAATGTATATGCATTTGTCTATAATGTGGAGCGTATATATTACCTATACCAGCAAAACAAGATGCTTGATTTTCTAAACTTAATTGTATTACCTGATCATCTTTAAAAGATGAAGTATCTGAATTCCAATTATCTGAAGTATATAATGTTGTTGGGTGTATAAAGAAAATGTTGATTCCTATATCTTCTTCTTTCTCAATTCCTTTTGGAAGCAGATCTTGATAATTATTATAATCATCTCTAAAAGCCCAGTTATTTAATTCAGAATAATCAAGCTGAAAGTCATTTTTTTTCTCGTGAAAATCCACTGATGGGTGTGTATTTTCTTTTACTAATATTGATATAGTTGTGTGTATATTGCAACCAAATAATGTTAGTGTTAGAAAGATTGTAAATTTCTTCATAACTGCAAAAATAGAAACTTTGTTGAAAAATTTCTAATCTTACCTTGGAAGCTTGATCTAATCATGATATCTATACATTTTATCCGTCTAAATAATTTTCAAAAACGAACACTCATTTTTAAATAATCTCATTATTTTTGCGTCTTAAATTTTTAAATATATATGAGATTTATATCACTTTTAACATTACTATTTTGTTTTCAATTTACTTATTCTCAAAATATTGAAGGAACAATACTAGACGATAATAATAATATTTTAGAGGGAGTACATGTTACTATTCCTTCCTTCCATATTGGAACTATATCCGATAAAAATGGTAAATTTATAATTGAGAACAATAAGAATAAAGATGTAAAAATTCAGTTTTCAATGATAGGGTACCAAACATTAATCTTAAATTCAACGGATAATTTATCAAGCGTTATACTTCACGAGAGTATAATTGAAATAGAAGATGTAGTTGTTTCAGGAGGATTTGTAAATACTTCTGATAGGTCAGCAGTAAAAATAGATTGTATTTCTGCTGAGGAACTATCTTTTCATTCCTCACCATCTTTAACTTTAGCGCTTGCAGATGAACCATCGGTAGAAATGGTGAAACTAGGTAACTCGATAACAAAACCAGTTATCAGAGGTTTATCTGGGAACAGAGTGGTAGTATTGTATCAAGGTGCCAGAACCTCTAACCAAGCTTGGGGAGAAGAACATGGAGTTTTTATTCCTGAAGAAGGAATTGAGAATGTAGAAATTATCAAGGGACCTGCTTCTTTGTTATTTGGCTCTGATGCTATGGGTGGTGTGATTAATTTTATACCATTAAAACCACTTACAGTTCAGGGTCGAAAAAATAAATTTTCTACTTCCTATTTTACATCTTCTAATGGAATACAAACATCATTTATTAGCCAAAAAAGAAAAAGAAACTTTTTTCATACTTATGGGTTAGGTTATCAAAATCATTCTGATTATCAATTACCAAATGGAGATTTTGCACATAACTCCAGATATAATCAAAATTATGCTTTTGGTAATTGGGGAATAACAAAGAATTGGGGAATTTTGAAAGGGGTATATTCTTCTTCTTATACAAATACCGGTATTATAGAAGGTATTGAATCAGAGTCAGAAAGAAAATTAGAAGGTCATCATCAGCAAATAGGAGACCATTTTGTTACTACAGAAGGTTTATTTTGGTTAAAAAACTGGACAATAAAACCCTTTGTTTCTTATCAATTAAATCATAGAAAAGAATTTGAAGGAGATCATGATCATGAGGAAGAAAACTCTGAGGAGGAACATGATGAAGCTGCACTTGATATGAGTTTACGAACTACAAGGTATGATTTTAAAGCACTAAATTCGAACAATAGTTTTGAGGTCATTTTAGGATCTCAAGGAATGATACAAACAAATACTAATGATAAACATGCGGAAGAAGTATTAATACCTAATGCTACAACAAAAGACGCTTCTCTTTATACTCTGATAAATAAAAAAATTGGAGACTTTCAGTTTCAGACAGGAGCCAGAACAGATTTAAGACAAGTAAGTTTTTCTGAAAAGAAGAGGAACTTTCTGGATTATACCTACTCTGTTGGAGGAACATATAATGTTTTTGATAACTATGTATTTAGATTAAATATAGCTAAAGGTTTCAGAGCTCCAAATTTATATGAACTATCTGCAAATGGAGAACATCATGGAGCTGATAGATATGAAATTGGTGATGAAAATTTAGAAAGTGAAAATAATTTAGAATATGATTTTAGTTTACATATTCATAAAGAACATTTTGCTTTTGATTTTGCTATTTTTAACAATTTTATCAAAGACTATATCTATATTTCTCCAACTTCTGATACAACAGAAAGTGGACTATCTATCTATAAACATTATCAGAATGATGCCAAATTATATGGAGGAGAAGCCGGAATAGATATTCATCCTCATATTTTACATGATTTACATTTACATTCCGCTATTTCTTTAGTTTATGCTGATAATTTAGAGCTAAACGAACCATTATCTATGATTCCAGCACATAAATGGACTAATGAAATGGAATATAAGATTGATGAAGTTAATTTTGCTGATAATATAACTTTTAAATTTAATTATAATTATCATTTTATGCAAGATAGAGTTTCTTCAGAAGAAAAAATTACAGATTCTTATTCATTAATTAATGCAAGTTGTGGTTTTGCTAAAGGAATGCATAATTTATCTTTACATGTTCAAAACCTATTAAATGTTGAATATATTCCTCATCTATCTTTACTAAAAGAAAGTGGAATTTATGAACAAACTAGGTCAGTTTCTTTAAAATATTCAATAAATTTCTAAGTAAAATACTATTTAATAGTATTCAGATAAAGCTTTTCCACTTTATTCCTTGCCCACTGAGTTTTTCTTAAAAATTTAAGGCTCGATTTTATAGAAGGATTACTATTAAAACAATTAATTTTTATTTCCTCTCCTAATTCTTCCCAACCATATTCTTTTACCAAAAACTCAAGTATATCTACTAATCGTATTCCGTGTAAAGGATTATTTATTTGAGAATTATCTATGTTAGTTTTATCCTTCATTATAAATTATCTTCTCCTGCTTTTTGAGTTTTTGTTTTTCTTTCTATTAGCAAAAAATTCTTGTTTTTTTCTATTCTTTTCCTTTTCGAATGCTTTCTTCTCTTGAGCGTTCATAGGTTTCTCTGTTTGAGGAAAAGGTTGATTTTTTATTTCGGTAATTTGTTTCCCGATTAGTTTTTCAATATCTCTAACATAAGCGTTTTCTTCTGGTTCGGAAATAGAAATAGAAATACCTTTTTTCCCTGCTCTACCACATCTCCCTATTCTGTGTACATAACTTTCTGGCTCGTTTGGTATGTCATAATTCATCACATGTCTTAGTTCATTTATGTCAATTCCTCTAGCAGCAATATCAGTGGCTACTAATACTCTTATTTTACCATCTTTAAACGATTTTAAAGCATCTTGTCTTTGGTTTTGCGATTTATCCCCATGTATTGCAGCTGATGTAATTTTCTGTTTTTGCAAGTTTCGTACAATTCGGTTTGCTCCATGTTTAGTTCTTGAAAAAACTAATATTTGTTGTATTTTACTATCATCTAAAATATGAAATAGTAAATCTTTTTTACTGCTTCTGTTTGTGTAATAAATATATTGCTGAATAGTTTCTGCAGTAGAAGAAACTTGGTCGACCGATACATTTTTCGGATTACTAAGAATAGTTTTAGATAGACCTAATATTTTATCAGGCATTGTAGCAGAAAAGAAAAGAGATTGCCTTTTTTCAGGAAGCATTTTTATTATTTTCTTAATATCATGAATAAAACCCATATCCAGCATTCTATCCGCTTCATCCAAAACAAAATAACCTACATCTTTTAAAGATATATACCCCTGACCGATTAAATCTAACAACCTACCAGGAGTAGCAATTAAAACATCTACTCCAGCATTTAATCTTTTTACTTGTTTCATTTGTTTTACACCACCGTAAATAACAGTATTTTTTATTTCGTTGTATTTTGCATAATCCGTAAAATTTTCAGCAATTTGTATGGCAAGTTCTCTGGTTGGAGTAACTATTAAAGATCTAATTTTTGTTTTACTATTATTGTTTTTTTCTTTTTCAAGATGATGTAAAATAGGAAGCGCAAAAGCAGCTGTTTTTCCCGTTCCTGTTTGTGCAGTTCCGAGCACATCACTTCTTTGCAGGATTAACGGAATAGCTTTCCCTTGAATAGATGTTGGTGTTTTATATTTTTGGTCCTTAACTGCTTTTAATAAAGCGTGGGATAGTTTTAAATCTTCAAATATCATATAGTATTCCTTTTGTGGAATTATTTTTTGCAAAGGTAGGGTAATAGATTGAATAAAACTA
>Ga0206679_10002075_pt1 | contig 16224 bp, 12 predicted proteins | sample M110012015metaG_FD_155464 | JGI IMG/M metagenome (GOLD analysis project Ga0206679, IMG submission 155464) | Ammonia-oxidizing marine archaeal communities from Monterey Bay, California, United States - M1 100m 12015 | ecosystem: Environmental > Aquatic > Marine > Intertidal zone | place: USA... | reverse complement strand
GAATATCCTGAGCCATGCGATGCTAACGCTATCACAATTGTGATGTACGATTCATTCGGTGATGGATGGAACGACGCTGCTTATGTCATCTCTAATGAAAACGGCGATGTTGTGGCCGAAGGAAGTTTAATCGAACCAGAATACGGTGTGGATGACCTGTGCCTTGCAGACGGTTGCTACACAATCGATGTTGGCGGCGGAGCTTATGATTCTGAGATTTCTTGGGAAATCATAAACGGAGACGAATTTGTCGCTACTGGTGGCGCTCCTTCTACAATAGGCTTTGGAGTGAATGCGGAAGGATGTGAACTCACTGGCGGATGTACCGATTCTAACGCATGTGAGTATGATGATACAGCAGATTACGACGATGGATCTTGTACTTATCCTGGCTGCAACGATTCAACTGCTTTGAACTACGATTCTACAGCGGGATGCGATGATGGGTCATGTGAATATCCTGAGCCATGCGATGCTAACGCTATCACAATTGTGATGTACGATTCATTCGGTGATGGATGGAACGACGCTGCTTATGTCATCTCTAATGAAAACGGCGATGTTGTGGCCGAAGGAAGTTTAATCGAACCAGAATACGGTGTGGATGACCTGTGCCTTGCAGACGGTTGCTACACAATCGATGTTGGCGGCGGAGCTTATGATTCTGAGATTTCTTGGGAAATCATAAACGGAGACGAATTTGTCGCTACTGGTGGCGCTCCTTCTACAATAGGCTTTGGAGTGAATGCGGAAGGATGTGAACTCACTGGCGGATGTACCGATTCTAACGCATGTGAGTATGATGATACAGCAGATTACGACGATGGATCATGTACTTATCCTGGCTGCAACGATTCAACTGCTTTGAATTACGATTCTACAGCGGGATGCGATGATGGTTCTTGCGAATATCCTGAACCGTGTGATGCTAACGAAGTCACAATGTGGATCAACACACAAGGCTTCCCTGGTGAGGTTTCATGGGATCTCGAAAACGCTGTTGGTGATGTTGTCGCCGGAGCAGATGGATACACCGGTGGTGATGAATTTCATGAACTATGTCTGGAAGACGGTTGCTACACATTAAACCTTTACGACTCATTTGGAGACGGCTGGAACGGTGGTTTCTACATGATGTATGATGACGACGGTCTTATCGCTGACGGATCTTTATTCTATGGTTCTTGGCAGCTTGATATAATCTCAATCAATAGCGATTGTGATTCCGACGGTTGTACAGACCCTACAGCGATCAATTTTGACGCAGACGCCACTATCGATGACGGGAGCTGTGTGTACGGCGGTGGAAACGGTTTCAACGGCGGTGGGGACACCCCTGCTATGGTTGATTCATTCACGTTCACACTTGCGCCAAACCCGGTTGTCTTGGTGAGCAAATTGACATTCGCCAACATCAACGATGAATCAGGAATCGCGGTGAAAGTGCTGGATCTCAGCGGCCGAATAGTTCACCAAGAACTATTGGCTGTGACAGGACCCACAATGACCGTAGGTTTCAACTTCAGTCATTTGGCCGCAGGTAATTACATCGTGCAGGCCCAAAATGGCGAAGAAAGCACAGCTTTACAGCTGGTTAAGATGAACTAAAAGATTTTTGAATGCCTGATTAAGCCCAACGTCTTCGGGAAACCCGCAAGATGCTTGGGCTTATCTTTTTTCCTCCTGTTTATTAAAAAGGTAGACTCCCGATAGAACCATCCCGCCGAAAATAGCATGCCCCCAACCTAGTTTCTCTCCATACATCGCCCCCCAAGTAATCGCGACAATGGGAATAAGATAAGTAACAGAGGTCGCAAACAGGCCGGATTTCTTTTGAATAATAATATTGAAAACCACGAGAGCGAACGCTGTCCCTATCACACCCAGAATCGCCACATATCCAAGCCCATAAAGTCCTTCGGGGTTTGTGGCTAGAATTGTTGTGAAGTCCGTAGTAAAGAGATAGATCAAACTCGGAATGCCCGCCAATAGCAAAGCACAGGCTGCTATGTCAATCGAGCTCAGATGAGACAACTTTCGGTGAATGATATTGACGCTCATACCATAGCACGCGGTGGCTAAAACGATGAGCGAAGAATAGCCCCAGCTCATCTCCGCTGGCAATTCGCTTTGCATTACCAAACCGATCGCTCCAGCGAATCCAATAACAATTCCGAACACCTGCCTCAAGACCGATTTCGCCCTGAAAATCAAGACTCCCCACAGAAAGGCAAAGAATGGAGTTAGCGCAGTGAGAATGCCGGCAAATGTGCTGTCGACTTGTGTTTCAGCTCCAGTGAATAAGAACGATGGAACACCATTCCCTATAATCCCAACCAAGGCGATCCAGCCCCAGTCGGCCAAACTCATTCTCCGGAAAGAGCGCATAAAAATCGGCAATAGGGCTAATCCAGCGAAAGCCAATCGCATAGCAGCAACTTGATCCCAACTGTATAGAGTCTCTTTAGCAGAGTCCTCCATTCCCAATTTCATGAGAATAAAAGAGCTCCCCCAAATAAGTGCTAGGAGAGCTAGGAGTAACCACGGTATGACTTGATTATTTTTCACAATATTGGCGACGAAAAATACTCTCTTCCCACGACCCTTCAATAACTTTACACCGTAAATAATAAGACTATGAAAACCCTCTTCGCTTGCCTCTCTTTTGCTCTAATCCTTTTTTCGTGCGGATCATCCAGCCATACTGACATAGAAGTCAAATCCGCTCCAACAGTTCGCGTAGAAACAACCCCGTCCAACGTAACTAAGACGGTTGCCAATATTATGATTGAAGGGGTAACCTGCGATGGATGTCGCTCCAAAATCACCAAAGAAATCAAGGAAAACGAATGCGTGGCGATGGCTGTGCTTTCCCCCAGTGACACTCTAGGCTTAGAGTTGGCTGTTATTGAATACGATCCTAATTCATGTGATCACAACACTTTCGTTGATGTGATTAATACCACCGTTGATGGTAAGTACACGGTCACTGATGTTACCGTGCTTCACATGGAAGCTCAATAGATTAATTCATTCTTAAATTGAAATTATCATGCTCCGCGGAGTCGAAGCAGACAATTCTATATTAGCCCCATGTCAGACGAACTTAAGCCCTGTCCCCAATGTGAATCGCCCTACGGCTACTTCATGAGCGACGATCAGTATGCGTGTCCTGAATGTGCCCATCAATGGAGCCCAACTCAAGTTGCCGAAGACGCCCAGGGAAAAACCCTTGACTCAAACGGAAATCGGCTGCAGGATGGAGATTCGGTTATTGTCATCAAAGACCTCCCGGTAAAGGGAAGCTCAACCCCAGTCAAAGCAGGAACCAAGGTCAAGAACATCCGCCTCGTCGATGGTGATCATGACATCGCTTGTAAGATCGATGGCTTTGGTGCTATGGGCTTGAAATCTGTATTCGTTAGAAAAGCCTAGCCCTCTGAATTTTCCTAAAAACCCGATACGTTTGCTGGAAAACGTGGAGCATTCTGTCCAATCCGGAACAACTCTTCGGTGATATATTTAGCTGGATTTTCAATGCCAGACACAATCCCGGTGTGGTTGCTATGATCGATAGTTTTTCTGCTTTTGTTCTTGTCGATAATATCAAGATTACTCAACTCAGAAAGGACGATTCACATCAAGCGTTAACACACCGCACTCGGTAAGAGATTCCTTTGTGGGAACCTATATATTTGCGGCAAGTAAATCTTCCGTGTCGCAAAGTCTTGTAGTCATACCAACGTACAACGAAAAGGAAAACATCGAGCGCATCTTGAGAAAGGTGTTTTCGCTCGAAGGTAACTTCCATGTGCTCGTGGTGGATGATGATTCGCCTGACGGAACCGCGCATATTATCAGAAACCTTCAACGAGAATTTCCAGAGAACCTTCACATCGAAGAGCGCGAAGGCAAGCTCGGTTTAGGTACAGCCTATATCCATGGATTCAAATGGGCACTCGCACGTAATTACGAGTACATCTTCGAAATGGATGCCGATTTCTCGCATGACCCAGAGGATTTAATTCGCCTAAAGCAAGCCTGCGCAGATGGCGCGCATGTTAGTATTGGATCTCGATATGTCAAAGGCGGTGGAGTCGAAAACTGGCCCTACAACAGAATATTAATGAGTATGGGTGCGTCTGTTTATGTCAACTTCGTACTGTGGCTCGGCGTAAGAGATTGTACGGCCGGATTTAAATGCTATCACCGTAAAGTTTTGGAAACCATTGACTTAGACTCAATTCGATTTATTGGCTACGCCTTCCAAATTGAAATGAAATACTCGGCTAAACAACTTGGATTTAATCTAAAAGAAGTCCCAATTACATTTAGAGATCGCGTAGAAGGCGAGTCTAAAATGAGCATGGGCATTTTTAAAGAAGCTTTTTGGGGCGTGCTAAGAATGCGATTCACCCCTGTTCGATCAGCAAACTAAAGTATGAGCAATTCAACCATCATTCGTGGTGCCAAAGTGGTTAACGAAGGGATAATTCGAGAACTAGACATTGAAATTAGTTCGGGTAAGATTTCGAAGATTGCTGCTTCGGGAGAAATCCCTGCAGACGACAACGAAATCGACGGTCGAGGTAAATATCTCATCCCAGGGATGATCGATGACCAGGTTCATTTCCGAGAGCCAGGACTAACACATAAAGCTGAGATCGAAACTGAAGCACGCGCGGCTGTGGCAGGCGGGATTACCTCCTTCATGGAAATGCCCAACACAGTTCCAAATACGCTAACACAAGAACTTCTCGAAGAAAAATACCAACGAGCAGCCGAAGTGAGTTTGGCTAATTACAGCTTCTTTATGGGTGCTTCAAACGACAATTTGGACCAAGTTCTCAAAACCGATCCTAAGCGTGTTTGTGGAGTGAAGGTCTTCATGGGTTCGTCTACGGGAAATATGCTGGTTGACAACCGAACGACTCTCGCTGGACTATTTTCAGAATGTGAAATGCTCATTGCGACACATTGCGAAGATGAGGCGACTATACAGGCCAATTTGACTGCAGCTAAAGCCAAGTACGGTGACAACATTCCAATCGGAATGCACCCCGTCATTCGTGATGCAGAGGCATGTTACTTGAGCTCTTCCATGGCAGTTGATCTCGCAACTAAGCACAACACTCGTCTTCATATTTTACACATTAGCACCGCACGAGAAACGGAGCTATTCCGAAACGACATCCCTCTTGAAGAGAAGAGAATCACATCTGAAGCTTGTATTCATCACCTCTGGTTTTCTCAAGAACAATACGAGACGCACGGCACAAGGATTAAGTGGAATCCAGCTGTAAAATCAGCCAACGATCGTGATGCCGTGCTTGCTGCGCTTCTTGATAATCGAATCGATGTGTTGGCTACCGACCACGCTCCTCATACGGTCGAGGAGAAATCAAACTCTTATTTAAACGCCCCATCCGGCGGACCCCTCGTTCAGCACGCGCTGCCAGCGCTATTGGAAATGAGGGCTCAAGGCAAGATTTCGCTGGAAAAGATCGTTGAAAAGGCAAGCCACGCCGTATCGCGCTGTTTTGACATCGATAAAAGAGGGTTTATTCGAGAAGGATACTGGGCCGACTTAGTCCTTATAGATCTTGAAAGACCTTGGGCTGTGGACAAAAGCAATATTGAGTACAAATGTGGCTGGTCGCCTTTCGAAGGTCAAAAATTCAGCAGCAGTATCTCGAAGACGTGGGTAAATGGTCATCTTGCATATGACAATGGACAATTCAATGAAAATCAGAAAGGGTCTCGCTTGGCATTTGATCGCTAGTGCGCTTTTCGCGCTAGTGCTATCTTCTTGCTCATCATCTCTGAATTCATCCGTAGACATTGATCGAAGGACGGAATTCGTTGATGTTCTCGTCGACATTCAACTTCTCGAAGCAGCTTATAAGCAAAAGCTGATGCCTAAAGAGGACGCCGACAGCCTGATGGCCTCTAATTACAAACTGATTTTTAAGGAACACCAAATAACTCAAGCTCAATTCGATTCAGAATTCGAATTTTGGAAAAAGCAGCCTGAGCAAATGGCCATCATGTATGCTGAGATTGTGGAACGTTTGAACAAGCTCGATTCTGAATTGAGAGCAAAAAGTGAGGAAACCAATTGACGGTGAGGTCAATTTCCTATATCATGGCAATTTTCTGCCTCAGCATTTCTCAATTCGATGCCTTTGGGCAGCACTTCAATTTCCAACCTCTATCCGTTCAAGACGGACTAGCCCAAAGCCAAGTTTATGCCCTGCTCGAAGACAGTCGAGGCTACATATGGATGGGCACACGAGGCGGAGGAATATCAAGATATGATGGACAAAATTTTGTCAATCTCACGGCAACAGATGGACTCATCGACAACTACATTCAGTCCATATACGAAGACGATAGTGGTCAAATCTGGATCGGAACAACTCGAGGATTAAGTCGGTACGATGGTTTAACATTCACCAACTACACCCCTTTTCCTGATGTTAACACCAGCATCGAATCCATAATCCAGGATTCGACCGGAACGATGTGGTTTGGCTGCGACTCAGGTCTGTTCTACATGAAGAATGATAGCATGCATCATTTCTCAACCGACCAACCCTGGGAGTCGGATTCTATTTATGATTTGGAGTTAGATGATTCGGGGCAAATTTGGGGTGGCACCGACCATGGTCTGTTCCAAATTTCTGATTACCAAGCCATTACCACCAACCGATCCGACGGTCTACCGACCAATTTGATCAACGCGATCGAGTTTGACGATCAAGGGAGACTTTGGGTAGCTCTGTATGGGAAGGGCGTTTACATTCGAAAAAATGGAGTGTTTGAACGTGTTCGAGGCGTCGAGAGCGCAGTTGTGTTTAGCATGACCCAAGTAGGCAACTCTATGTGGCTTGGCACGCTTGACGAAGGAATTTTCGAAGTAGAATTAAGGACCCTTGCAATTAAAAAGCACGACGTTAACACAGGCTTACCTAATAATCAAGTTCGCGCTTTAGAGACCGATGAATGGGGTAATGTTTGGATCGGAACTTCGGGTAGTGGAGCGGCGGTTTATTCCGGCCAGCAGATTCAGTTTTTTAATCGCGATAATGGCTTTCCAGGTCGACGAGTGTATTCCTTGGCAGAAGGCGCTACTGGCTCGATGTGGATGGGGATAGACAACGACAAAATTGTCTTGATGCATCCCGATTCCAACAATCTTTTTTATCGAGAAATACATGATCTCGGAGGCAAAGTAAAATGTCTTCAACCCGATGATCTAGGCAGAATGTGGTGTGGAACAGAAGGCGGCGGTTTGCATGTAATCGGTCCAGATTCAACGCTTTCATTCGGCCATACAAATGGCCTAGTCAGCAACTATATAAAAGCCATTCTTCATTGTGGGTCGACCACTTATGTGGCCACAACCGACGGCATCAATGTTATGCGACAATCCAATTCAGATGCGTGGGATTTTGACACCGATTTAATCAATCGTCGAGATGGGCTTTCGGAAAATCGTGTCACCGATTTAGCCGTGGATCATCTCGACCGATTGTGGTTTTCCACCTTGGGTAGCGGGATCGGTCTCATGCTGAGCGATCACACCATCGTGAATTTTGACACAACGGTAGGCTTAACAGCCAATACAGTGCGTTCGATGGAGATCGATGATCTCGGATGGTTGTGGATCGGAACCGCTGGCGGAGGAATCTCGTGCATGAATTTGATGGCTGACACCTTGAAAATGACGCCCTTCAGCGACGAGATAGAACTTCTTTCTGACAATATTTACTTCTTGCAACTCGACGCCGATCGCAACTTGTGGGTAGGCACCGAAGCTGGAGTAGAAAAAGTAAGCTTCAATCAAGACAGACAGCCCATTGAAGTGCAGAAATTCCGAAAGGAAGAGGGGTTTCTTGGAATCGAAACGTGCACAAATTCATCGACGATTGATGCACAATGCAACCTTTGGTTTGGTACGATCGACGGTCTGGCGATGACTGATCCCACAATGCGGTTCAGCAATGATCACCCACCAAAAACACATGTGACTAGCGTCAATTTATTTTACGAGAATTTACTCGACACGCACCTCAAAACTTTTGTCTCCGACTGGGGTCAAGTCAACGATACCTTAGTGCTTACCTACAAGCAAAACCATCTCGGTTTTGAGTTTATCGGTATTGATCATATAGCTCCGCAAAAGGTGAGATACCAATGGCAGCTCATCGGTGCTGAGGACACTTGGTCACCTTTGACAGATCAACATTCGACCTCATACAGCAACTTAAAGCCGGGGGATTACATTTTCCAAGTGAGGGCTGTCAATTCAGAGGGGATAATGCAAAAAACTCCGCAGGAAATTCGGTTTACGATTTTGGCTCCTTTCTGGCAAAAGACCTGGTTTCAAGTGGCTTCGATTGTCATCGGGATTCTCATTTTAGTCTTCATCTTCTACTTGAGAATCCAGACCGTAAAGCACAACGAACGGGAGCGCAGCACGCGACTTCTTTTGGAGAAGGGCATGGTTGAATTGGAGCAAAAGGCTCTTCGCCTCCAAATGAATCCGCATTTCATCTTTAACACACTCAATACCATTCAAGGTTTGATTGCCACGCGGGACGCAAAGACTGCTCGATTGTACCTCAGCAAGTTTTCAAAGTTGATGCGCGAAACACTTGAGAATTCTCGTGAGGCCCTGATTTCCGTGGATGAGGAGGTAAGTGCTTTGAAACACTACCTCGATTTGGAGAAATTTAGTCACGAGGAGGTATTCGAATACGATATTCAAATTGGCGAGGGCAGCGATCAGTATATGATCCCTCCATTGTTGATTCAGCCGTTTTGTGAAAATGCGATCATTCACGGATTGATCCCAAAAGGTCGAAATGGTCGACTTCTTATCGCATTTACTGAAACGAATGATGGGTTAGAGATAACTATAGAGGACAACGGCGTTGGTCGTGCAAAAGCCTCGGAAAACAAAGCCCAGAAAGTCAATTATCATAAATCCACCGGTCTTCAGGTAACGCAAGATCGCCTCGATATTCTCAATCAAAATGGCGCGCAGAGCATCGAGTTTGAAGATCTGAAAGATCCGAATGGAAGCGCCGTCGGCACTAGAGTGAAACTTAAAGTGACGGTCTCAGAGGATTAGAGAAATTGGCTTCTCAGCCGCGCTTACCCTCCTTACCTGGACCTTAAAAGATGATCGCTCGCAAGAGGATATCTGATTGATCAGCCATAGACTACGCTCAGGTTAACCCTATCTTCACATTCGCCTACGTGTCCTCCGTGGATACCCTTTCAACGCTTAGCCCCAAACCCGCTACACTTACTCACAATACCCCAACACCACCTTCCTGTATCCCTTAACTGGTCTATCTTTGGAACGGTTCCTGCATTTGATGGACCAAACCCCTTTAATCTTAAAATCATGAAGAGAGCGATTATCATAGACGACCTGGAGATAGCAAGACAAACGCTTAAACAAGACATCGCGGATTACTGTCCCGATGTAGAAATCGTTGGTGAAGCAGACGGAGTTGTCAGCGGAGCAAAACTGGTCAAAGAATCAAGCCCGGATATCGTTTTCCTTGATATTCAAATGAACGACGGAACAGGATTCGACATGTTGGAGATTCTTCCGGAAATCGATTTCAATCTCATTTTCACGACATCTTCAGACGAGTTTGCGATCAAAGCATTCAAATTTTCGGCTGTTGACTATTTACTCAAGCCAATCGATCCTGAAGAACTTCAAGAGGCTGTCGAAAAATCTAGCAACGGCGATGCGGTGACTTACCAAACACTAAAACAAAACATGGACGAAGGTCCGAAGCGCCTAGCGCTCAATTCTCAAGACAAAATTAAAGTGGTCAAAGTGCCAGATATCGTTCGTTGCGAGTCGAGCGGCTCTTACACCTTATTTTACACAACTTCCGGAGAATCAATCCTCGTCACAAAAACACTCAAGGAGTACGATTCACTCCTTACGGAGCATGGCTTCATTCGCATTCACCAATCGCACTTGGTCAATATGGAATTCATCAAAGAATTCGTTAAGCTGGACGGAGGGTACTTGGTTCTTTCTGACAAAACGGAAATACCTGTCGCAAGTAGAAAGCGAAGCTTGGTAATGAAGGTGTTGACGGAGTTAGGATAGGATAACTAGAGAATAGAATTTAAGCTCTAATCCAGAGACCAATTGGCGTCCGGGTGGCAAAGTAAAATCGCCGGAAATTTAATTCCCAAGTCTCAGCCCTAAAATAACCTAAATCGTCTGCCAAATCCATCTCCTGACCTACCTTTGCCTCATGCAATACACTTGCCTTCTGTTCCAAGTCGAAATCAAGCAGCGCCTAAAGAGAAATCCGGAGTGAGGGGGAGTCTATGAATTGTCTTAATTTGTTCACTCCTAATTCATCCTTCAATGCCCTTTTACCACAAGCTGGGGAAGATTCCCCACAAACGACATACTCAGTTTAGAAAAGAAGACGGCACACTTTACCAAGAGCAGCTTTTTGGCACCATCGGTTTTGATGGCATGTCGTCCCTGCTCTACCACACACATCCTCCCACAGCTGTGAAGGCTATCTTGGACTCGATCGACTTGACTCCGGAGATCGCGGTAGATAAGAACATGAAGGCGAGAAACCTCGAAGGTTTTGCCGTGAAACCAACTGCAGATTACCTAGAGAGCCGTGTCCCAGTGCTCGTCAACAGTGATGTACATATCGTGTTGGCTGCCCCGACCAAGTCTCAAACTGAATATTTCTACAAAAACGGCGATTGCGATGAAGTGATCTTCGTCCACAAAGGCAAAGGCACCCTCAAGACATTTTTGGGAAACATTGATTTCGGTTATGGCGATTATCTCGTCGTTCCTCGAGGCATGATTTACCAGATTCATTTTGAAGATGAGGACAATCGCCTCTTCATTACAGAGTCCTTCCGTCCGATCTATACCCCAAAACGCTACCGAAACTACTTTGGACAGCATCTCGAGAGCAGCCCTTTCTGTGAGCGCGATTTTCGTCCGCCTTCCAAACTAGAGACGCACGATGAAGAGGGAGACTTTATCATCAAGGTAAAGAAGGAAGGCATGTTACACCAGTATGTATACGCTACACATCCATTCGATGTCATAGGCTGGGATGGCTACAACTTTCCATACGCATTCAGCATCCACGATTTTGAACCTATCACTGGACGAGTGCATCAACCACCTCCGGTTCATCAAACATTTGAAACTGACGCCTTTGTCATCTGTTCATTCTGCCCACGACTTTACGACTACCATCCGCAGTCAATCCCAGCGCCTTACAATCATAGCAACATCGATTCTGATGAGGTCTTGTATTATGTTGATGGTGATTTCATGAGCCGAAATAATATCGGTCATGGACAGATCACCCTTCACCCTGCTGGCATCCCTCATGGCCCGCACCCTGGAGCTTACGAGCGCAGCATCGGACAAACCAAAACCGAAGAATTAGCAGTAATGGTGGATACTTTTAAGCCGCTAAAAGTCACCCAAGCCGCTCTAGATTTGGAAGTCGGAGAATATTGGAATTCTTGGGATCATGATTGACCCAAAAAGTATCGACTGGTTAAAAAAGCTTCAGATATTTGCACAGGCCCATGTGAATTGGCAAAAGACGTTGATAAGAATAGAACGGTCATATAAAGATTGTTAGCCGCATATAAAAAGAACTGTATCTGGTTAGGTGACATGAGCTAATCAGCCAATCGAAAAACGATGAGCATCGAAAACACAACCCCTCAACTGGAAAAAAAAGTGGCAGAAGCAGAAGACTTTCTCCCTCTATTGGGGACTGACTATGTTGAACTTTACGTGGGAAATGCCAAGCAAGCAGCGCACTACTATCGCACGGCTTGGGGATTTCAACCACTAGCATATGCCGGACTAGAAACTGGTCTGACGGATCGCGTTTCATATGTGCTTCAGCAAGACAAAATTCGAATCGTACTTACTTCTCCTCTGGAAGAAGGCGGCCCGATCAACGGCCATATCAATCGCCATGGTGATGGCGTAAAAGTTGTTGCCCTTTGGGTTGACGATGCGACAAAATCTTGGGAAGAAACTACCGCTCGTGGTGGAGAATCATTCATGGAGCCCGAAACTCGTGACGACGAAAATGGATCTGTGACTCTATCAGGAATTCGCACCTACGGCGAGACGGTTCACGTCTTCGTCGAGCGAAAAGATTACAATGGCGTTTTCCTGCCTGGCTACAGGAAATGGGAGAGTGATTTCGAGACCCCTACAGTTGGACTTAAGTTCATCGACCACATGGTTGGCAATGTCGGTTGGAACGAAATGAACAAGTGGTGTGAATTCTACGCCAAGGTGATGGGTTTTGCGCAGCTGATCAGCTTCGACGATAAGGACATCAGCACAGACTACACCGCTCTAATGAGTAAGGTGATGAGTAATGGAAATGGGCGAATCAAATTTCCAATCAACGAACCTGCTGAAGGCCGAAAGAAATCTCAAATCGAGGAGTACATAGACTTCTACAATGGAGCAGGGGTGCAACATATCGCCCTTGCCACCGACAACATTATCGAGACTGTAACCAAGCTCAAAGCAGGTGGAATAGAGTTCCTATATGTTCCTGATTCATACTACGATACCGTGTTGGATCGCGTTGGTGAAATCGATGAAGATTTAGAGCCCCTCAAGAAGCTTGGTATTCTCATCGATAGAGATGATGAGGGCTACTTACTCCAACTCTTCACAAAGCCAGTTTTAGACCGCCCTACATTGTTCTTTGAGATAATCCAGCGTAAGGGGGCTCAATCCTTCGGAAAAGGAAATTTCAAGGCTCTTTTTGAAGCTATCGAACGCGAACAAGCAAATCGAGGGACGTTATGATTCGAACTCTTGCATTTGCGTGCTTTTGCGTAGTTCTAGCGGGTTGTCAATCTGACAGCAATTCTGTTCCAATCAAAGAGGAAGAGAAATCGACGAAAGACAAGAAGGTTCGTGTGATCACAGCCGAGGAAGCTGCCAAGAATTACAAGTTTAAGTCTGACCATTTGATTGGCAGCTGGTTGTGTCAATGGATGGACGAACCGGTGGCTGGCCAGTCGGATTATATTTATCGTTTCTACAACGATGGAAAATTCGCTTGCTTTTACCCTGAGAAACAAACGGTCGAAGGATTTTGGTATGTAAAGACCGAGGGGAAAGAATTTTGGCTCGTGCTTGAAACCAAGCAGAGCTCGCAAACCGGCATGAACGCCAAAAGTAGAGGTCTCATTCGTGTAAATAAGAAAGACGATTTTGAAATCCACTCCTACATTAGCGACAATGTTGTGATCTCGGATAATCGGTTGCACTTCACTCGTTACATTCCGGGTACAGTTCACGAGTTAGATGTGATCGTCGGTTAAATTGAGCCTTCGCAAAAGACGACATTCAGCTGAATACTGCCATGGAATCAATGGTCTTCAAAGAGCCTTTTTTCCTTAACAGGAGTCGCGAGTGATCGGCAGGTTGTCACGACATACCCGTTACCCTTGAAAATTCATTCCAAAAGAAAGCCCAGTCTTGACTTCAAGACTGGGCTCCTTTAATTTATTTACCTGTAGGCTAGGATCTTAATCACAGTCTTCCCCATACTTAGTTAAGAATTCAAGCATGTCGCTAGTGTTGGTCTCACCGTCATATGTCAAGTCGTACATACAGTTTGAAGTACACCCGTATTCCGTTAGCAACATCAACAAGTCACCAGTGCCGATGGAGCCATCGCCATCGAAATCGTGAGGACATTCTGCCTCAGGGATAATTGCCACTGAATCTCCATTAAGATTCTCAAAGCTGGTTGTCATCGAATGAGAAACAGAATTACCCGCACAATCTGTTGCCGCCCAAGTCCAAATAATCTCATACTGAAGACAACAATCGTGGTCAAAAGCAAAGTCACCCGCCTCAGAGTGGAACTCATCGTATCCCGTTGAGATATCAATCAATTGACCCTCAAACGAGAACCAACCTCCACTGCCGAAGTTTGTGTTAACATTGTTTGCTGCAACACCTAGCTGATATCCGTAGAACTGGCTTGAAGGAGCGTGCTCTAACGTTAAAAAAGAACCCTCAAAATCACCCCATCCAGTCAACGTCGCATTGTTGTTATCCATCAAGTAGTACAGCCAATCGAGGTAGTTTAAACCAGCCTCATTCCAATCATCCTTGTAATATGTTGGGAAAGCCTGATTACTCCACTCATCCCAATTCATTTCTGAATAGAACCATACATCGATAACGAATCCCCCGTTAGCATTGTCAGTACTAACTACTGTCGCCTCTAGGTGAGCCGTGCCGTCGTCGTATTGCTTCCAGTCACCATCCACCAATTGATAGTACTGATACTCTTCTGGGAGCTCCATCAGCACCATGGCCCAATCTGGATCATGATGAGAGCTTTCTGGGTTGATCAGCAAACAATGTTCATCAGCATCAGGATCGGGAAATTCACCCTCAAATGTTTCAGTAAACGTCACCTCAACATCGCCATCACAAAGATCTGTCGCAGTAATTACTGGCGGATTTGGAACGATATCCTCGCAATCCAAGACCACATTCTCTGGGTAATCACTCAGCTCTGGCGCGGTATTATCTTCAACCGTGATGACCTGTTGTGCTTCACTGATGTTTCCACACTCATCTTCAGCGTAGAACGTTCTCGTGATCGTGTACTCACTTGCACAATCCGTCTCCGCGATATCATCGATTGAAGTGATTGTCACCTCTCCACAGTTGTCAGTTGCCGTCGGAAAATCTGTTGGCCAAGCATCGCTGCACTCAATTGTTACATCCTGTGGCACGTTAGAAAGAACTGGCGCAGTGTTGTCCTCAATCTCTATGGTTTGTGTGTGAATCACAAAATTGCCGCAGTCATCAGTCGCAGTCCATGTACGTGTGATCGTGTAATTATGAGGGCAATTACCTGGGGTATTGACCGCATTCATCACAACCGTAGCCGTTCCACAGTCATCTGTAGCTGTCACCTCAGGAGCTGTTGGAATAGTCTCCTCACATGAATAAGCTTCATCCTCTGGCATATTGTCAAACACAGGTGGAGTAGTATCTGAAACCGTTACCGTCTTCGAAACAACATTCACATTGTCACAATAATCAGTCGCCGTCCATGTCCATGTTACCGTATAGTCTTGAGGGCATTCTCCCTGTGTGATTACTTCTTCAAACTGAAGATCAACATCGTACCCGCAATTGTCTTCAGCGGTAACCTCTGGAACTATTGGAGTTTCTGAGCAATCCATCTCCATGTCATCCCCAACGCCAAGAATCAAAGGTGGAGTTGTGTCTTGCACGATGATGAATTGCAAAGCAGTAGTAGTATTTCCACAAGCGTCTGTCACAATCCATGTTCTCTCAATCGTTCCAAGACAGCCCCCTGAGAAGAGAAGGTCTTCATAAGTAATCTCAATCTCTGTGCAAGGATCCCATGCGCTAATCGTCAAATCGTCAACCTCATCACACTCAACCCATATTTGGATTGGGAATGGATCAATCACCGGGTCGTCCTGATCATCAATCGTAATCGTTTGAGATTCACTTGATTGATTCCCGCAAGCATCTGTTGCAAACCAAGTTCGCGTGATTATAATTGGGCAACCATCATCATCGATTTCTTCTAAGAAAGTAACCGATGGGGCATCATCGCAGCTATCAGTCGCCGTCACAACCGCCACTTCTGGCACCTCCTCAAACCATCCAAGGACTACGTCATCTGGCACTCCATCTAATACTGGAGGCGTCGTGTCAAAGAAATCACAAACAACCTCAAACACAGCGGAGGTGTTTCCACATTCATCAATTGCTGTGAATTGCCAAATAGCCCTTGCTACAAGAGGACATTCAAGATCTTCACTTCCAATCAAAATTTGAACTAAATCTAGTTCCGGATCAAGATCGCAGTTGTCTACAGCGTCGGGCCAGAAGAATCCTTGTTCTGTGAGAATAGGGAAGTATGTTGGCGATAAAGCAGAAATCTCATCAGCTGAAATCTCACCGTTCAAGAACGCGTCAATTACATTGAAATCAATAAGGCCCCACTCCAAAACATAGTACTGATTGTCTGGGCCATCTACCTCTGGGTCCGTAGTGTCGTTCACGGTAATCACCTGAGTGCATTCCGCGGTATTGCCACAATCGTCCGTCGCCGTGTAGGTATTGGTGATCGTGCCTCC
>Ga0206679_10002074_pt1 | contig 16225 bp, 15 predicted proteins | sample M110012015metaG_FD_155464 | JGI IMG/M metagenome (GOLD analysis project Ga0206679, IMG submission 155464) | Ammonia-oxidizing marine archaeal communities from Monterey Bay, California, United States - M1 100m 12015 | ecosystem: Environmental > Aquatic > Marine > Intertidal zone | place: USA... | reverse complement strand
CAGAAATACAAGTGTAGAGGACTTACAAAAGTTCTGTGCAGAGCATAAATTACCTAAGTTCAGAGCTAAGCAAATACAGGAATGGCTATGGAAGAAAAAAGCGGTTTCTTTTGATGAAATGACTTCATTGTCAAAACCTATGCGTGATTTGTTTGCAGCCCATTTTTGCATTAATGCTGTGAAAATTCACAAAGGAGAGAGAAGTGTAGACGGAACTATAAAGTACAGCTTACAACTGCATGACAAGTTACTAGTTGAAGGCGTTTTAATTCCTTCTAAAAATCGATTAACAGCCTGTATATCCTCACAAGTTGGTTGTAGTTTAGCTTGCGAATTTTGTGCTACAGGAACTTTAAAGTTAGAAAGAAACCTAACTGCTGCCGAAATTTACGATCAAGTATTTATCCTAAATGAAGAAGCGATTTCCAACTTTGGAAAACCACTATCCAACATTGTATATATGGGGATGGGCGAACCGCTTTTGAACTACAAAGCTGTTTTAGGAAGTATCGACCTTATTACTACTGAAAAAGGGCTAGCTATGTCGCCAAAAAGAATTACAGTTTCAACAGCTGGAATCTCTAAAATGATAAAAAAATTAGGAGATGATGAAGTGCGTTTTAACTTGGCTATTTCACTGCATTCAGCAAGCGATAGCAAAAGAGATATTCTAATGCCTATCAATCAGAAAATTAACCTTGAAGAACTTAGAGATGCTGTGCGATATTTTTATGACAAAACAGGGAGTAGAGTTACTTACGAATACATTTTATTTAAGGACTTAAATGATAGTATAGAAGATGCTCAAAAACTGACTCAATTCACCAAAGCAAGTCCTTGTAAAATCAACTTAATTGAATACAATACAGTTGATGATTTACCGTATGAGAAATCGTCCAATAGGGTTACCGATAACTTTATGAAATACTTGGAGGAACGCAACATACTAGTTACCCTTAGAAAGAGCAAGGGGAAAGATATTAATGCTGCTTGTGGGCAGTTGGTAAACAAGCTGAAATAACTTTTTAACAAAGATATTTATAGGATTTATCAGAGGGAAATCTTTGTATATTCGCATTTCTAGTTTACACTTATTTTGTCAATACTAAAAAATATAAAAGCCCCTATTAAGGAGGAGATGAATCTATTTGAGCAAAAGTTCAAAGATTCTTTAAAAAGCAATGTTTCCTTACTAGATAGGATTATGCATTATATTATAAAACGAAAAGGAAAGCAGATGCGTCCTATGTTCGTTTTTCTATCCGCCAAACTTTTTGCGAAATTTGAAGAAAACACCTATCGTGCAGCTTCAATGATTGAGTTATTGCACACAGCAACCTTGGTGCATGATGATGTCATTGATGAAGCCAACTTCAGAAGAGGATTCTTTTCAATAAATGCACTTTGGAAAAATAAAGTTGCAGTTTTAGTTGGAGATTTTTTACTAAGTAGAGGATTGCTTTTAGCAGTAAAACATGAAGAATTTGAACTTTTAAAAATCATGAGTACTGCTGTGCAAGACATGAGTGAAGGGGAGCTTTTACAAATTGAAAAAGCTAGAAAACTAGATATTACAGAAAAAGTTTACTTTGATATTATCCGAAAGAAAACAGCTACTTTAATTGCCGCTTGTTGTGCCAGTGGCGCCAACTCAGTAGGACAAAGCAAAGAAATAATTGAAAAAATGCGCTTATTTGGTGAAAAAGCAGGAATTGCTTTTCAGATAAAAGATGATTTGTTTGACTACACCCAAAGCACACTAATTGGGAAGCCAACAGGAATTGATATTAGGGAACAAAAAATGACACTACCCTTAATCTACACCTTAAACACGGTAGATAAAAAAATAAAAAATTACATTATCAATATCATAAAAAATCATCATAAGGATGATAAAAAAGTAGCTGAGGTTATAGCGCTTGTAAAAGAAAATGGAGGGCTTGAGTACGCTACCACAAGAATGCAGGAATACCACAATACGGCTCTTGAGTTATTGACTGAATTTGATGATAACCAAGCAAAGCAATCCCTAATATTATTGTTGGACTATGTTGTAAATCGTAAGAAATGATTCCAAAGGAAACCATAGACCAAATATTTGAAACTGCTAGGATTGAAGAAATTGTTAGCGACTTTGTAGCGCTTAAAAAAAGAGGCGTTAACTATATAGGGAACTGCCCATTTCACAATGAAAACACCTTCCTTTACCGTATCGCCAACCAAAGGAATTTACAAATGTTTCGGTTGCGGAAAAGGAGGAAACAGCATTAATTTTATCATGGAAATTGAGCATTTCAATTATCCTGAAGCCTTAAAATTTGTAGCCAAAAAATATAATATTGAAATTGAGGAAGAAGAAATGTCCTCTGAACAGGTAGAACGAGCCAATGAAAAAGATAGTTTGTTTATCGTTTCAAATTATGCAAAAGAATACTTTCAGGATGTACTTTGGAATACTGAAGAGGGGAAATCAGTTGGACTCAGTTACTTTAAAGAAAGAGGATTTACAGAAGAAACTATAAAGAAATTTGAATTGGGCTACAACCCAAAAGCCAAAGATGCTTTTAGTAAAGCGGCACTTAAAAAAGCATACGATAAACAGGTACTTGTCTCTTCAGGGCTATCTTTAATAAATGAAAGTTCAGGGCAAATAGTCGATCGTTTTAAAGAACGAACTATGTTCCCTATCCAATCCTATTCAGGGAGAACTTTAGGTTTTGGAGGCAGAGCGTTTAGCGAAAAAGCAAAAGCCAAATACTTAAACTCCCCCGAAACCTTAATCTACCATAAAAGCAAAGTATTATACGGACTTAACTTTGCAAAACATGCAATTGGGAAAGAAGGACTATGCTACATAGTTGAAGGCTATACAGATGTAATTTCTATGCATCAGAATGGAATAGAAAATGTTGTTTCTGCATCAGGAACAGCCCTAACTCTGGAGCAGATTAAACTCATTAATCGTTTAGCACAAAATGTAGTACTTCTTTTTGATGGAGATAATGCTGGAATAAAAGCTACTTACAAATCAATAAATATGATTTTAAAGGAGGGGATGAACGTGAAAATTGCAGCCTTCCCTAAAGGGGATGATCCTGATTCTTTTGCTAAAAAACTATCCAATGAAGATTTTACAAAATTTCTAACTACTGAGGCAATTGATTTTATCGACTATAAAATTAATATTTCAGAGCTAAATACTATTGACGACCCAACCAAAATCACAAATATAAAAAGAGATATTATTGAATCTATCTCTTGTATTCCTGATAGTTTGAACCGTTCACAATACTGCAAAACCTATAGCAAAAAACTGGATATTGCTGAGAATATACTGTTAAGTGAGGTTGCAAAAGCAAGAGCTAGTGTCAGCTCTTTTGAGCCTATATCCACAAGAAATACAATAAACCAACAACCCAAAAGTAAACCTAAAGAAAAGTTAAGCTCAATTGGAAAACTGTTTAAATTGGAAGAAGAAATATTACGTTTACTGATAAATTATGGAAATGATACTTTCACTATTGATGATGAACAAGAAAGTGTTGCTTCCCTGATTATTAGCGACCTTAATGCTGACAATATCACATTTACTAACCCTGATTTTCATACAATGTATACTGAAATCATAATCGTTATTGAAGAAAGAGGAAACATTGATTTACAGTATTTTATTAATCATCAAAATCAGGAAATTAGCCAAAAGGCAATTGACCTTATAAGTAGTAAGCATAGCATCAGTAATAATTGGGTGGACCGACATAAAATCTATACTGGCAGGGAAGATGAAAAAATTCGTAAAACTACTGAAAAAGCTATTCTATCACTTAAAAAAGGGCATGTTGATAGTCAGATTAAGAATTTACAACAACAAATAAAAGATGGAAGCATTGACACTGACGGAATCAAACTATTAAGTCATCTTACGAAAATAAAAACCCAGATTGCTAAATCCTTAGGAAGAAATGTGGGCTAAATCTTTAATCATAGTTATAAGTTTACTAATTGTAACCACAGGAAAATCACAAGATTTTGATATTGAAAAGTCAGGAGATATCATCCAAATTGCGTTACCTGTATCAGCTTTTATGTCTACTATAATTTGGAAAGACGAGCAAAAACCTACCTTCCAATTTATTAAAACTATGGGGGTTTCTTTTGTAGTAACCCATGGGCTAAAAAGAATAATAAATAAGGAAAGACCAAATGGCGGGGATTATAGTTTTCCCTCAGGGCATACCTCAGCCGCTTTTACAGGAGCTGCTTTTATTGAACGAAAATATGGACTAAAATATGGAATTCCATCTTACCTATTAGCCTCTTATGTTGGCTGGTCGCGCATACACGCAAACAAACATTATAAATGGGATGTACTTGGAGGTGCTATTATTGGAATTGGAAGTACTTATCTTTTTACAAAACCATTTAAAAACACAAAGGTAGCGCTTAGCTATATTGAAAAATATCCAGCTTTAAACCTCACTATTAGGCTTTAAATCTCTCAACCTCATCTGCAAACTTTTCCTGCCATTCCATTCATTTTCATCAATAGAAAAACACACATCAAAAGTTTGATTGTCTTTTATATTTTCAAATAAGTCACCCATGCCAAAACCAATCCCAGCAATAGAACCATTACTTCTTTTGGCATTAACTCTTAGGTGGGTTTTATCCGCTCCTACTTGCTTTCCATAGCCATTATCTACCACTCCCTTACTTACAAAAATAGGCGATAAATTCTTGGGGCCAAAAGGTGCGAATTGCTTTATTATTCTGTACAATTTATCATCTACAGCATCAATATCAATTACCTTATCAATGTTAATTTTTGGCATAAGCTGATCTTCAGTAATGGTGTCGCTTACTGCCTTTTCAAACACTTCAATAAACTGTGGTAAGTTTTCTTTTTTAATGCTCAATCCAGCAGCATATTTATGTCCTCCAAACTTTTCACAAAGGTGGGCACACTTAGCTATTGCACTATACAAATCAAAATCGTGTACTGAACGAGCAGAACCTGTCAAAATTCCATCTTTTTCTGCCAAAACAATAGTTGGCTTATAGAAATTTTCAATCAAGCGTGAAGCAACAATTCCTACCACACCCTTGTGCCAATTTTCACTGTGCACAACAGTAGATTTTTTTTGGACATCAATCATTCCCAAAGCCTCTTTAGTTATACTTTGGTCCAAACCTCTTCTAGTGATATTATTCTCCTCAATTTTATCAGCAAAGAGTTTTGCGTTTGCATACTCAGTTTCTACTAATATCTCAACTGCTTTTTTTGCATGCTCAATCCTACCAGCTGCATTAATTCTTGGTGCAATACCAAATACAACATCAGTAATTGTTACATCCTTTGTTTTATTAGCTACCTCCATCAAGGCTTTTAAACCAACTCTAGGATTTGTATTTATTTGTTGTAACCCGTAAAATGAAAATACCCTATTTTCACCTGTCATTGGCACAATATCGGCTCCTATACTTACCGTAAGTAAATCCAAATATTCAATTATTTCTGAAAAGTCAATGTCATTTTTTTTACAAAAGGCTTGTATTAATTTAAAGCCTACTCCACAACCCGAAAGCTCTTTATAAGGGTAATTACAATCTGTTTGTTTTGGATTAAGAATAGCCACTGCCTCAGGCACTTTTTCTCCAGGATTATGATGGTCGCAAATAATAAAATCAACTTCTTTTTCATTTGCATAATTAACTTGATCAACTGCACGAATACCACAATCCAAAGCGATTATTAATGCAAAATTATTTTCCTTAGCATAATCAATTCCCTTTAAGGAAATTCCATACCCTTCCTCATACCGACAAGGAATATAGTATTCAATTTCTTTGACATGTTTCTTTAAAAAAGAATACATCATAGCTACTGATGTTGTACCATCTACATCATAATCACCATATACCAAAACCTTCTCATCATTTGCAATTGCAGTTTGGATTCTATCCACTGCTATTTGCATGTCTTTCATCAAAAAAGGATCGTGCAAATGAGCAATTTCTGGTCGGAAAAATGACTTAGCATCATCATAAGTTGTAATGCCTCTTAGCACCAATAAATGTGCTACAATTTCAGATACACTTAAAGCCTTTGCCAATGCAGTAACAACTGTATTTTCTGAACTTAATATATTCCATTTTTTTTTCATTACTTACGCATTATTTGAGTTTGAGTAAGGATGGAATATTTATGAATTAAAGCAAATAATTCCTCTACCATCTGCTCATCCAAACCAAGTAAACTTGCATTTTCTTTTCTGGTATTCAGAATTTCAAACCATCTTTCAATCTGAAAAATAGTCAGCCTGTTTTCATTTTTAAAATTTGCTATTTGTTCAACTACTTGCTTTCTGTTATTAAGTAAACCAATAATTTGAGTGTCAAAATTATCAATCTGATTTCTGAAATCCAAAAGCTGACCTTTAAATTGTTCATCCCTTAATTTAGTATCTCTCAATACTAAATTTTGCATAATATTTTTTAACTTTTCAGGGGTAATTTGCTGTTGTGCATCACTTAAAGCAACAACCGGATTATTATGTGTTTCAATCATCAATCCGTCCAAATTAATATCCATAGCAGTTTGTGCAATATCTTCAATTAATGTTGCTTTTCCCGCAATATGACTTGGATCGCAAATAATTGGCAATTCCCTAACCTCTTTTCTTAATTTGATGGGTAATTCCCACTTAGGATCATTTCTAAAAACTGATTTTTCATAACTATAAAACCCTCTATGAATTGCAGCTAATTGCTTAACCCCAACTTTATTTAAGCGTTCAAAAGCACCTAACCACAAACCTAATTCAGGATGTATTGGGTTTTTTACAAAAACAGGAATATCAACCCCTTTTAAAGCTTCTGAAATTTCTTGTACATAAAAAGGGTTTACGGTTGTTCTCGCCCCAATCCAAAGCATATCTACTCCTGATTCCAAGCATAATTCAACATGTTTGGGTGTCGCCACTTCAGTCATTACCTTTAGATTCGTTTCTTGTTGCACAGTTTTAAGCCATGACAAAGCTTGCTTTCCAACACCTTCAAATGAGTTGGGTTTAGTTCTAGGTTTCCATACTCCTGCTCTAAAAACATCAGCCGATCCTTTAACTGACTGAGCAATTGATAATAACTGACTTTCTGATTCTGCACTACATGGACCAGCAATCAAATATGGTTTTTTATGTATGAATTTTTTAAATTCCATTATTTCCCTTCCACAATAATTACAAACTCCCCTTTAGGTTTTTTCTCCTCAAAATACTCCTTTACTTCTTTCATTGTTCCTCTTTTTGTTTCTTCAAACATTTTTGATATCTCCCTAGAAACAGAGACTATTCTTTCTTCTGAAAAGTATTCCATGAATTGAGTTAGCGTTTTTACAATTCTATGTGGTGATTCATAAAAAATCATGGTTCTTTCCTCTTCTGCTAAAATTTTTAATCTTGTTTGCCTTCCTTTTTTTGCAGGAAGAAAGCCTTCAAAAATAAATTTTTCTGATGGCAAGCCTGAATTCACCAAAGCAGGAACAAAAGCAGTTGCTCCAGGTAAACAATCCACCACAACACCTTCTTTAACACATTCACGAACTAATAAAAAACCAGGATCGGAAATAGCAGGTGTACCTGCATCAGAAACCAATGCAATCGTTTCTCCACCCTTTAAGCGTTCAATCCACTTACTCAATACCTTATGTTCATTGTGCATATGGAATGGCGCCAAAGAAGTATTAATTTCATAATGAGAAAACAGCTTTCTTGTTGTTCTAGTATCCTCTGCTAATACCATATCAACTTCTTTTAGTAAGCGCAAAGCTCTTAGTGTTATATCCTCCAAATTTCCTATTGGAGTGGGTATTAAATAAAGTTTTGACATCTTACAAATTTAGAGGAATAATGGATATATTTCTAGTTTTGGACTAATTCTTATTGCGGGCGCAGGGAAATGAAAATAATTCAGCCAATGTTTTACTTTTTTTCCAACTGGACTGTTCCATTTCTTTAATAGTTTAGACATATCATAATCCAAAGCAATATACCATTCATTATTCCCACCAGTTTTTGTATTACTTGCATTCAGATACTGAGTATCATCAATTCCGAAACCTACCGCAACATTTAACCAGTCGGGCCAACAGCAAGTTTCTGCAAAATGATTGACATCAAAAGTTAGCCAATAGGTTTGGTTCGGATAATCGTCTTGCCAAGCATATTTATTTGTTTCTTTTCCTCTTTGTTTGTCCAAATCCCAATAGATATTTGAGCGTTTATAATAAGACATTTTAAAATTTATAGCTTTCAAATCATCATTATAATACTGTGCTACAGGCCAAAACGCACCTGTAGAGCCCAATGCTAAATCCCATTTACTAAACCCCCAATAAGGCGCATAGGCATCTTTCATCTCAATAGCTAATTGCAAGCCCGAACCAAATACAGCACCATACCAAAGGGATTGCTTTTCGCTCATTCCTGCCCAACGCATTGACCCAGAAAATAAATCAGCCGCAAAAATACCTCCCATAAAATGCCCTGCTTTATCAACATTTAAAGCGTAGGTTAAATCTGCTCCATCATCAAAAGAGAAAGCAGTTTGTTTGTCCGACCACCATGCATTTTCAACATAAAGATACGAACCCCCTAAGGCTGCTCCCAAACTACTACTCACTATTAATACTCTGCATTTCTTTATCCCTGTAGAGTCAGGTTTTGCCTTAATAGTGCAAGTAAGTAATACTAAAAGAGCACAAGAAAACAAACTTTTAAAATTCATAATAAAATAGAATAGCTTTTATACTTTTGTTAGCAAACTTAACAAAACAAATTACGCTAAATGTTTTTAGAATCACAAATAAATCACCCTATGCAAAAAGGAAGTATTGAAGTAATTTGTGGGTCAATGTTTTCTGGAAAAACTGAGGAATTGCTGAGGAGACTAAAAAGAGCTGAGTTTGCAAAACTCAATATTGCTGTTTTTAAACCAAAAATTGATAAACGATACGATACTCAAAAAGTAGTTTCACATGATGAGAATACAACACACGCAATAGCTGTTGAGGGCGCAAAAGACATATTGAAATTAACAAACAATGCGCAAGTTGTTGCCATTGATGAAGCCCAATTTTTTGACACTGGTTTAGTTGATGTCTGCAACACATTAGCAAATGCTGGAGTTAGAGTCATTATTGCAGGATTAGATATGGATTTTTTAGGAAACCCTTTTGGCGTAATCCCACAAATTTTAGCCATTGCCGAACACATTACAAAAGTACATGCTATTTGTGTGGATTGCAGTGCAATTGCCAATCATTCCTTTAGGAAAACAACCGATAAAAATCTAGTACAAATTGGTGAGAAAGAAGAGTACAAACCACTTTGCAGGAATTGTTTTACGCATAACATGAATTAATAAAATGGAAATAATTCACGAAACTATACTAGCCGTAAACCTCAATAAATTAGCCGATAATTTTAACTATCTAAAAGGTAAATTACATGCCAATACAAAAATTATTGCAGTTGTAAAGGCTCACGCTTACGGACATGGTGATATAGCAGTATCCAGTAAGCTAGAAGAATTGGGCGCACATGCTTTATGGGTTGCCGATTTTGAAGAAGGAACTCGCCTAAGAAAAAGTGGGATTTGTATTCCTATTATTATTGCTAATCCCGGGACAAAAAGTACAACACAAATTATTGAAAATAAATTAGATGTTGTTATCTATAATTTTGAATTACTCCAAATTTATGGAGAACTAGACAGGGAAATTCGCATTCATGTTAAGTTCAATACGGGTATGAATCGTTATGGATTTAACCCTGATGAGGTAGAGGAACTTGTGAGTACTTTACAACAATATCCAAAACTTAAAATACAAAGTATTTGTTCGCATTTATCGGCAAGTGACAATAGTGAAAAAGACAACTTTACAAAAACACAGTTCCTAGTTTTTGATAAAATATTTGATGCGTTTTCAAAGGGAATTAATCAAAAAATTGATCGACATATTCTAAATACAAATGGTGTATTACGTTTCCCAGAAAAAGAATATGAAATAGTGCGCTTAGGAATAGGAATGTATGGTGTTTCTGCTGATGAAAACCTGCAACAAATAAGTACACTTAAAAGTGTTATTGCACAAGTAAGAACTATAAAGAAAGGCAGTCAAGTTGGTTATGACGCCTCCTTTGTTGCAACAGAAGATATGACAATTGGAATTATTCCTTTTGGCTATGCTGATGGATTAAACAGGAAATTAAGTGCGCAAGATGGCGTTATTATAATCCAGAACATCTCTTGTCCAATCATTGGAAAAATTAGTATGGATTCCTGTATGATTGATTTAAAAGGAACCACCGCTAAAATTGGTGATAAAGTGATTATCTTTGGAAAAGAAAATACCATTTCATCAATAGCCAATAAATTAAGTACCATTCCTTATGAAATTTTTGCTAGCTTAAATAGAAGAATTAAGAGGGTTTATTCTGATATTTAGAAGCTACTAGAATCATAAAAAAGAAGACAATGAAAGAAACCCCAGCTTGCCTTTCTAACATTGATTCTGTTAAGAAACTAGCCCCAACTATAAACAAAAATGTTGCAGATAAGTAGTTTGCTTTCTTAATAAACAGAAAGAATGGAATTGTAAATAAATACAACAACAGTAATAGCCCAAATATACCTATAGTTCCAAATATTTGCAAGTATTGATTATGAAAATTATAACCTCTTGTTACAAAACTCTTATACCTAATATTTCTTCTCTTCAAACTATTTTCGGCATATTGGGTTAATTGATAATCATATGTAGTTTCTGAAGATAAAGACTTATTTTTCAAACTTTCAACTAAGCTAGTATTTGCTTCTAAACTATTAATCGTACTATCCATTAATGATGCTGAGATTGGATTATCTAGGATATGCAAAGCGTATCTATCAACCAAAACTTTTTTAATGTCACCTATACCTGTACCAAAAATCCAATTTTTTTTAATCAAGGTTAATCCATTTTTCCAAATAAATTTTCTTGGGTCAGAGTTATCGCTATCTACACCAATACTACTAATATGAGTAACCGTTTGCTTATACCTATAATTTAATGATGATGGAACGCTCATAATCCCTTTTGCTAGTCCAAAAACTATTAAAGTATAGATTATCCCTAAATATAATTTTTTCTTTTTATAATAGCTCAATAAAAAATAAGTAGGCGTGAGGGCCATCATAATTAATATCTGCATTCTTGAAGATAAAAGCAGGATAAAAATCAGTTGAATTATAACGCCAAAATACATAACCCAGTTCTCAATAAATTTATCTTTTAACCTCAAATAAATTAAAATTGCAACTGAAAAACAAGTAAACATTGCTTGGTATGCAGTGTGCATATTAACCGTAAGTCTATGATAATAAAAGTGACTAAGTTCATTTGTTTTAAGATAAGAAAAATAGGCGTTTACCGTACAAAACAGATTAAGTGCTAAGATTGAAAGAGCAAAGGATAGTAATATTGAATTAGTTTGCCTAGTTGTTAATTTGTCTTGAGCCCCTATTACTAAAGGCAAAATAAATAATGGTGATTTAAGTAATAAATCAGTTAAAGCAAATGGAATATTGTCCGTCCAAAATAAACTCCCTGCATATAAAAAAAATAGCGCCATCCACCCAAGCATGAAATTGTTCCCCCTTATTTTATGAATTTTTTGCTTATACTCAAAAGTAAAAATCCAGTGTAATATGAGTGCTATAATGGCTACTTTATAAAGAACAATTTGTAATCCAATTCCTATTGAACATAAAGCAAGTAATAAAAAATACAACCTTTTTGAATTAACTACTAACTTCATTATTTAATTTGTAAAATTTTATTATACCCCTCTTTATCTTTCAATACTTCAATTGCTTTTTTAATTTCTAAATCAAAATTTAAGGCTGATTTTATTCTTCCTTCCTGATAAAAATAACGACTTGCGATTTCGCCTGAAATTATTTCTTTTACTTCCTGTTTATTGGTAAATAAATCATCTCCTTTATTTGCTTCTAATTTCGCTAACAAACTTTCGTACTCATCACTGAAGGAATCAAAATAATTCTCGTCAATTGCCTTCTTTTTTACTTTTTCTAAAGCCTCTTCCGTTTTTGTTTTATAGGTATATTCTTTATCAGAAAGGTAGTTTACAAAATGCTGATAGTCGTCATCTGAAAAAACAAAGTTTTCTGTAATGCTATCATTTTTAAACCTGAAATCAGTTGCATAATCAAAGAATAAGCGTTCTCTGAAAAGAGAAATAATAATATTACTTACCTTCCCTGTTTCAGTAATTATATCAGGATTAATTCCCCCACCATCAAATACCTCTCTTCCATTTTTTGTTTGGAAAGCAGTCATTAATGAATCGGATATTTTACCAACACTTCCATCTTCATTCCTGTTGGAATAATCCAAAGCCTGTATACACCTACCACTAGGTATATAATACTTGGCAACAGTTAGTTTTAGCTGAGCATTATAGGATAATTTTCTAGTTTGTTGAACCAAGCCTTTTCCATAACTTCTTTGCCCAATTACTACTCCCCTATCCAAATCTTGTATTGCTCCTGAAACAATTTCTGAAGCTGAAGCTGAAGATGAATTAATTAATACTACTAAAGGGATGTCAGTATCCAGTGGTTGTTTATTTGCTATATATGATTTTTCCCAAGACTTAATTTTTCCTTTTGTACTAACTACCTCTTCTCCTTTTTCAACAAAAAGATTTACAATATCAACTGATTCATTGAGGAGCCCTCCTGGGTTACTTCTTAAGTCTAAAATTAATCCCTTTAACTCTCCTTCTTTCTTTAAATCTTCTATTGCATTTTTTACATCCTTACTGCAATTTCTAGTAAAACTTCTGAGTTTAACATAGCCAATTCCTTTTTCAATATATGCTGAATAAGGCACGCTTTTTACAGATACTTCTTCTCTATCAAAAGAAACTTCAAATGGATTTTCAAGATGAGGGCGTTCAATTAATAAGGTGACAGAGGTATTTGGTTGCCCTTTTAAAACCTTACTTACCTCTTCAGTAGTTTTTCCTTTAGCTGTTTTTCCATTAATCTCAAGGATTTTATCTCCTGCCATAAGTCCTGCTTTTTGTGCAGGATATCCCTTGTAGGGCTCACTTACATACACATAATCTTTTCGTTTTGTAATTATTGCTCCTATCCCTCCATACTGTCCTGTTGTCATAAAACGGAAATCTTCAATCTCTGATTCAGGAATATAGGTGGTGTAAGGATCTAATGATTTTAGCATTTTATCAATCCCTTCTTTCATTAATTTTCCAGGGTCGGTTTCATCCACATAAAAAGTATTTAACTCCTTATATAGTGTAGTGAAAATATCTAAGTTTTTTGAAATCTCAAAATAATTATCAGTAAACCCTACCGAAACTACTGATGTAATTACGAGTGCAAATGCTAAAATTATAAGTTTAAATTGTTTTTTCATATTTTTTATTTTACGGAACCGGGTCATGCCCATGCCCTCCCCAAGGATGACAAGTGAATATTCTTTTCAAAGTTAGCCTACCTCCTTCCCAAGGGCCATATTTTGTTATTGCCTCCAATCCGTAAGCCGAACAAGTTGGCGTATACCTGCACATGGGAGGCAATAAAGGTGATATTACTTTTTGATAAATAATAATTATTGTTCGGAAAAGAAAAGAAAAAATAACACTCATATTTCTTTGCTTAAACGCCCTAAAATTAATTTTATTTCTTCTACTATCGAATTATAAGGCAGTATTTTCCCATTTTGATAAATAAGTGCAATACTAAATTGTAGATTTTTACTTTTAAGAAGGGTTTCCAGTTCAACTTTATTCAATCGGTAAGCCTCCTTCATTCTTCTCCTGATGATATTTCTTTTTACAGCTAATCTTATCTTTTTTTTAGGAACAACAATAATGGATTTAATAGGAGCATTATCTTCATTATTTTCATCCTTCCAAACTACACGAACATTAGGTGTCGTGAATGATTTTCCGTTAGAAAACATTTTTTTAATACCTGTTTCATTACACAGCTTTTGTTTTTTTGGGAATTCAAACATCTGATAAAATTACAAAAAAAGGAGCTCGAAAGCTCCTTTAAATTATTTATTTGAAAAAGAAATTATCTTCTTCTTTTATTTGCCTCTTTAACATATTGGTCTAAAGCCATTGACATTGATGGCGCTTTTTTATTTGGAGCTGCAACATCAACTCTTAAGCCATTATCTTCAGCCGACTTAATGGTTGTTGGCCCAAATACTGCCAACCTAGTATCCCCTTGTTCAAAATTCGGGAAATTTTCTAAAAGTGACTTAATCCCTGTAGGACTAAAAAATACCAATACATCATATTTTACATCTGTTAAATCAGACAAATCAGAACAAGCAACTTTATACATTTGTGCTTTTGTGTACTCCAATCCGCTTTCTTCTAACGACTTGTTCATTTGCTTTTTAAGCACATCCGAACATGGAAATAAGAATTTTGAATCCTTATGTTTTTGCATTACAGGAATTAAACTAGCAAGTGTTTGCTCCCCTGTAAACACCTTACGCTTACGGTAAGTAATAAAGTTTTGTAAGTAATGAGCAATTGCCTCCGAAACACAAAAGTATTTTGTAAAATCAGGAATTCTTAACCTTAACTTTTCCATCATTCCAAAATAATGATCCATAGCATTTTTGGAAGTAAAAATTACTGCATCATGATTTAAGATAGAAATTCTTTGCTCCCTAAAATCTTGTGCCGAAATTTCTTCAACATGCATGAAAGGCCTGTAATCAATCTTTAATTTATGCCTTAGCTCTATAGCTGCATATGGAGATTTTCCTTCAGGTTCTGGTTGTGAGATTAATATTGACTTTACTTTCTTCATTTTTTCTGCCATTCCTTTGCCTTTTGATTAATAAAAAACTCCTTTTCCTAGTAATAGAAGTGGGGAAATTTCGAGCGTGCAAAGATACAAAAATATATAGAAATGAGAAAGCCCGAAAGAATTTGTTCCTATCTTCCAAAGCCAAAATAATTTTAGGAATAATAAGCTCATAAAAACAACTGCAACTATTCCCATAATAAATGGTGTAATATCAAAAGAGAAAAAATAAAGAAATACTACTAACGGGAAAAGAAAAAACCCAAGAGCTCTGTCAAAAAGAAAGGAAAAAAATACCCCTAACTTTGCGATATCTTTTAATCTAAATATATTTCCCAATAAAAGCATTAATCCAATTTTGGCAACAAAAAATAACATTACCCCTGCAATTAAAGCAAAAGTTTCTAGTAATGAAATTGCAGGAATCAGTTTAAGAATAATAACGGAAATATTAACTGACATTAGCAAAAAAGTAATGAAACTTACTCGCTCAGTAAAAGCGTTTTCCTCCCTTAAATACTGATTAGCATACCGTTGGGCAAACACACCCATAAAAAGCAATTTAGCATGCTTCCAATAGGATGATCTTAAAACCGCAATCAACAAAAAAGAAAACGTAAGTAATACGACTATGATGTCCTGATTAAAAATGGGATTTGTTAGTGCAATCATTATTCTTGTTATTCCGAATGCAAATATACCTTTTAAGAACTCATTTTTTAGCTTTAAAATACATACTTTTGCCAAAAAATTAACAACATTATGTCACAAGATTTATACCAAGCTCCAGATTATTTTTTGATGGATGACCTCCTAACAGAAGAACATAAATTAATTAGAGATGCAGCCAGAGAATGGGTAAAAAGAGAAGTCTCTCCTATTATTGAAGAAGCTTGTCAGAAAGCAGAATTCCCAAAACAAATTATAAAAGGATTAGGTGAAATTGGTGGTTTCGGACCCTACATCCCTGTAGAATATGGTGGTGCAGGGTTAGACCAAATTTCTTACGGACTAATAATGCAAGAACTAGAAAGAGGAGATAGTGGAATCCGCTCTACTTCATCTGTTCAATCTTCATTAGTAATGTACCCTATTTGGAAATACGGTAGTGAAGAACAAAAAATGAAATTTTTACCAAAATTAGCGACTGGAGAATTTATCGGTTGTTTTGGTTTGACTGAGCCTGACCATGGATCAAACCCTGGAGGAATGGTAACAAATATAAAAGATATGGGAGATCATTACCTTTTAAATGGAGCAAAAATGTGGATTTCAAATGCACCTTTTGCTGATGTTGCAGTAGTTT
>Ga0206679_10002070_pt1 | contig 16246 bp, 15 predicted proteins | sample M110012015metaG_FD_155464 | JGI IMG/M metagenome (GOLD analysis project Ga0206679, IMG submission 155464) | Ammonia-oxidizing marine archaeal communities from Monterey Bay, California, United States - M1 100m 12015 | ecosystem: Environmental > Aquatic > Marine > Intertidal zone | place: USA... | reverse complement strand
AATTATCACACCTGTAATTAAACTCTAAGAACGTGGCAACATCGCCTGTTAAATCATAAAGCTGCTCTTGAGTAGTCGAGGTAACATGTGACGCGTCCTCAGATAACATTATTAAACCACTTACCGCTCCTTCGAAAACCCAAGCGGGATCAAAAGTTCTAACAACTTCAGCAGTACTTGTTGAACTGGCCTGAAATCTATTCGCAGATTCAAAATTTTCAGATAAAATAATCTCAACTCCTGGGGCATAATGCGAATTAAATTCGACCGTATCAACTCCTCCCGGCAAATAATTAATATCCAATTCTAAAACTTCATAAAATGGGTATGGCTTCCGAGTAGAAGAAATGCCATTTACTCTCACTCCTGGAAGAAGTGTTATATGAACCACCTCTTCTTCATTTTCTTGTAAGACCGGGATTGTTGCAGGAAGAGGGAAAACACCTAAAACATCCGTCTCAGAGTAAACCCAAACCTCAGCAATATTATTTGAGGCTGTCCCTTCATCTTCATCTGTTGAGAAATTAAAGGACGGTACAATAATCGTATGGGGTTCAACCATTTTATCATCCCAAAGTCCACAACCTGTACTTAAAACAGAGAATAAACCTAATAATAAAACACCAAACAAATAAACGCTTTTAATTTTCACAAGGCAAAGTTAACTGCAACTCACGCATTTCGTCGCTCCAGGAACAAGAATTATCCTGCCGATTGGAATCATCTCGCCACAACCTAGACATCGACCAAACTTATCATCATTCAACCTATAAATTGCTGACTCTAACCCTTTCAACTTCACTTCCAACTGCCTTAATGCCGCCTCGTTTATACTCCTGTTATTAATCGCATCCATCCTGCTAACTCTACCTATAGCTACGGATGGAGGTGTAGGCTTTGTTAATTCCTTATACTCTTGGATGCGCTCAGAGACTTCCGCCATCTTCAATTCAATTCGCTCACGAATATCTATCTTATCTTTCTCGCTTAACATGACCACAAGATGGCTAATTTTGCACCTAAGTCAATCCTTCTAACAATTCAATTTTTCATTTAATGAAATTTTTCATCGACACAGCTAACTTAGACCAAATTCGTGAAGCTCAAAACTTCGGAATCCTTGATGGAGTTACCACCAACCCTTCACTCATGGCGAAAGAAGGTATCAGTGGTCACGACAATGTAATCGCACATTACAAAGCAATTTGTGAAATTGTTGACGGTGATGTTTCCGCGGAAGTTATCGCTACTGATTATGAAGGAATGATTAAAGAGGGAGAAGTTCTCGCTGCACTCCACGAAAATATCGTTGTTAAAATCCCTATGATTAAGGATGGTATTCGTGCTATTTCTTACTTCACTTCAAAGGGCATTCGAACGAACTGTACGCTCGTTTTCTCTGCTGGACAAGCTCTTCTTGCAGCTAAAGCTGGAGCTACATACGTGAGTCCATTCATAGGCCGCTTAGATGATATTTCTACAGATGGTTTGGATTTAATCGAATCAATCCGTGAGATCTACGACAACTACGAGTTTTCTACACAAATTTTAGCTGCAAGCGTTCGTCACACTATGCACATTGTTAACTGTGCCCAAATTGGGGCTGATGTTATGACCGGGCCTTTAAGCGCCATTCTCGGATTGCTGAAGCATCCACTAACTGATGCTGGCCTAGCTCAATTTCTTGCGGACCACGCAAAGACAAATAGCTAAAACAACTTGCTTTTATCAATTCACCCCGACAACCCTGACCCCCGAAAAGTTAGGGAAGCTATCAAAATCCTTCAAAATGGTGGGGTGATTGTTATGCCTACAGATACCGTTTACAGTTTCGCGAGTATGCTTGGCAATCGCAAAGGATTTGACCGTATCGCTCGAATTCGTGGCATTCGAGCTAATAAAGCGCATTTCTCTCTCCTTTGTAAAGACCTCAGCGATTTAAGTCATTATACTAGACCAGTTGCAAACGAAGTGTTTAAACTTATGAAGCGCGCTCTACCAGGTCCTTTCACATTTATTCTTCCAGCTAGCGGAAATATTCCTAAGATGTTTCGTAGTTCGAAGAAGACGATAGGTATTCGTATTCCCGATAACAAAGTGGCTCAGGCAATTCTAGAAGAAATAGGGATGCCTCTCGTGGTTTCTTCTGTGCATGATGAAGACCAAATTTTAGAATACACGACCGATCCTGAACTAATAGAGGAGAAACACGGACATCATGTAGATGCTGTTATCCAAGGTGGGTTTGGTGAGCTCTATGCCTCGACAGTAATAGATTGCACGAGTGGTATTCCAGAGGTGATAAGAGAAGGAAGAGGCAATATTGAAAGCATACTTTAAATCGGGCCTGAGCACAAATCTAGTCGTGTATTATCCTCGTGACTTAGACACGAGCATGGGAACGAATGCGGCGGCGCCGTGATCTTGTTTCGTGAATTCAGTTTCCGAGATACGATCGTAGGTCAGCATTCGCTGCTGCTTCCCGTCGCCGGAATCTCCGACGGGGATGACCAGTCGTCCACCTATTGTCAGTTGGCTTAGAAGAGAGCTCGGAGCTTCTGGGGCGCCGCATGTAACGATAATCCCTTTGTAAGGAGCGAACACTTCTTTTCCTTTATACCCATCACCGTAATAGAGTGTGGGTTCGTAGCCCATTTCTGCGAGGAGTGGTCCAGCAAGGTTGTGGAGTTCCTTTTGACGTTCAATAGAATACACTTTCATACCAAGCTCACACAGAACTGCACATTGATATCCGGAACCGGTACCGATTTCGAGGACTTTATCTCCGGGTGAGCAATTAAGGAGTTCGGTTTGTTGAGCTACGGTTTGAGGTTGAGAGATTGTTTGGCCTGCAGGGATAGGAAACGCCTTATTCGTATATGCAAATTGTTCGAAAGTGGAATCTAAGAAGAAGTGGCGAGGCACTTTCTCAATGGCAGCAAGGATTTTCTCACTACAAATCTTTTGTGAGCGGAGCTCTTTCACAAGCTGTTTGCGGAGGCCTTTGTGCCTATAATTATCTTCACGTTTCACAAGAAGAAAGATAGTGAAGTGATTTGGTATAATTGTGGAAAGATTGTGGGAATTCTCAAAAATCAATTTGTGAATAAGCCACCTAATTTTACTTTATGAAAAAGCATTGGTTTAATTGTAAGGTTAGTTATATGAAGCCCGATTCAGAGGGCAATGAAACGAAGAAAACAGAGCAGTTTGTTTTAGATGCTTACACATATACCGAGGCAGAGACACGAATGGTTGAAATTCTTGAGTCTGAAGGCATTAGGCCTTTTGAAATAACACAAATCACGAAGACCACTATTATCGAAGTTATCCGCTTTGCTGAGTGCGACAAGTGGTTTAGAGTGAAAATATCGCTCACTACCGTTGACGAAAGCAAGGGTGTTGAAAAAGAGGCCAATCAATATATCCTCGTTTCAGCAGCCGATGTTCGAGATGCGTATGACAAAGCTTCAGGACATATGAACGCCGTAAAAGTAGGATACATCATCCCTTCAGTAGTATATCAAAAGATTGCAGAGGTATTCCCTCTTGAGGAATGGACACCTGTGACGGAGCCCGTCCTAGCGGAATAGGTGTATCGTACCTGTGAATGGTACCATACCATCGCAGTCGAATTCAGTGATTTCGTCTCCTTGCTCTGTTACGATTTGGTCTCCTTCATTACAAGGGATTTCAAGTACATAGTAATAAACCCCTTCAGGTGCTCCATCAACACCCGGATCCCATCCTGCGGAATGCCCGAAATCTATGTGCTCGAATACAACTGTACCCCAACGGTTATATATATAACACTGAACTCCATCAAATCCTTCAAGTCCATCTACTCTCCAAGTGTTATTTCCTCCAACATTTAAGTTGTCCGGAGTAAAAACATCTGGAATCGTAATCTCGCAAGTTTCTATATCGATTGCTGCCTCGCTCACACAAGTAAGACCATTTGTAGAATAGCTAACAGAAACTGTATATTCCGTTGTTGTTTCCAATCCATCTATCGTAGGAGATTGTACATCCGTATCGTTAAGATAGTCAGTAGGAGTCCAAGTGAAATCGCAATCATCTGGGTCTACATCTCCAACATTTGCAGTCATGATTACAGGAGAGCCACAATACTGGGTTTGGTTTGCAGTAACTGTAGGGATAGTACCGACAACAGTCACATCGATAGTTCTATCGTAATAACAGCCAAAGTCATTCTGACCCATATATGTGTACGACTCCTCTCCTATAAATTGAGGCGAAATAGTTACAATATTACAATCTCCTCCATCATCGATGATTGAAGGTCCATCCCACCAAGTTGAGTCACATTCAGGTCCGAACGTCGGAGTAAATGTCACTGCTTCAGGGTAAAGTTCCGGAGCAAATTCAATAGACCAATCGAAAATAAAACCATTATCAGACGCCCATAAATCACAAACTTCAACCTCCCATGTGCCATTCAATGGACAACCGTTTAAGTTAGTAAATGGCTGAACTGATTCGTAAACACCCGATGGAAGAGTACCTCCAGCATTATCAGCCCAAGTACCATTAGTCGCACCAGGTTCCCACCAGTAATCCCATCCTATACCTGGATCATTTGGCGATGTATCAATGTCAACAGGAACGCCAAGGTAAGTTCCGTTGCCGCCTTGTTGATGAACAAGTATAGTTTGTCCACTAGGGCATATAAACGTAATAGTAATATCGCCCATATAGCTATGCTCAAAATTCATGAAAATATTCATAATATCATCATTAGCGTCATTTACAACAGCACCCGGGTTAAAACTTGTAAATGTTAATTGACTTGAGAAACACTGACCTTGATCATCAGGAATAAATAATCCATCTCCAAAATCTACAGATGGCTGAGCAGAATAAAGTACACCTTGAATCATTCCAGTGATATCAACTTCATCACCCACACACATTGTTAAATCTGAAGATGTTCCTGTGAAGTCAGCATTAGTCGATACTAAAATTTTATAATCAAGAATGTTGTTGTTTGAACAATCATTATCATCCGTAAGCGTAAGGTTCATAGTATACAGTCCAGGCGAAGTATACATATGCTCAAGTATAGGCCCTGATGTATTATCAATGTTTCCATCTCCAAGATCCCAAACCCAACTTACAAGTTCCTGGCCATCAGCAACAGTTGAAGAAAGTGCTTCAAGATAAACAAGCTCATTTAAACAAGCATAATGAGGTTGTAATTCCGTTGGGTTTACAATTGCAAAAGGACGGTCACAAGGATATCCGCACGAAGCATAGGCTCCGAAGTTGCCAGAACTCCCAGCCCCTGAAGTGAATTCAATTGTAATACAACCTGTAGTATTATCCACTCCTGAGAAGATATCTTGACCTTGTAGTTCATCTCCTGAATATGTACCAATTAATGGAGCAGTATTATTATCCCCATCATATAATGTTATTGTAGAAGAAGCATCCAAGTCGAATACTACCCAATAAAGGTTGAGTATCGTTTCTGGTGCCTCTGGACACCAAGTAATTGTTTCATCTTCATTAGCACCGTAATCGGCTGCACTGAGACCTGAATCAACGACTGCTCCTAAACATGATGTATAAGAATCTGTTGACGATATACTAATTTCTTGGGCACTAAAATTAGCTGCTAAAACAAAAACACAAAGAAGTAGAAATAATTTTTTCATGATTACTTTGTCATAGCATTTGCATTTATAATATATCTGGTTAGTAGTTTTTCAAATGTGTCGATTTTAGAAACCACTACATAGATATCGTTTTCCATAATGAAGAACTGTTCCTCAAGTTCTGAAACAACACCTGCATTTAAAAGCCTTTTTGCTATATCATCGCCTTCACCTGGAAGGGGTTGAGCATTTGTCTCAAACTTCAATTGCGGAGTAGAATACCATCCATAAGCTGCAAAACAGCAAAGTCGCATACCTTCAACAGAAGTAAGAGATAACTCAGGATAGATAGAGGTTATAACGTCTGAACCGGGCAGGTCGGTATTTGTTTGGGCTGTAAGATTATCTGAATATAGAGTGATCAGTAAAACTGACGAAAAAATAAGAAAAGTTTGTTTCATAATGCAGGTAATGATGTTGCAATATAATCAATGAATGATAGCGAATGAAAAGTAAAAAAATAATATTCAAAACTTCTTTGGAAAATAGGGATTCTAACTATCTTTGCACCCCCTTAGGGGGAATTGACTTGGTAGCTCAGTTGGTTAGAGCATCTCACTTTTAATGAGAGGGCCCTGGGTTCGAGTCCCAGCCAGGTCACACAATCTTTAAGACTACGCGAATTAAGCAACGCCGAAACGCACCGCCCAGGTGCTGAAATTGGTAGACAGGCATGGTTGAGGGCCATGTGTCCGTTAGGGCGTGCGGGTTCGAGTCCCGCTCTGGGCACTAGACGAGTTGCAGAAAGCGGCTCGTTTTTTTTTGCTTAATTTTGCTGTTCGTGATTAAAAAAATACTTCCCATACTAGATTGGCTTCCAAGTTATTCTAAATCAGATTTTTTTAAGGATCTTCCTGCAGGAATTACCGTTGGAATTATGCTTATTCCCCAGGGGATGGCTTATGCATTAATTGCTGGCCTACCTATGGTTTACGGGCTATACGCCTCACTGGTTCCACAAGTGATATACGCTCTTACGGGGACTTCAAGGCAGCTCGCCGTGGGCCCCGTTGCAATGGACTCTTTACTGGTGGCAGCTGGACTAACTTCTATTGCGGTGGTGGGGTCGGACAGGTATATCGAACTTGCTATTGCGCTTGCACTTATGATGGGTTCAATTCAACTTCTGCTAGGCATTATGAGGGCAGGGTTTCTTGTGAATTTCCTTTCAAAGCCTATTATTAGTGGGTTTACTTCTGCTGCCGCGCTCATTATAGGAGCAAATCAAATCACGAATCTTTTGGGAATCGAGATTACACAAAACAATCAATTACACAAATTAATATACTCACTATCAGACGCTTTTGGAGCAATACATATGCCAACGTTATTAATAGGTATAGGTTCAATGGCGCTTCTCGTGGTACTTTCTAAATACAAAGGCAAGATACAATTGCCGGCAACTTTAGTGGTGGTAGTGGTGGGGATTGTGGTGGTTAAACTACTTGAATTGAATGAGGGTGGGGTGGCTATAGTGGGTGTAATCCCTGAAGGTCTTCCCTCCTTCTTATCTCCATCAATAAACTCTTCTGATTTTACTCAACTACTTCCTATTGCAGTAACATTAGCTCTTATCGCATTTATGGAAGCGTATTCTATAGCAAAAACAATTGAAGAGAGACACGACTATAAAATCGATGCAAATCAAGAACTAAGAGCTTTGGGGCTTGCGAATATTTTCGGGGCATTATTTAAATCATATCCTACAACAGGAGGCTTTTCCAGGACTGCCGTTAATGAGAAGGCGGGGGCAGTAACACCCATGGCGTCATTGATTTCAGCGGCTTTAATAGCTATGACTCTTCTATTTTTAACACCTCTATTTTACCACTTACCTAAAGCAGTCTTAGCTTCCATCGTAATAGTTGCTGTTTCGGGTCTGGTGGATATTAAGCTGCCTATTTTACTTTGGAAAAAACACAAAGTGGAAGCAGGTCTTTTGTTTGTGACTTTTATTGTAACCGCAACAGTGGGGATGACTCAGGGAATAGGAGTTGGAGTGGGATTATCTATAGTGGTACTCGTATTCAAGCAGATGAGACCGCATTTTGCTGAATTGGGTGAAATTGAGGGAGTCTTTAGAAACGTAAAAAGATTTGAAAATGCTATAGTAAGGGAGGATTTACTGATTGTAAGGTTCGACGCTTCTGTAAATTTTGCCAACCATAGATTTTTAAATTCTTCTATAAAAAATCTGATTGATTCAAGAAATGGAAAAGTAGAAACAATCATTCTATGCGCTGAGTCAATTGGATATATTGACGCTTCGGGGTTAGCCGGATTAGAAAACTTGATAGACGACCTTGAAAAAAGGGGGATAGACTTCCGACTTTCAGCCGCTATTGGTCCCGTTAGAGATGTAATCGGGACTTCTGAATTAATGAATAAGATAGGGAAAACAAGATGCTTTACCAGTATAACAACAGCTATTGAAGATATTGACAACCCAGGGTCTTTAGGTGAAGGGTTAAGAAATATAGCTACTCAGGAAAGTAATAATGCATAAAGAGTAATGTAACTTCAGTTACATTTAGACGGGAAAATAGAAAGTAACTTTCGCCCCAGATTAAATAGTAATAGAATACAAACTATGGAGATTAAGCAGATATATACAGGTTGCCTAGCACAAGGATCTTACTACATTAAATGCAATGGTGAAGCCGCGATTGTGGATCCGCTGAGGGAGGTGCAGCAGTACATCGATATGGCTGAGAAGGATGGTGTAAAGATTAAGTACATTTTCGAAACTCATTTCCATGCAGACTTCGTCTCTGGACATGTCACATTAGCTGAAAAAACTGGAGCTGAGATCGTATATGGACCCACAGCTCAAACTGAGTATAACGCTAATATTGCAAGAGATGGACAGCGTTTTAAAGTGGGTAAATTAGAAATTGAAGTGCTACACACTCCTGGACATACTATGGAAAGTTCTTGTTTTTTACTTTACGACAAGCGAGGAAATCAGCACTCATTATTTTCTGGAGACACTGTGTTCTTAGGCGATGTAGGACGTCCTGATTTAGCCCAAAAGGCGGCAGATATGACTCAAGAAGAACTTGCGGGGATGCTTTACGATAGCATCAAGGAGAAAATTATGCCTCTTAATGATGACGTTATTATCTATCCCGGACATGGGGCAGGATCTGCTTGTGGGAAGAATATGAGTAGTGAGACTGTAGGCACTATAGGACATGAAAAAGCAAATAACTATGCACTTAGAGCTGATATGACACGTGAGGAGTTCATCACTGAAGTGCTCGATGGGCTATTACCTCCTCTTGAATATTTTGGCTTTAACGTTCAAATGAATAAGCAAGGGTACACATCTATTGATGAAGTGATTAAGAATGGCAACAACCTACTTGATTCTGACCAATTTGAGATTGCGGCAAATGACACAGATGCTGTAATACTAGATGTTAGACATCAATCTGAATTTGTTAAGGGTTTCATTCCTCGTTCTATTTTTGTAGGATTAGCTGGAGGATTTGCTCCATGGGTGGGCGCCTTATTAGTTGATGTTAAACAGCCTCTTTTACTCGTCGTGGAAGAAGGATTGGAGGAAGAAGCTGTTATTAGACTCTCTCGAGTTGGGTTCGACAATGTCATCGGGATTCTAAAAGGAGGATTTATGAGCTGGACTGATTCCGGAAAAGAAGTGGATAAAATAGATACCATTGAGGCTGGTGAATTAGAGGGAATAAATGCCCCTGCTGTTTTCGATGTTAGAAAGCCAGGAGAATTTACAGCTGGACATCTAGAATTTGCAAAATCAACACCCCTTGACTTATTAAACAAATACTTGAGCGAATTTCCTAATAGTGGTGATTTCTATCTCCACTGTGAAGGTGGATATCGATCTGTAATTGCAAACTCTATCTTAAAAAAGCACGGAGTTCATAACGGAATTGATGTTCTTGGGGGATATAAAGCTATCGCTAAAACAGATATTCCCATTACCGAGTATGTTTGTCCTAGTACATTGAAGTAATGAGCTAGTTTCCTTCACCGAGTCCCGAATTTAATATCTCGGTCTGTATTCTGATACTTTCCTTGTGAACTTGTTCGAGTACCAGGCGAAGGAAGTCTTGCTCTATCCCCATTTCTTCAGACCAAACCTTACGCGATCTCATTATCTCCTTCCATCGAGATAGCTGAAGTACTGTAAGTCCGTTTTCCTTCTTGTATTTACCTATCGCCCTAGCAATATTCATCCTTCCGCTAAGGAGCTCAACAAGGCGCTCATCTATAGAGTCCAGCTCGATACGGAGATCCCTAAGATCTAATGTTTGAGCTTTATCTAAAGTCAAGTCCCTTATTTTTAATGAACTAATTAGAGAAATCAAATCTTTAGGAGTAAGCTGCTGCTTAGCATCGCTTAGAGCCACTTGAGGGTTAATGTGAGACTCAATCATCAATCCATCCATTCCTAAATCCATAGCTTTCTGAGCTATAGACTGTATCAAATCTCGTTTACCAGAAATATGACTCGGGTCACAAAACAGCTTTATATCAGGCATCTCAGACCGGAGGCCTATAGGGATCTCCCACATAGGGGCATTTCGGAATTTTTTCAACCCATAACTTGAGAAACCTCGATGCAAAGCAATTACATCTCCTTTAGTTGCACTATCAATCCTCTCAACCGCTCCTATCCAAAGCTTTAAATCAGCGTGAATAGGGTTTTTCACAAAAACAGGGAGATTCGTTCCCTTTAACGCATCGGCAATTGATTGTACCGCAAAAGGGCTTACAGTAGTCCTAGCTCCTATCCAAACTGCATCAATTCCATTATTTAACACCAAATCCACATGTTCAGCATTTGCGACCTCTGTCATAACAGGCAATCCTAAACTTTCCTGCACATCTTTTAACCACGGGAGTCCCTTCTCGCCAACTCCCTCAAATTCATTAGGACGAGTTCTTGGCTTCCATAGTCCTGCACGGAAATAGTTAGCTGTGGATTGTAGAGCTTTAGCGGTAGACATGACCTGTTCTCTAGATTCTGCACTACAAGGTCCCGATATTAAAACGGGGCGTTTTTCGAAATTCATCATCTCGAAAATGATTGTAATCTCACGAGCTCTGCATAGTCACCATTTTTCTCTATCAACTCTTCATGTGTTCCCTGCTCTGAAACTTTACCATTGTCAAGAAGAATAATCTTATCCGCTCTAGAAACTGTAGAAAGTCTGTGAGCAATGACTAAAACTGTACGATTTTCCATGGCGGCATCTAACGCCTTTTGAACTTCGTGCTCCGAAGCTGCATCTAATGCAGAAGTTGCCTCATCTAAAACCAAAATAGAAGGGTCGCGATAAAGTGCTCTAGCAAGAGCTACTCTCTGACGTTGACCACCACTTAGCTTACACCCACTATCACCCACTGGAGTATCAAGACCTTCAGGAAATTTATCTGCAAATTCTGAAACCTGAGCAATTTCTGAGGCTCTAACAAGTCGTTCCTTATCAATATTTTCATCTCCCAATGCGATATTAGACGCAATAGAACCGTGAAATAAAATTGACTCCTGGGTAACAACGCCTAACTTCTCTCGCCATGATCCCACAGGTATATCTCTCAAGTCTCTACCATCGATAAAAATATTACCCTCAGAAGGATCGTCAAATCTAATTAGCAGATTAGAAAGCGTTGTCTTACCTGACCCCGAAGCACCCACAAGAGCCACAACTTCCCCTTTATTAATCTCAAGGCTTAAGTCAGAAAGTATGGGCATTTCTCCATAAGAAAAGCTAACATTATTAAACGAAATCCCCTTCTCCAAATCTAACATCTGCACAGCACCTTCAGGCGCATCAGGAACGGGGTTAGCCACTTCTAACATTTCTTCTAGACGATCTAAAGAAGCTACACCTTTATGTATCCTAAACCAACCATCACTAAAAGCTCTCGCTGGCGGGATTATTTGAGAAAATATCACTAAATAACCGATAAACCAATCTCCAGTCAATCCAGTACTTCCCTCAAGGACTATTCTACCTCCATAACCTAAAAGGATAGACATAACGCTAATTGAAATAACTTCACTTAATGGAGAGCTTAGATACTCCCTTCTATACATTTTACGCATAGCCTTAAAGTGTAGCTCATTCCTTTCGCTAAACCTTTTTGAAAATAGTCTTTCAACACCGAAAGCTTTTATGATTCTCACTCCACTCAAGGTCTCTTCTAAAATATTCACCAACGAGCCAAGCTCTTCCTTTCCCTTAAGAGCTGAGTGCTTTAATTTCTTAGCGATTCGGCTGATTAAAACTCCGCTTACTGGAAGGAAAATCAAAGCGAAAATCGTTAATTCCCAACTCAAGGCGAATAGTGCTCCTATAGAGATGAGTACGATTAAAGGAGACTTAAATAACACCTCTATAGAACCCACAATACTAATTTCAACCTCGTTTAAATCTACAGTCAGCCTACTCAACACGTCCCCCTTTCGAGAGTCCGTAAACCAACCCATACTCATTCCTAAAACTCTAGTGTAAGTCTTATTCCGCAAATCTCTACTCACTCCTGTTCTAATTGTCGCCAAGCTATACATAGCTAAATACGACACGGCATTCTTTAATATTGCTAGTATAATAACTGTTATACATACTATAAAAAGAGCTTGACCAGTTCCTACTTCAAGAACGAAATTGTCAAACCAAGCACCAATAATACCTGGCCAATCATCCGCAGCTGGGACAAATTCTGTCTCAACTTCCGTCGCCTTACCTGCAAATAATATTCTTAAAAAAGGAACCACACTTAAGAAGGAAAAGAGCGATAACACCGCGCCGAATGCGTTCAGTACACCGTTAGATACTAGATTCCATCTATAAGCTCTAAAGAACGGTAAAAGTGTGACCAGTCTATTCATCTAATCAACTAAATCCTCCGAATAACCTAGGTAAGTAGATGGTGTAATCTGTCTTAACTCCTGTTTAATGGAATCCGATACATTTAATGCATCAATAAAAATTCTCATAGATGCAGCATCTACTTTCTCACCAGTCCTTGTGAGAGCCTTCAATGCTTCGTATGGCTTAGGGTAGCCTTCACGGCGTAGGATTGTTTGGACTCCTTCTGAAACAACAGCCCAATTATTTTCAAGATCTGCTTCTAATGCTGGCTTGTTCAAAACCAATTTAGACAGCCCTTTCAACAATGACTTCATCGCAATAATTCCGTGACTAAGAGGCACACCAATATTCCGTAGCACTGTCGAATCCGTCAGATCACGTTGCATTCTAGAGATAGGCAACTTCTCAGAAAAATGTCCTAACACAGCATTAGCCATTCCGAAGTTGCCTTCCGAGTTTTCGAAATCGATGGGATTAACCTTGTGTGGCATAGCAGACGAGCCTACTTCTCCCTTTACAATTTTCTGCTTGAAGTAATCCATAGACACGTAAGTCCAAACATCCTTATCCAAATCCATCATCACCGTGTGTGCCCTTCTGAGCGAATCACACCAAGCAGCTAAATGATCGTAATGTTCAATCTGCGTTGTTACCTTGCTCCTATGGAGTCCCAATTTTTTCTCTACAAACTTGGTGCCGAAAGAAGGCCAGTCAATGCCTGGAAACGCAACCTTGTGGGCATTAAATCCGCCTGTTGCCCCACCGAATTTTGCAGCATAGGTAGCTCCAGCAATTTGTTCTCTCTGAATCCTAAGCCTATCTTCAAATACGCGGATTTCCTTTCCTAGTGTAACCGGAGACGCAGCTTGTCCGTGTGTCCTGGCAAGCATAGGAATAGACTTCCACTCGATTGCTAGACCATGTAATATCGACAGCACTTCATCGATGAGTGGTAAGTAAACATCCTCCGTCGCCCTTTTCAGCGAAAGAGGAATTGCTGTGTTATTTATGTCCTGAGATGTCAAACCGAAGTGTACGAATTCACTCCACTCGCTCAGTCCCAATTTCTCAATCTCCTCTTTAATCCAATACTCTACCGCCTTAACATCATGGTTAGTAGAAGCCTCAAGATCTTTTATCCTCTGTGCGTTTTCAACAGAGAAATTCTCGTAAAGGCCGTGCATTGCGCTTAATTTATCTTTTGGGAAAGCGGCCAATTGAGGAAGTGGCTGCTCAACCAATTCTATGAAATATTTCACCTCCACCTCAACTCTGTGATGTATTAATCCAAATTCAGACAACAGCGGCGAGAGTGCTGAAGTGTGTCTTCTGTAACGACCGTCAAGTGGGGAAATAGCATTCAATTGAGAAAGCTGCATGTGAGATAGAATTTTTGTTCTAGAATTCAAAGACCAAAGATACGATTTACATACCTTAGACGCATGCAACTTCATACAATTCACAACGGGAATTTTAAGTTAGACGGCGGAGCGATGTTCGGTGTAGTGCCTAAAAAGCTTTGGTCCAGAACAAATCCGGCAGACTCAAATAATTTATGCCCGTGGGCAATGCGATCTTTACTAATAGAAGATGGTGACCGCTTGGTGCTTATCGACTGCGGGTTAGGCGACAAACAAAGTGAGAAGTTTTTCGGACATTATCACCCTCACGGTGACGATTCCTTAGAAAAATCTCTAGCTAAAGCTGGATTCTCTCGCAACGATATTACCGATGTCTTTCTTACTCACCTACATTTCGACCATGTTGGAGGAGCTGTAGAATGGAACGACTCTCGAAGCGGATACAGGCCCTCGTTTAAGAACGCAATATATTGGAGTAACTCTCGCCATTGGAAATGGGCTACCGAGCCTAACCCACGTGAGAGAGCTAGCTTCCTAAACGAAAACATTATTCCTCTTCATGAATCTGGGCAACTACAATTTGTAGACGCTGCAGATGATGACCTTCGCATCTCAACTGGGTTAGGGTTCGAAGCATTCGTTGTGAACGGTCACACAGACGCTCAGATGTGCCCCATCATCACAATCGGCGACAAGACCCTCGTATTTATGGCTGATCTTCTCCCCTCTGTCGGGCACATTCCACTTCCGTACGTAATGGGGTACGACACTAGACCGCTACTAACTTTAGAGGAGCGTGGGCGAATATTCAAAGAGGCCGCTGACAATGGATATCATCTCTTCTTAGAACACGATGCAGCAAACGAAGTTTGTACTTTACTTCAGACTGAGAAAGGGCCCAGGCTTGACAAAGTGATGAAGTTGGAGGAGGTTTTTAGCAGATGATTATTTCACGCCTTTCGCTATTTTCTTAGCGAGAGTGGGCCCTTCGTAAATCATTCCAGAATAGATTTGTACTAAGGAGGCGCCAGCATCGAGTTTTTCTTGAGCAGACTCGACAGAGTCTATTCCACCCACTCCTATAATGGGGAAGACTCCGTCAGATTTTTCGTGGACGTATCTAATTACTTCTGTTGATCGGCGACGTGCTGGCACACCAGATATTCCACCGGAACCAAGAGCATCGACTGTAGCTAAATCAGTAAAAAGACTTTCACGACTAACAGTAGTATTAGTAGCGATAAGACCATCTACACCTTCCTCAATGATTATTGATACAACATCATCCAGTTGAGTGTCTGTCAAATCTGGAGCTATTTTGAGGAAAACAGGACGGGGCGATGCTTTAGTTAAGTTGAGTTTAACGACAGCACGTAGTAATGCAGCAAGAGGTTTGCGATCTTGAAGTTCGCGAAGACCAGGGGTATTGGGAGAACTGACATTGACCGTAAAGTAGTCTACATAAGGATGAAGAGACTCAAAACATTTGAGATAGTCGGAGGTGGCATTTTCGTTTGATGTGATTTTATTACGGCCTATGTTACCTCCAACTATGAGATTAGATGGACGGCGCTTAAGTCTTGATACAGCAGCATTTACTCCTCCGTTATTAAAGCCCATTCGATTTAATAGAGCTGAATCTTTAGGAAGGCGAAACAGACGAGGAGTTGGATTACCCGATTGTGGTAAGGGTGTTAAAGTCCCTATCTCTACATGTCCAAATCCCAACACTTGTAATTCATTGAGCCAAAGTGCGTCTTTATCAAAGCCTGCAGCAAGGCCTACAACGTTTGGGAACTCAATTCCACAAATATTCACACGCTTGCAAGAATCGTCTGACTTAAAGCATTGCTTTAAGACCCATGCAACACCAGGAATGCTAATTGCAAAACTCAACATAGCCATTGAAAAATAATGGGCCTTCTCCGGAGTTAGCAAGAATAACAAGGGTTTCAGGATGTTTTTATACATGACGCGAAGGTAAGAAGAAGAAGAAGGTTTACGGTAAATTGTGGATAACCCTGTTAATAGCGCACATAAAAAAGTTCTAACATGGCTTGTTAGTCTGGTTTAACTTTGAGTCCCAAGGATGAAGAACCTCGGATTACTCAACTGGCTATCTAAGCGAAAACTTACCGACGAAAAGGTGGCAAACATCTTTGTGAATACATCTTTAGAGATAGTTGAAGAAGGATGGCCTAAAATTGTAGAGCTTCTGAACGCCTCACCAGAGTTTGAGAAAAGTCCCGAACTTGACCCTAAGGATTACGGGAGATTTTTGATGATCGTTGTCTCTGCTAATTTAAGTTTAGTGCCTAAACACTTCGACCCTGGAGTGGATAGA
>Ga0206679_10002068_pt1 | contig 16251 bp, 12 predicted proteins | sample M110012015metaG_FD_155464 | JGI IMG/M metagenome (GOLD analysis project Ga0206679, IMG submission 155464) | Ammonia-oxidizing marine archaeal communities from Monterey Bay, California, United States - M1 100m 12015 | ecosystem: Environmental > Aquatic > Marine > Intertidal zone | place: USA... | reverse complement strand
AAAGCCGCTTCAAGACCGGATGCATCTATAAAAATAGTTGATGAAATTGAGAAACTTCTCAAGCTATAAACATGATACCATCAGTTGCATATCTCATAGGTGTAGGAGGTGCGGGTATGAGTGCAATAGCAAGATATTTGCTTAAAGTTGGATGCGTCGTATATGGTTATGATAGGGTAAAAACCATACTCACTCAAGAGCTAGAAAAGGAGGGTGTAATAATTAATCACGACCTCTCATCTAGTTCAATCCCAAAAGCCGTGAAGATTGAATCTGGCAAACTGCTATTAATAACCACACCAGCAATACCGTCGACTCATCCTCATTTAACTGAATTGACAAACTCTGGACATCAGGCAATTAAAAGAGCTGAATTTCTTGGACAAATCACCGAGAACACACCAACATTAGCCGTAGCAGGCACACACGGAAAAACAACAACAACAGCAATACTAGCACACATACTAGCTGGTACTGAATATGGTTGTAACGCATTCATTGGAGGGATCTCTGCTAATACAAAAAGCAATTTTTACTGGTCTAGCAAAGCTAAGTGGACTGTCGTAGAAGCAGATGAGTTTGATCGCAGTTTCCATGAACTTAGTCCCACACATACAGTCATAACATCTCTCGATCCGGATCATTTAGACATCTACGGAAATGAAGAAAATTTCATAGAAGCTTTTAATGTGTTTGTAGAAAAAGTGAAGGAAAAGATAATTATTCATCATGAAATATCGTCGAAAATAAATCCGAGAGACAATCTTGAGACATATGGAATTGCACAACCTAATTTAAAATTAACTCACTTTGCTTCAGATATTGACTCATCAGCAAATGGAATAAAATTCAACCTAAGTCTCGACAATGGTGAATCGGTTTTGAAAAATCTAGAGGTCGATATGATGGGATTACATAACCTTGAAAATGTTATCGCAGCATCCGCTCTTGCTTACAATGCCGGTGTAGAAAAGGACGTTATTAAGTCTCGTTTGTCCTCATTTTCAGGTATTTACCGTCGGTTTCAAATCCATACCAATACACCTTCATCTGTATACATAGATGATTATGCACATCACCCAACAGAATTAAAAAAGACTATCGAGGCTGTTCGAAATCATTTCCCAGATAGGCATTTAACTGTAATTTTTCAACCTCATTTGTATTCAAGAACTCTAGATCAGCAAGAAGGTTTTTGTCGAGAATTAAGCAAAGTTGATCGATTAATATTGCTTCCGATATATGCTGCAAGGGAAAATCCAATCGATGGTTTCAATACACAATCTATTATTGAAAAAATCTCACACCCCCATGCTGAAACATCAACGATAAATTCCATCTTAGATAACTTAAAAGCACACCATGTAGATGTTCTTTTATCTGTAGGTGCAGGAGATATAGATATACTAGTTCCCTCCCTAAAGAAATGGACTTCTACATACGCCTAAAGTTATTATGAAAAGTCGCACAGCAACAATACTAAGCGTTACACTCATTTTAGGGTGTATACTTATTTTGTTAGGTTTTGCTTCAATTGAAAAATCTGAACAACGAATTACTGCAATTGAGATTAACATTATAGCAGATGATGAAAATCGGTTCTTAACGCCTCTTCGAGTACGTGAACACCTTAATAACTACGGTCCATTAATCGGGTTAGTAGAAAAGGACCTTTCCCTTTATGAAATATATGAGCACATAATGCTCATTCCTTCGGTAGAGTCAGCAAATGTTTTCCCTACCCTTGATGGTGAACTACATATCAATCTCACTCAAAGGAAGCCAAGAGCTAGAGTTCATTCAGAGATTGAGAATGACTATTACATAGATGAATCCGGGAAATATATGCACCTAGATGAGCAATTCTCAGCCCGCGTTCCAATTATTCATGCAAATAATTATGAGTCTGCATTAAAGGGAGTTGCATTCTTAGACGCAACTGATGGAGATGATTTTTGGGGAGCTTTGATAGACCAAATCATAGTTAACAATAAGGGTGAATTAGAGCTAGTCCCTAGAATTGGCTCAAGGATATTTTTAGGGTTGGAACAAGACCCTGTAGTCCAACGTAGAAATTTACTCACATTTTACCGAGCCCAAATAGAATCAGGAAACTTAAAAAAATACTCACGTATTGACTTAAGCTACAAAGATCAAGTCATCGCGAAACGACATGTCTACTAATTACCGCAAAAGAAAGCCCATGGAAAAAGATTTACAATCACCTGACCCGGAAATAATCGTAGGTCTAGATATAGGAACTACAAAAATAGCATGCTTTGTAGGGCAACGAAATGAGCATGGTAAAATTGAAATATTGGGTCACGGTAAAAGTGATTCAGTAGGCGTTTCTCGTGGTGTAGTCTCAAATATTGAAAGGACCGTTCAATCCATAAAGCAGGCTGTCCAAGCTGCTGAAGAGGACTCAGGTGTCGAAATAAAAGTTGTAAATGTAGGGATTGCTGGTCAGCATATTAAGAGCTTACAGCACAGGGGTATGATCACTCGTGAAAATCTAGACGATGAAATTCGCCAACCAGATATTAATGCCCTTGTTGAGGATATGCGTAGACTAGTGATGCCTCCTGGAGCGCAAATACTACACGTCCTTCCACAAGAATTTACTGTAGATAGTGAGCCGGGAATTAAAGATCCCGTAGGAATGGCTGGCATTCGTCTTGAGGCAAACTTTCACATAATCACTGGAGACATTGCTGCTGCTCGGAATATCTACAAGTGTATTACAAAAGCTGGATTAGAAATAGACCAGCTTGTACTTGAGCCTCTCGCTTCATCATCTTCCGTACTTACAGAAGAAGAAAAAGAGGCTGGAATTGCTTTGGTAGATATTGGGGGGGGGACAACTGATATTGCCATTTTCCAAGACGGAATCATTAGACATACTGCAGTTATTCCTTTTGGTGGAAAAGTAATAAGTAGCGATATAAGCCAAGGTTGCAATATCATGAGTAAGCAAGCTGAAAAACTAAAATGCAAATTCGGCTCCGCTCTTGCACAGGAGATGCAAGATAACGAGTTAGTATGCATCCCTGGATTGCAAGGACGAAAACCGAAAGAGATTTCTTTGCGAAATCTTGCAAATATCATAGAAGCTAGGATGGTGGAAATCATCGAACACGTTCACTATGAAATTAAAGCTTCAGGCCTAGGTGATCAATTAATAGGAGGCATTGTTGTTACAGGGGGAGGAAGTCAGTTAAGACATATCACCCAGTTATTTCAATATCATACTGGATTAGACTGTAGAGTTGGATATCCAAACGAACACCTTCACGAACCTCCTAAAGACACAAACATCCCATCATTCTCTACTGGCGTCGGACTTGTGATACGAGGGTATGAAGAAAATGAAAGTGGCACACCCATAGATGATAACAAACCTAAAGGAAAACGTCGCCAAGGCTTCATGGAGGAATTCGTGAAAGGTATTAAAGATTGGTTTGAGAAAGAAGAAGAACAATAGTCCCCACCCTAAAAATAAACAAAATGCAATTTGCACTACCTAAATCATCTAACAATCCCATCAAAGTAATTGGTGTAGGAGGAGGCGGATCAAACGCCGTAAACACAATGTTTGAACAAGGAATCAAGGGTGTGGACTTTATCGTCTGTAACACTGATGCGCAAGCTCTTGACGTTAGTAACGTTCCCTTAAAAGTTCAACTCGGGTCAACCCTTACCTCTGGTCAAGGTGCCGGATCTATTCCTGAAGTAGGGAAAAATGCAGCTATTGAAAACCTTGATGATCTCACAAATCTACTGGGAGCCGACACGAAAATGGTTTTCGTTACTGCCGGAATGGGAGGAGGAACTGGAACAGGAGCTGGGCCAGTAATAGCAAAAGCATGTCGTGAATTGGGCATCTTAACTGTGGGCATTGTAACGATTCCTTTCAAATTTGAAGGAAAGAAAAGAGCTACACAAGCTGGTAGTGGATTAAACAATATGAGAGAATCCGTTGACACCTTACTTGTCATTAGAAATGACAAACTAAGAGAGCTATACGGAAACCAAACACTTCGTAAGGCATTTAAAAATGCCGACCAAGTATTATGCATCGCAGCGAAAGGTATTGCAGAAGTTATTACACGTACAGGAGAGATAAACGTGGACATGAACGATGTAAATACCGTAATGCGTCAGAGTGGAAATGCTATTATGGGGTCTGGAATGGCTTCGGGAGAAGGCCGTTCAAAACATGCGGTAATTGCCGCCCTAGAAAGCCCACTATTAAATGATAATGACATCACAGGAGCTAAACATGTGCTACTCAATATCACTGTAGGAAATGAGGAAATCCTTATGGATGAGATAATGGAAATAACCGATTATATTCAAGAAGCTGCAGGCCAAAACGCTGAAGTAATTTGGGGATATGCTATGGATGACTGCCTAGAAGAAGATATATGCATAACAGTAATCGCAACTGGATTTGAAGCTCATGAAGTTAAAACCGGCTCAGAACCAGTTGAGAAAAAAACTATCACCTATAACTTAGGTGATGAATCAAACGAGGTTACAAAACCAGTTGAATGTATTTCTCAGACAAGTACAGCTGAAAAAGAAGAAGCAGAAGAAGCAGAAGAATCAAATATCAAATCCGATATTGATGATAATACCGAGCCATTTCTTACAAACGAAAAAGAAGAGACTGAGATAAATTTAGAGGCACAATATTCTGATTTATTTGGGACATCGCCCGAAACAGCAGAACCGGAGGCAATTCAACCTAATTCAGATGAAACTCAAGACAGTGATGAATTTATTATTCATAATCTCGATGATGCCCCTCTAGAAAAAACTGCTAACGAAACATTTAGTTCTCCTTCAGAACCAACTAGTGGAGATTCTTTAAACAACGTAGAAAGGGAAGAAAACAATAAGAGGGCCTTTGCAGAGCGTCAAAAGCAAACAAAAATTGCACTTAACGATGTGAAGATGAAACTTCGTTTACCTGGCCGCATAGCCGATCTAGAAAACGAACCAGCTTTTAAACGTAGAAATGTATCACTTGAAGATGTATCTCATTCATCCGAATCAAGTACAAGTAGGTTTTCTATAAACGAAGAGGTCGATGAAAATGGAGAACGTAGAATTGAGTTGCGCAACGATAATCCATTTCTTCACGACAACGTAGATTAATGGCAAGCATACATTCACAAATTACTTCTGGAATAAAAGATGCTATGCGAGCCAGAGATAAAGTTCGTCTAGCTACTCTCAGAGATGCTAAAAGTAAATTTATGCTTGAACAAGCAAAAACCGGGGCTACAGAAGATCTTGAAGATTCCGTTGTAATAAAAATTCTTAGTAAACTACAAAGACAAAGATTAGATACCGCTGAAGTTTATCGAGAACAGGAAAGAGATGATTTAGCAAAAGAGGAATTAGCTCAAGCCAAAGTTCTTGAAGATTTCCTTCCTACATCAATGTCAGAAGAAGAAATTGAAACTAAGGTTAAAGAAATAATCTTAAATCTTGGAGCTTCGGGAATGGGGGATATGGGGAAAGTTATGGGTGTTGCTTCCTCAGCAATGGCTGGCAGAGCAGATGGTAAAATAATCTCGGGGTTCGTTCGTACTCAGCTTCTTAAATAATATTATTGTAATAGAAGTCTAAATTCAATACCTGCAAGAGTCGAGTTAAGATATCCGTTATGTACCACCCTATATTGATCAGATTGATTAGAAAAAATCACTTGTTCTACCCAGATGGGGTTTCCAAAAGCTCTAGACCAATACACACCTAGATACCATCCTGGAGTATCCCCTTTTGGTTCTTTTTCTATTCCTAATTCGGACATAAATAAAATGGAAGCCCATCGAACTCTTCCGAGGTAAGCCTCATAATCTCGGCTATCTATTCCATCTGAAGTATAACCATTTACAAAAACGTCCGAAGGCCTTATTTCTAAACCTATCCCTGCAGCAGACGTTACATAATATCCTAAACCTAAGGGCACTCTGGTTTGGGCAAGAAACGGAAACCTATACGCCGAAGATCTTAATAATGGTATTGTGTCTGAGGAATTTAACCCTAATGTATCGTTTTGGTAATTAAATTCAATCTGATAATTATTCCTAAGCCAAAGTAAGCCCGTACAAAAAGTCCAATTCTCCTTAAACCGATATTGTAATCGTACTCCTAAACTATGTCCCACTTTTGGGTTCCAAATTGCAGTTAATCCAGAACCCTGAAATTCTTGAGGTTCCATTCCCACTAACTTAAAGGGTGTGTTTAAACGTGTTTGGACCGCAAGCTCCCAAGATTGACCGTATGCCTTACTTGACAACGCACCTACTATTGCCAAAGCAAGCATTAACCCAGTCACGCCTAGAACTATCCACCTCAGAAAAACAGATTGGATAAAGGGCTTTCTAATAGAAGCGTGAAGAAGATTATTTTCTCTTATTGCTTCACTAATATGTGTTCGAGGGATGCCAAATAAATATTTTGCTCCATATTCTAGTTCATCATCTTCAAAATTCTCATATGGTATACCTGCAGCGATAAGAGCTTTTTCATACATGCATTTATGATCTTCCTTTTTGAAGGTAAAAACATAATACCTATTATCTCCTGGATGAATAAAATAGTTAGTCCAACGCATTACGCTAATAACTTCGTTCGTATAAATTTCCTCACTTCTTTAATAATACAAATTTAACCATCAAATTTGAAGTATGAAGACAATTCTTATTACGGGTGCAGGATCAGGTATAGGCGCAGCTACAGCTAAACTTCTATCAGAACAAAATGACACAAGACTTATACTTGTAGGAAGAAACACAACAAAACTTACATCCGTATTAGAGGGATTAAACAATCCTGAAATACATACAATAGCTAGTTTGGATATTTCAAATTCAAGTGCTTTAGACTCCTTTCTTTCAAGTAATGAAGCAAATCTGCAAGACCATCCTTTAGTTGCAGTTTGTGCAAACGCGGGAATTGGGGGTCCTAATATTTATAATGCTGCTGATGGGCCTCAAGACAGATGGAATGATATCATAGATACAAATCTATCAGGCACATATTATACATGCATGACAAGTATACCTTGGCTTCTAAAAGCAAAACAGCAGGGGTTTGAAACTCGTCATATCGCAATAACATCGAGCATAGTATCAAGGTTTGGAGTAGCTTCTCAAGCTGCCTATGTTGCATCAAAAACAGGACTATTAGGATTAGTTAGAAGTCTTGCTATGAAACATTCTAAAGATGGACTTCTTATCAATGCTATTAACCCAGGTTGGGTTAATACAGAGATGGCAAGAGATCGAATTAAAGAAATGGCCACTGAGGAAGGGGTATCATATGAGTCTATGCTTGAGACACAAAAAAACATTGTTCCTACGGGTAGAATTATTGAACCAGAAGAAATTGCTGCTCTTATACAGTTCCTGTTTTCAAATGTTCAACTATCAATAACAGGGCAGGCAATAGATATTAACGGTGGAGCCTGGATGGGATAAAATATACTTGTGAAAATTACCATCAATAAAAAAGCCCCGCTTTCGCGGGGCTTTCTTTTTATATAGAGTTATTCTATTCTTAGCAAATAGTACCGAATGCTCCTAAGAAGATTAGAAGGTCACCAGTAGTAATCGATCCATCACCGTTCAAGTCCGCAGGACAAGGGTTAGCAATCTCGAATGTACAAGAACCATCATCAGTTAAAGCAGTACCGTCATAGTTTGTCGCATCTGGGTAAGTACATCCCTCACATCCTGAGAACACACACTGAGCAACATCAGAGATGTTTACAGCAGCATCGTAGTTACAGGCACACGATATATCACAACCAACTACACACTCATCACCAGAACCTACATTGAATGTAACCGAATCAGGTGAAATACCTGATACTAAACCTCCAAAGGCTCCAACAATAGTCCATGAAATCTCATTAGAATAAACGAATTCATTAACTGTTATTATATAACAACCATTAGGTAGACAATGTGTATCCTCTCCATACGATCCGTTCTCAAGCATACCCGTAGCAACTTCTACACCGTCTACAGATGAAATAACATAACCTACATTACCATCATTACCATATCCACCCCATCCGTCTCCGAATGAATCAGACATCTGAACAGTAACACAGTTATCGTAACAGCAACTGCCATCATCAATAGTTGCTGTAGCATCATAGCTACAAGAAGTATTATCTGTACAACCTGCACATGTCAAGTACTCACAAGAATTATCCTCGTCTGTTGCAAGAGGGTCGAAGTTACAAGCGCCTGCGTCAGTACATCCACAAACAGCACCTCCAACAGAGATAGTTTGAGAATCTGGTGCTCCACCAGCTACAAGAACAGTACCATCTTCTTGAGTAATATCCCAAGACACTTCAGAACCCCAATCACCAGGAGCAATTGTGATGTTGTAACATCCAGGCTCTAGACATAGCATATCAAATCCGTACTCAGGTCCAGAGTAGTTATCGTTATCTACAAACCACTGAGCATTATCTAAATCACCAGCAAAAACTAGGTTGCCTGCAAGGTCAGAGATTACGTAGCCTGCACCATTCCAACCGTCACCGAACGCATCAACCATATTTAGTTGAACAGCTGTTCCTGTTTCAGTTGCACAAGTACAAGTCCAGAAATCACAAGTATCAGTACTTACGTTAGCCAAAGGATCGAAGTTACAAGCAGCAGAGTTCATACATCCCTCAACTACTGCAGCACAATCAAATACTAGATCGAAAGCACCTGAAGTACCCCCAACAAGAACATAGTAAAGAGTACCTACAGTTGATACGAATTCAAAATTAACATCATCAGCATCAAATAAAGTACATGCTCCTGTTCCATCACTACTAGAAGCAGATGCGAAACAAGTGAAATCACCAGCAGTATATACAGGATCCATAGAGTATGCAGCAACAGTTAATGTTCCTGTTCCAGCAGAGCCAACATCTAAAGTAAAGAAGCCAATAACCTCACCAAGAGCATTTGTAAAGGTCGCATTAGCGCCATTCCATCCGTCTCCGTAAGCATCATTCATCGTTAACGTGTAATCACCTTCAGGTAAACAAACACTTCCTGTAGAAGGAGCAAATCCTGAAGTAGCACCAGCATCATCAAGAGACCAAGATATCTCTGAATCCCATGTTCCACCACCTACACTGTAATTTACAGTAACTAAACCTGCGCCACATGGATCAGCATCAGGAACCGCAATTCCACCACCACCGCAAGCAGTTGTAGCTGTGTAAATATTAATCTTAGAATCTATAGCAGAACCACATGTGCTAATGTTATGAAGTTGTCCGTCACCCACAAATGAGTACCAAACACCTGCTCCAGGAGCAGTTTCACATCCAGCAACTCCAATAGGAGAACCTAGGATAGTAGAACCACCAGTTGATCCAGTAGTTACTGTGTTACATACTAAAGCCTCAGCGTTATCACAAATATCGTTCGCTGGAACTATACCTGCGAAGTCACAAGAGCCATCATCATGTGTAGCATCTGGATTGTAATTGTTCGCAGTAGCGTCAGTACAACCGAAGACTACACCGCTAGTAGTAAACTCAAAGTCTCCACAACCATCAGCATCCGTAGTAAATACGCAGAAGTAGTAATCTTCGTTAGGAACTAGATTTAAGAAAGCCTCAACTGAACCAGCACAAGTACCCGTAAATACACAACCAGCAGCAGCAACAATAGTTTCACAAGAAGTTCCATCAAAGATGTATAACCCTAAAACATCATTGCTCACGTTACTCAATGTGAAATCAAAAGTATCGTAGTTAGATGAGTTGAAGGTAAACCATACTCCGTAAGCAGTACCAAGACCAACTTGCCCCATATATGATCCTTCAGCTGAAGCACAACAAGTAGAACCCGTGAACGTTACACCATCAACTTGACCAATAGCTCCAGCGCAGTCGTCATTTGAAGGAGAAGCTCCACAGACTACACAAGTAACAGATAACACAAAGTCGTTTCCACTTGTGAAAGGACTGTACTCACTAACATGCACCAAGTAATCAACACCAGTTGCAGCTTGGATAGTTACTTTAGACAAAAATCCAGTAGCACATCCATCGTCGTTAGAAGCTATAGTAACTAAAGAACCATCGAGAGCTTGAGTGTATACAAATAGTTTAGTGTCACCAGTGTAATCTGTAGTACCATCGTTTGATGGGGTATCACAAGTACTGAAAGTGACCTGTTCGTCAGCAGCAGCATTATATGTGTACCATACACCAGCAGTAGCAACACCATTATTACCGAATTCTGTACCTATTAGGTTAGAATCATCAGTTGCATATAGAAGTGAACCAGAAACAAATGCTCCACAAGCTACTGCCTCAGCATTAGCTTGTTGATCGTTAGCAGGTGGCTCCATACATGATCCATCATCAATAGAAGCACTTACGTTATAGTTAAGAGCTGATGGGCTAGTACATCCAGAGAATGCACATGCACCAGTTAATGTGAAATCAAGGGGCCAAGTAGCTCCAGCTCCGGTAGTACCGTAGTTAGTGCCGAATTGGTCAGACAAAGTAACCCCTATCTCATCAGGAGCAGACCCTGTACTTACTTGAACTGTGTAGCAACCAGGTGCTAAACAAACCAAATCAGCACCTTCAGAAAGGCCATCTCCAGAGAAAGCGGTATCAAGACTACCTTGTAGCTCTAACGCACCAGTAAGTACATTGTACACATAGTACTCCGCTCCATTCCATCCGTCACCGAATGAGTCAGACATAGTTACTGTAAGTACGAAAGTACCTGGGTCACAGTAAACACAAAGGCCACTATCTATAGTAGCGTTTGGATCGAAGTTCGCAGCAGTTGAGTCCATACATCCTACACAACCGTAGTCACAAGTACCATCATCAAATGCAGCAGTTGCGTCGTAGTTACATGCTCCAGCATCAGTACAACCCATTGTACAAGCGCCACCGTTAAAGTCGAGGTAATCTGTTCCTACAGAAGTGCCGTCTCCAGCTGCAGCTGTATTAATATCACCTGTGTAAACGTTTACACCGTCGTATCCGTCGAAAGAATATGTTCCGCCGTTCCATCCATCTCCATATGCGTCAGTCATATCTAAAATATAACATCCTGCGTCAAGACATAAATTAACTTGCCCAGCTCCTCCAGTAGCGATTACAACGCCACCTAAAGATAGAGTCCAGCCAATTTCACTATCCCAAGTTCCACCACCTACAGTAAGAGTACCTGCGAAAGTACCCATGCAGTAAGAACAGCAATCAACACAAGCAACAGTAGCTGCAGGATCATAGTTTGTAGCAGTAGCATCCATACATCCTATGCATGAATAGTCACAAGAACCATCGTCAAAAGTTGCTGTAGCATCGTAGTTACATCCAGTTGGGTCTGTACAACCCGCACATGATAAGTAATCACAAGAACCATCATTTACGTTAGCCGCAGGATCGTGGTTACAAGCTGATGGATCTGTACATCCAGCGACAATACATCCTGGGTCAGAAGAGAAGAATAAATCAGTACCTCCACCATTAGCAACTTCAACGCCATTTACATCTACAGACCAAGAAGCCTCACTAGCGTATTGATCTAATGTCATAGTACCAGAGTAACATCCGGGAGGGAGACAGAACTCTAAAGACATAGAACTTCCACTCAAGAACTCATAGAAAACTCCAGAAAATTCAAGTCCACCAATAACACCAAGCCAATTCCATCCGTCTCCGAAAGAATCATAAAGGTGGATTGTTACAAGGTCATCGAAACAGCAACTTCCATCATCAACAGTAGCAGCAGCATTATAGTTAGATGCTGAAGAATCAGTACATCCTGGTATATCTGCAGATACCGTCATTACAATAGAACCAACATCACCTGCAGTTAATTCAAAAAAGCCGATAACGTTTCCAGCATTAGTGAACGTAGCAGTAGCTCCATTCCATCCATCACCGTAAGCATCGGATCCAATAAATGTGTAGTCTCCAGGTGTTAAACACCATTGACCACTAATAGGGGCTCCACCAGTCTCTACCGGAGTTCCAGTATCATCATTAAGAGTCCAAGAAATTTCGGAGGCCCAAGAGCCACCAGTGATAGCATAATCAATAGCTACCTCGCCCGTCGCACATTGCGACCAAGCTCCAGTTGAAAAAAGAAGTGCAAACGCTGCAAAGGCAGTCGTTAACTTCGTATACGAATTAAACATATGAACAGGTTTTGGTTTGAAATCCATTAAAAATTATTTACAAAATCAATCCCTTTTGATGGGATACAACTTACGCTTAGGGTAGTCGTAATCAAACAATAAGGGTTGCCTCCAAATCAAAATTATTTCTAAAATTGACTTTTCAACGCGTTAAAATTAGGTTATTCATGCTTATAAACCAAAAAAAAAGTGAATTTTCGTTGGTGCTTTTCATCAATCCGTAGAAGAAAAACAAGGATTAAGCGAAATTATTGGTGATTATCACAATACTTCATGATAAATCTAATGACTCAAATTACCACATTGAAGCATGCCAACTATCTGAAAATGACTGAACAAGATTTGATCTAGCTTCTTTTAACGTAGATATCGTTGTGTTTAGGACTTGAGTATCGTCATTTATTAACCCAGCTTTTCTTCTTGCCCAAAAATCATGCAGAGCCTCGATCGTCCAACCATCAATAAAATTTGAACTATCTGAGATAGGATTTCGATAGAGAACCCAATTTCTGTTAAAAAAGTCAATGCCTGAACTGCCCCCCTCTGACTTTATGAAGTTTGTAAGCGAATCGATAGAGCAACCTGAAGCAGATGCTGAGCTTTCGTCAACTGAAATAATAAGTACGCGATTAGAAATAAGCGTCACACTCGCCGCCAGGGGGCTGCCATGGGCTTCCCAAGAACTCAAAAACTTACTAATGTTTGATAGCAGTGTCGTAGAATAAGGTTCAGTAATAGAAGAGTCCGCTGTAAAAACGAAAAGTCTAGATGACTCTGGCATACTAGGGAATAACTGAAAGTGCATAGAAATACTGATTAATTATTTGAGCTGCAACGGAAATGGTGGAAGCTGAGATTTTATGAGTCTGGGGATATATGCTAAAAGTAATGAAGGTAAAGGTGATTGAAGAAACCCCAGTAATTCTCTCGAAACAGCATAAGATGAAGAGTTTGGGCTATGGTTGATTAAAAGGAAAATAAACATGGGAATTGACACTACTATATATAGGAGTATAAGCCACGGTGTCGAGGAAGGAGTTCCCGGCATAGCGGATACTTTTAAAAATAATGCGTCTAAAAGAAAGAATATCAGTAAGATTGAGGCCGACAGAGCCCATTTTAGTTTGATAAGACTCGGTTTGGAAAAATGGTGAATGACTTTAGGGAGAAGTAGTGTGCTAGTTAGGGTATTGCGATCTTCAGGCGAAAGCTCATAAAACCCCATAGAATGATCTGCATAAGAACGGTAAGAATTTAAGTTAACTTTTGCGTTTTCCTGAACATATCCAAAGGCTAGCATGAGGATGAGGGTGAGGATAGGTTTCATTTGGCCTTAGAGAATGATGCCAAATATGTAGCCCAAACATACCACAACCCGAAAACCACCCCATATACAAGCACAGTAAATGTGTAATCATGGTTAAACAATAGCCAATCGGGGAATTTAGATTGAATTACGGCTAGCGAAATAACCCGGAAGATGTTTACGAAATGAAGGAATAGTATACCTATAGGTATATACCACAGTTTCCTCTTAAGCGGTCCTGGGAAGAATGCGATGAATATCGCAAAGAGTGCGAATAACGACAACCCGTCGCAAGGAGCTCCAATCTCAACTCCAGGAGTGCCAGACACACCTACCCTATTACTATACCCTGTGGGTTGGGGAAAGGTGCCTGTTTTAAGTCCTACTACATCTAGCCCCCACTCCGCTCCCTCCACCATATTATTCATAACCCACTCATCGAGAGTAGTCTGGGGTTTCAGCACGAACTCATACAGCACGTACCACGATAGGTAAGCCACAAAACACCCAATAAAGAATTTTAATACAGCCACACCTACGCTTCTATTACTACGAGTTCCTTTTTTTCACGAAGTCTGTAAAAGGCAAAAACTCCCCCTGCAATAATTAAAAACGGAATTCCATCGGTGATGGGGATAGTTAAACAACCTGCACTTGGATTGTAACCGTCGCAATCGGGATCTTCGATACAACCATCAGGTTCGCCACCGTAAATCCCGCAACAACCTGATGTAAAACAGGTAATAAAATCATAATTGGCCCCGTCAGGATCACAGCAGAGACCATCTGGCTCTTGAGCTGAAACAGTCAAGGAAGAAGCTAAGAAACACGCTGTTGCAAGAATTGAAATGAAGATGTTTCTCGATATGTAATTGTGATATGACATGTAGGATTACCTTTGGACTTCAAATATGAACAATTCTAGACAAGATATAGTATCTGCAGAAGATATTCGACCATATGTTAAACTTTTAGGTAAAAGTGGATGGTTAATGGTTTTACTCGCAGTCGTGGGATATGGGATAGGAAGACTTGTAACACATAGACAAGTCGATCAGTATAGTGCTACTTCTGAGATATTACTCAATCAAGGTGGCAGTGTTAACGATTTACAGGGAATGGGCAATGCTAGGGCTACAGCGATGTGGGGTAGTTATTTAGATGAGACTAGAAACCAAATAAGAATACTCCAATCATACGATTTGATTGGAAGAAGTATAGATAAAATAAATGATCCTTTGGATTTATTTTTGGTTGGGAGATTGAAAGAACTCCCTGTTGGAGGGTTTTCAGCTATAAATATAAAGGTCGAGCCTGGATCTTTTTCAAATGATATGCTCGGAAGATCGCTGGATATATTTATTCAAAGCTCATCAACATATAAGATTACGTATGAAGAAAGAGATGGTGTAATAATTGAGATCGCCGCTAGATTTGGAGATCTTGTTACTGCTCACGGATTAAATATTTCTATTCAATTAGAAAACCAAACAAGGAACGACAAGGCTAGTTTAGAAGCTGCTATATCTCAACATTTTCGGATTCGAGTATACAATAGGAATCAAAGGATTTCTCAATATCGTTCAAGGACTTCGGCCGAAAATATTGAGATGACGAGTATTGTAACTCTTTCGTGCAGGGATGTACTCCCCACTCGAGCAAAGAGATTCCTTGATACTCTCTCCTCAACATATATAAACTACACAGCTGAGGCTCGTCACGCTAGCAATCTTCAGGCAGAAATATATATTGACAATCAGCTTATAGAGATTGAGTCTATGACAGACAGTCTCGCTCAACTAGTGGATTTTTATAAAGATGAAAAGAACATCATAGATCTTTCTAAGGAGCAGGCCCAGTTCTTTACAATGCTAGTAGATCTTGAAAGGCAGAGACGTGAGCTAGATTTACAACTTGAATCCCTTAATAACTTAAATAATTATTTAAGTTCTTCTTCAGCGAATAGAGATTTACCCCCAACCTCATACTTATTTGTGGATGATAAGCTGATGATAGACCAAATGGGAGAATTATTCACCCTCCAAGCGCGGCGATCTTCACTTCTATTAGATGTAAAAGAAGGTGCATCTGCTATAAGAAGATTGGATTCTACAATGTCGCAAATAAGATTTGGGATAAAAGGATACTTAAATGATTTCCGTAACGCATTGACAGGGAGAAGAAATGATCTCAGCGTTGAAATTCGACTTTTAGAGGTGAGATTAGCGAGTTTACCCCAAACGCAGCGAGATATCCTTGCTATGGAGAGAAAACTATCCGTTAACGAAAAGCTATCTCTTTTCCTTCTCGAGAAAAAAGCAACTACTATAATAGCAAGGGCGAATATTACTCCCGAAGCATCTTTAATTGAAAGAGCTAGATATGGAGGGCTCGTAGGACCAAACAAACAACGTGCTATTTTAACTTATATACTTGCGGGGTTCGTAATTGGATTCGTAGTTGCTTTGATACGCCTTTTCTTCTTCGCAAGAATTGAATCTACTGGAGAGTTAAGGGAAGTCGCTAAATTCCCAGTAATAGGGGGAATACCATATCATAAAGGGGTGATAGAAGACCCGTTAGCTGTTCGAGCCGACAATCGATCGTCCGTAACTGAGGCCTTTAGGTCGCTAAGAACAAATCTTCAATACCTACTAGCAAAAGAAGGTGCCAATGTAATCCTTGTCTCGTCACTACATCCGTCAGAGGGGAAGTCATTTGTAAGTGCAAACCTT
>Ga0206679_10002065_pt1 | contig 16261 bp, 13 predicted proteins | sample M110012015metaG_FD_155464 | JGI IMG/M metagenome (GOLD analysis project Ga0206679, IMG submission 155464) | Ammonia-oxidizing marine archaeal communities from Monterey Bay, California, United States - M1 100m 12015 | ecosystem: Environmental > Aquatic > Marine > Intertidal zone | place: USA... | reverse complement strand
ACTTTGGCGTTTTATTAGCCTGGGATCAATGAATGAGCATATTCAGGCTTACTATACCGCCTCGTCAACCATGCCATCGTTTTTCCTGATCGTCATCTCGACCGGAGTGGCACAGCCGCGGAGTGGAGAGATCTCGTGCTCGCGAGACCATAGATACTCTCTGTTGCTTCGTCCTTGCCGCCGCCAGTCAAGATGACGAGCCACCGCGCCAGTAGGGATGCCTGAGCTTATAACAGCGCCAGGCAGTTCAAATCGTTGATGGCTGTGCCGTTTCTTTCAACCATTTTTGACATCCAGGCAAAGCCACGGTCATTGGCAGGATCCAGGGTCCCTGCGATCACGACAGCGACGGTCCATGAGTAAAGGACACCGATGCGGTAGTCATTCCAGGCTTTTTCGACGCTGTAGTCTTTGATACCGGCGTTAATAAGCCCATTCGCATAGCGCTCGATCAGGTCGCGTTCATGTTCACGACGGACCTCGGTTTTTGCGCTATGGCTTAGCAGGTACGCGACGTCGTGTATGCCATTGCCTTTAAGGGGCCCCTGAAAATCGACCACCAGTAAGGCATCGTGTCCAGGTTCCTGGCCGAACAGCATATTGTCCATGCGAAAGTCGCCGTGGATCAGGGTTTTTGGGTACTGATCCAACTGTGCCTGCAGGGTTGGAATAGCGGCCAGGTATCGTTCTCGCTGCGCGTCGATGGTGTCTGGAACGAATTCGCCAAAGATTTCCTGGAGTTGTGGCCATCCTGCCTCGCAACCCAGAGCCATGTTTGTCGCATTGTCGCTGCCTGACATGGTTGGCAACCATTCAACATCACTGAGCTGGTTCCAGAATGAGGCGTGCAGGTTCACCAGGAAGTCGACGCAAAGTTCACACTCTTCCACGGTGGCACCTTCAACCTGGCTGCCCATCCGATAACTTGACACATCCTCCATCAGCAGGAAGAAGTTATGTTCCTCATCGATTTCTGATGCATAAACACGCGGGCTGCGTGCGGTGGTTCGCGGAGCAAGGTCTTTGTAGTAGCTGACCTCCTTAAGATAAAGATTAAACTGCTGGGAAACGGCCCGGTTAGTGTCATTTTCCGCGGCTAGTTTTAGTACCAGGCTGGACGGCAGGTCTTTGGAATTCTCCCACGTCAGCTCGATGATCGACATTGAACTCATCATGCCAACCCCTTCACCCATTGGGACCAGGTTGATGCTTTTTAGCTTGCCTCTGCCAACACATTCTTCGACCCATTGCGGGGAGACGTCGGCCATGCTTCCTGGAATTGTCATTCGCTTTAGCTCTTATTGTGACTGTGCTGATCCTATCAGGACGTGTTTAAACGGTTAAGACATTGTGAAGGTTAATTCTCAACAAATTTACGCGGGACGTTAGTCGATGGCGTGGATTTGGGGTTGTTGGGTTGCATGATATGTACCGGAGGGGAAGTAAGCTGTGGGATACGGGCGAATAGTCTGATTGAGGACGGCTAAGCACCCCATGCTTTGTTGATGATGTCCGTTTTTATGAAGCTCGCGGCTTTCGCATTGTCGATGCATTGATTAATGTCTGCGTGAGACAGGCCGAGCACATTTTTGGCCACCGCATACTCACTCTTCCAGTCGATCGCAAACAAAGACGGATCATCTGTATTGATCGTTGTTTTGACGCCAGCTTCTATTAGCTTTTTGAAAGGATGAGCCTCGATAGCCGGGATCGAACCGGTAATCAGGTTACTGGTCGGGCAAAGTTCGAGAGTGATGTCATTGTCGATCACCAGTTGTATGAGGTCAGGGTCGTTAATGATATGCAAGCCGTGGCCGATCCTGTCGGCGGCCATTTGTTCGATGGCATCGCGGACATTGATTCGACTTTCCTCGACACTGACTTCACCGGCGTGGATCGTTATACCCAAGCCACTCGCCTTTGCGTTCCGAAATAGCTGGGCGAATTCTCGCCCGGGATAATCCAGCTCCTGGTCGGCCAGGTCGATACCCACGAAGGAGTCGGCGTTCGCCGTAATGAAGTCTGCCACTTTCTGGGCTTCTGCCAGGGGCAGGGTGCGGCGAATAATGCCAATCAGACCCACAGCGATATCTGCATTAGCGCTGCTGATGCCGTCCAGAATAGCGCCATGGATAGCTTCGAAGCTGATATTACGGCCATTCTGAATAAAGTCAGGTGAATACCGAAGTTCAATCAAACGTACATTCTGGGCTGCAGCGTCCTCGACAGCTTCTTTTGTCAGGCGAGTAATCGCTTCAGGGTCAAACCATAGGGCGCGCACGCGATCGAATCCTGCAATCATTTCCGCAAGATTTTCTCGTTGGTCGGCAACCAGGTAATCACGTTTGAACGTATCGACGTCAGCCGGTACGGGTAGACCCACACGATCACCGGTCTCGATGAGTGTCTGGTGTCGAAAACAGGCTTCAAGGTGACAATGAATATCTGTTTTGAGAATGTTGCTGGTATTTTTCATGGGAAAATTATGCCATGCGTTGACTCTAACTGCGCTCTGGAAAATACTGGCCTAAACCTTTAGGACATTTTTTCATGACAAGTGCAGCAGATTGGATTGATCTATCAGGGAAAGTCGCTCACGTCACGGGCGGGGGAAAGGGGATCGGTAAAGGTATTGCCACGGCCCTCGCCATGGCAGGTGCAAAAGTGATGGTCAGTGATATTAACCTGCAGTCCGCACAGGAAACGGCAGATGAAATTGGGGGCAGTGCGATGGCCTTGGATGTTGCAGACAGAGGTGCAGTTGACGCAGCATTGAACAATACGGTTTCAGCGTTGGGAACCCTGGATATCCTCGTTAATAATGCCGGGTTATACATCGGTTATGGCGGTCCTGTAGAGAGTATTACTGACGAGATGTGGAAGGCGCTTTGGTCGGTGAATGTCGATGGTGTTTTCTATTGTTGCCGGGCTGCTGCCACCATCATGAAGGAACAGAAGAAAGGTGGCCGAATTATCAACATTGCCTCGACCCAGGCGATGACGCCAGGTGTGGGTGTGACCTATGACGGTTCCAAGGCCGCCGTTACCATGATGACAAAAGCCCTGGCACTGGAACTCGCGCCCCACGGTATTAATGTCAATGCACTGGCGCCGGGGCCCACGTGGGTTCAAGCCGGTGAACCGCCACCCATTGATGCACAGATGCCGCCTCGTACCGGTGATCCTCTTGCGGACACTGTGGCGGACAGAATTTCGAGATTGCCGGCAGGACATTGGGGTGATCCGATGGAGCAAGGGAAAGCGGCCGTCTTTCTGGCATCAGAAATGAGCTCGTTTGTGACGGGTATTTACCTACCCTGTGATGGTGGCTGGTTAACCCTATAAGGATATTCTCGTGAAGGAAGTCAATCTAACACTGTCTGCAGATGCGCCCGCTAATCCAGCGTGGCGGTATTAGTTGCCACGAGGAAACGCGAGCGCGCCACTGACATACGACGGTTTAGCAGTGCCTTATCGGTTAAATCGTCACAGACGAGTAACGTAGGTATTAAATGAAAATTGGAATATCGGTGACCTCTTCACATTCGGTACAAGATCCGCGCGAGGGTGCGCGTAACATGATCGATCGAGCCAGGGCATCCCGTGATGCAGGGCTCGATACACTATTTGTGGGTGATCACCATGTGACGCCATTTCCCTACTACCAGAACAATGTGATCCTGGCGCGAATGCTGGCAGAGTGGGGTGACAAACCCTATGGCGCATTATATCTGTTGCCACTCTGGCATCCCGTTACCCTGGCTGAACAAATCGGTACGCTCGCGAGCCTGGGTAAGGGCCAGTTCATCATGCAGTGTGGCTTAGGCGATGAACGTCAGGGCAGAGCTATGGGCATCGATATGTCTAAAAAGGTTGGCATGTTTGTGGCGAGTATTAACAGCATGCGCGGCCTGTGGCGCGGTGAACGGGTTGATGAACCTAAATACTGGAACCTGTCGCAGGCTAAAATTTCCCCGGTGCCAACCGATCATGTCGATATCTGGGTGGGGTCACTGGTTGATAAGGCCATAGAACGCACTGCGCGCATGGCGGAGGGCTGGCTGGCATCGCCATCATTATCACCGGTTGATTCTGGCAACGTGCTGGATCGCTATAGGGAACACTGTGCTAAATATGACCGTGTCCCGACCGCGAAAGCGATTCGCCGAGATATTTATGTTGGTTCTTCCAGCGAGGATGCCAAGAAGGTCGCCACGCCCTACGTGGAGAAAGGCTATCGGGGCATTCCGGACGACGCGTTGATGATTGGTTCCGCCTCAGAGGTTGCTGGCCAGATTAAGGTCCTTGAAGAACAGGGTTTTACCGACATTATTGTAAGAAACATCAGCAGTAACCAGCAGGAATGCATGGCATGCATCGAACGTCTGGCGGATGTGAAAGAACAGTTAACGTAATTGGAGCTTTCTACCAGGGCTAGCCGGGATTCACGCGAGGGGTTTCCGACGCTGGAAGCGCCGGCGATCCACCATTGGGAATCGCTAATTGACGATCATTGTTGAAAGTAGTGAGCGGCTAGTCCAGTTTGGTGGCGTGCCAGTTCATGACGCCGCCGTTACGTCTGTTCCAGAAACTCGACCCAATTACCGTCCGGGTCTTCGACCATTGAAATTCGGACGCCAGGACGCACATCCATGAGGGCAACCGGTACTTTGTAGCCGGCGTCGCTGCACTGGGTTGTGATCTCTTCAAGGTTGTCGATGGAGATAGTCCAGTACCGGTAGCCTGTTGCTCCTGCAACACCACCGGGAGGGGCAACCGCTGCAGGTTCCTTTGCCTGTACCAGAATTTTAATAACGGATTCGCCGGCAAGGAGCCTGTGCATGGTGGTTCCACCAGGCATGTCGACTTTGGCCTGATAAGGCAACCCGACGACATCTCTGTAAAAGGTCAGCATTGCTTCTATGTTAGTGGTGATAATGCCCAAATCAATGCTGGGTTTTGTAATGCTAATAGCCATATGATGTCCTCAGTCGGGTTAGGTCAGTAGCATAGCGCATCAATGACTAATCGATCACTGATTTGGTACCTCACCACCCGGGTGCTGCGCTGTGCTTACACTTCAAACTGGAAGTGTTTTCCTTTTCGAATGACTTTCCCTGCTGATGGCGTTGCGAAGTGGGTACCGAAGACCAACAGTTCCTCGTCGGCGAACTTTGCAAGACTCTCCACTCGAGTCTTTTGCGCCATGGGAGTATCCCAGTCAGCGGAACATTCCCAGTAAGGTTCAGCCATCTGGCAGGGGTGGTGCAGGAAGTCACCGGTAATGACGGCTTTTTCGCCTTTGGATTCGATGCGAACACTGACGTGACCGGGGGTATGGCCAGGTGTAGGTTCTAATTTTACCTCATCACAAATTTGTTCATTCACATCAACGAACCGAACGAGACCAGCATCAATGACAGGCTGAATTGAGTCTACGATGAATTCATTGTACATCGGATTAGAACGTTGGTCGGCAGTGTATTTCCATTCTTCCTGGCCAAAGATGTATTCAGCACTTTCGAACGTAGGCACCCATTTACCCTCGACCAGTTGAGTGTTCCAGCCGACGTGGTCCGTATGCAGGTGAGTGCACAGGACCATGTCGATTGATTCCGGCGGGTAACCGGCATCGGTGATGTCCTCAATGAACCTGGTTTGCAGGTGCCCCCAGGATTTGATGGCCCGCTCCTTATCGTTCCCAAGGCAAGTGTCAACAACGATGGTTTTTGTTGGCGTGTCCAAAACAAGCGCATGAATACTGATGATGCAATTGCCATCTTCATCCGCGAAATGCGGTTGTAACCATGGCATCGCCTGAATATTTTCCTTCGTGGCATCGGGCAGTAGAAACATAGGGCCTGCACTCTCTCCCTCTAGGATGCGAGTGATCTTTACATCACCAATTTGCCAATGGTTGGCTGGCATTCTCTGACTCCTCTTCTAGCCTTCTTCAGCGGCGAACTGGGAATAAGCTTCCGCGGTGCCTGCAGCCATTTTGTCGCCGTCGAACGGGATTGACATTTCCGGGGTAAACTCGAGAACTATTCGCTCGGGTGTATCAAGGAATTTTACAAACAATTCCGGTTTAAGGTCTTTGGTGAAAGCATTGCCTTCGTCCTTTGACATGGCCATACCCATTGCCAGTAAGTTGTAAAACCAAAGTTTGGTTTTTTCGTCGTCGTGGATCACGGTATGACCTTTATAGGTAACGGTTTTTCCACCACCCATATGGGTACCTTTACTGGTGAACACGCACGAAGACCGGCCGTCTCGCCCTATCGCCTTAATTCGAACCCGCTCTTTGGTCGCGGTCATCCAGATTTTCCCGTCTACAGGCACGTAGGCGGTGATGACACCAATGGGGTGACCTGCCTTGTTGGCCCAGATAAATACACATTCGCCGGCGCTGTTGATCAGCTCCTGCTCTCGTTCAGGGTCAAGCCGATATTGCTTCACGTCGTCGTAGTTTTTGGATTGGTCGCTCATGTGATTCTCCGATACTAAAATTTATAAATAAAGACAAATAGGAACCAGGCGAGTGCTGGCAGAACACAGACTGCAATCGCGGTGTAAATCAGCTGGGGCCTCAGTATTGCATCTTTATCCACTACTGAGGCGACAGTTGCAAGGAAGAGGGCGCCCTATGTGGAGAAGGGTGATATGTCGCTAATAGGAGCGCAGCAAATCCGGCCAGTGTCAGGTAACGCATCTTGCTGTTATCTGGCAGGTCGCTAGCTGGTTGATCACGACGCCATAGGGCGAGACCGATGATGAGTAGTAGTTCAGGGGTCATTTTTGTGGGCCTATTTTATGAAGGGCTATTTTATGAAGAGCTATTTTATGAAGAGCTATGCCATCCTCATGCCCTCGGGTGTTTTGACATCGATCTGGAATTCTTTCATTTACTGAGGCTCCTGGATTAGTGACTAAAGGATTATGCCCTTGACGTATCGGTTAAAGGAGCACCTTTGTTACGTATTTTTTGTTGGACCCATCAGCACTTCTTCAGATAGGTGTTTAGGTTTATGCCCAGACCTCGTATCGGATAAATGCCACAGAAAATGATACTTTGGGATGCGCTAACCGATCTTCATTCTCGTCATTACGAAGTCGATTTGAGGCTGGTGCCTTGTCGATCCTTCGCGAGCATCAGGTAGAACGCCGGCACGACAAACAGGGTAAACAATGTCCCGATACCCAGGCCAGTTGCGATCACCAGGCCAATCTGGAATCGACCTTCAGCGCCAGGCCCAGAGGCGATGAGTAGTGGCACCATCGCCATTAGCATCGCCAGCGTTGTCATCAGGATCGGTCTTAAACGAACAGAGGCTGCCTCCAGCACGGCATCCAATTTTGACAGGCACCGCTCTTCTTGCATTCGGTTGGCAAAATCAACAATTAATATCCCATTTTTGGCAATCAGTCCGATCAATGTAATCAGCCCGACCTGCGTGTACAGATTCAAACTCGCAAAACCAAGGGTAATAAAAATCATGGCGCCTGCAATAGACATCGGTACCGAGATCAAAATGATCAGGGGGTCCCGCCAGCTTTCAAATTGCGCCGCAAGTACCAGGTAGATCACCAGTAATGACAGGAAGAACGTCAGTATCAAAGCGCTACCCTGCTGTTTGAATAGCCGCGACTCACCGATGTAATCAAAGCTGAATTCCCTCGGAAACGCGGTTGCTTCGTTTTCCATAAACTGTATCGCCTCGCCAAGCGTAATACCGGGTGCCATGACAGCACTGATCGTGACTGAATTGAGCTGTTGGAATTGCCGTCTATTGGTTGGTTGGGTCAGTGTTTCATAGGAGACGAGCCCGGACAGAGGTACCAGATCGCCGGCTTTGGTACGAACATAGTATTGATCCAGCTGTCGGTGATCGCTGCGAAATTGCCGGGCCACCTGTGGAATGACTTCGTAACTTCTTCCCTGAAGAGAAAATCTGTTGATATAGTTACCGCCCAGGAAAGTTGCCAGGGTGATGCCGATATCATCCATGTCGACCCCCAGGTCACCGGCGCTGTTCCTGTCGATAGTGATTTTTGTCTGCGGTAATGTCATGTCCATGGATTTGTCCAGGAACATGAACTTGCCACTTTGCATGGCCTTGCCGATGAGGTCGCCAGCCACATCATTTAGCTGCGCAAAGTCCTGGTCTGAAGTAATAACAAATTGTAGTGGCGCGCCACTGGCTGCGCCGGGCAGTGATGGAAAGGAAAACACAGCTACTTTTATACCGGCAATCGAATTGAATTGGCGCTGAACCTGGGCTTGCAGATCTGTTTGGGTCTTGTCGCGCTCAGCAACGGGGAGGAACCGTATGCCGCCGAAGGATGTCGCTGGTGTTCCACCGCCGCCGATTAAGATGAAGTGCCTGATATGTTCGGGTATGCCTTCAACAATACTGACTAGCTGGTGGATGTATGATGTCGCGTATTCAAGCGTTGCGGTTTCCGGCGCTTTGATTTGAAGGTTCACAACCTCTCTGTCTTCGGCCGGAGCCATTTCCGTCTTGCTGGTGGTGAACATAAAAAAGATGCTGATCACAATAGCGGCTGAAAACACAAGGAACACAGGTAAGTACTTAAGTGACGCATGAAGCGCATTCCGATAGATTTTTGCCAGGTGATTGAAAATTGTCTCAACCCTCATTTCAAATTTCTCGGGTTCATCACTGCTGTTCAATACTTTTGACGCCAGCATAGGTGAAAAGACCAGCGCGATAATCCCTGAAATCAAGACAGCGCCAGCAAGAGAGAAGGCAAACTCTGTGAACAGGATGCCTGCAAGCCCGCCCATGAAAGCGATCGGCAGATAAACCGCCAACAGGGTAGTTGTCATTGAGATGATGGGCATGGCCAGTTCTCGTGCTCCGTCCTGCGCAGCGGCCAGCGGTGTCTTCCCCTGTTGAATGTGGCGATGTACGTTCTCCACCACGACAATGGCATCGTCCACGACCAGACCGATCGCCAGCAGCAACGCCAATAACGTCAGCAGGTTCAGGGAAAACCCGAACAACAGCATGATTAGTCCCGCACCAATCAGAGCCAGTGGGACCGATAGTGCCGGAACAATCGCCGCATGCCAGCTCCCTAGTGACAACAGGATGATGATCAGTACGATTATCATGGCTTCTGCAAGCGTACGCAGCACTTCATTGATGGAATCTTCAATGTACTGGCTCCCATCGTGAACCCGGTATAGCTTTAGTGAGGCCGGCAGTTGGCGTTCGATATCCTCAACCTGCTTTCTGACCGCATCGGAAACCAGCAGGGGATTGGCACCAGGGGCTGCTTCTATTCCCACCATGATGGCGGGATGTCCATTGAACCAGCTGGTTTGATCAAAGTTCTTGGCGTCCAGAGAGACCTCCGCGATATCCCGTATTCGTACCAGCGACTCCTCATCGGACCGGATGATCAAATTGTCGAACGCATCGACTTCCGAAATGTCAGTTGTGGCAGTCAGGTCAATGCTCAGGTAGTCACCTTTGGTTCGTCCTACCCCTGCCTGGTAATTGTTCCTTTTTAGTGCAGCCCTGATATCGGTCGCTGTAACACCCAGCGCAACCATGCGCTGTGGGTTCAGCCAGACCCTCATTGCATAAACCTGGCTACCACTGATCCGCGCTTTGGCAACCCCGGGAACAGCCTGGATTTTCGGAATCGGACCGCGCAATAAATAGTCAGTAATCTGGCTCGGATTCATTTCCTCGCTCGAAAAAGCGAGGTAAAGCAGCGCGAAGGAGTCTCCGGTTCGCAGGTCTATCACTGGGTCCAGTGCTTCCCGAGGTAGTACGCTGCGCTGGCTGGCGACCTTCGCCTGGATTTCGGCGATGGCGACGTTAGGGTCAATATTCAAATCCATGCTGGCGGAAATGATGGAAACGCTCTGGTTTGAATTTGATATCAGGTAATCAATACCGGCGGCTTCCGAGATGGCGCGCTGCAAAGGAGTGGTAATAAACCCCTGTACGAGCTCAGCGTCGGCGCCCGGGTAGGCGGTGGTGACTGAAATAACGGCCTTGTCGGCGCGTGGATATTCCCGAAGTTCCAGCAGGGTCATAGACCTGAAACCGACGAGTAGTATCAGCAGGGCAATGACAGTTGCCAACACGGGTCGGTTGACAAATATGTCGGTGATTTTCATCCCCGGGTGGCTCCACCCGTTAGTTCAACTGAGTTGTCGATTTGTATGTGTTGTCCGTTGCGCAGTTTTAACTGACCTGCACTGACGACCCGCTCGCCGCTTTTAATTCCTTTAATGATTTCAACGCGGGTGCCAAGGATGCGGCCTGTTGTGACCTGCCGTCGTTGCACTGTCAGTGCATCGCCTTCTTCGGTGACGATAAAGACGCTATTGCCGTATGGCAGGAACTCGACCGCGGTTCTTGGCACAGTAACGACCTTGTTCGCGCTGCCCAGTATTACAGCAACCCGGGCGAACATGCCTGGACGAAGTCTCGTATCGTTGTTTTGCAGTGTGGCCTGTAGCTCAATGTTTCGTGTTCTGGACTCGACCTTCGGGCTGATTGCGCTTATCTTCCCTTGAAAAACTTCGGCGGGGAATGCAGCCACCTCAACTTCAATGATCTGACCGACGGAGAGGGAACTCAGATAGCGTTCAGGTACAGTAAGATCAGTAAAAATCGGATCAAGTTGCTGTAGTGTCACGATTGGTGTGCCGGGCGAAAGATATTCACCCAGGTTGATTTCACGAATACCTAGCTCGCCGCTAAATGGAGCCTGGATCGACTTGCGAGCAATGAGTGCCTGTTGTTCCTCTGCGCGAGCCCCCAGACTGTCTAGAACGCTTTTAGTCCGGTCCAGTTGAGCCTGGGAAAGCAGAGTTTTTATTGAAAGCCCTCTGGCTCGCTCGTAGTCCTGTTTTGCCAGTTCCAGTTGTGCGTCCAGTGAGCGTAGTTCGGCTGCCTCTGCGGCGTCATCCAGTTGTAGTAGTTGAGCACCGGCTTCGACACTCGATCCTGAGACAAAACTTACTTCTGCCACAACGCCTGAAACTTCCGCGCTGACTTCTACGCCCTGGATTGCACGAAGACTACCAACCGTGTTGATTTTGTGTGCCCAGAATTCTGTTGTGGCGACGGCGGTTGCAACGGTTACAGTCGAAGGTCCTCTCGCCGCAAGTCGCTCAGCGATCTGTCTCTGCTGGTAGGCTTTCCAGCCGAATATGCTGCCGAAGACGAGGCCTAATAATAATGAGACGATAATAAGACGATTGATCATAGGTTGTGTGACAGTCTGACTCGCCGCGGCCTAGACAATGGAATGACTCTGGCGACTTGTTTGTGCATTACTTCTCTCTTGCCAGCCTAGGTACTAGATTGGATGGATATTGATCGGGATGCCGCTGGAGCGTGTCATCCCGGTAAACTTCTGGAGTTCTTTTTCGCCGTTGACCAGCAGGTTGGTATTTGAGCCGACCTCGCGAACCGGGGCCTGCTGTCCGGGTGCCACTCCCCAGCAGTGGTGCATGGCAACCACACCGGGTTTGATTCGGTCGTTGGCTTTGACAATGGCCGGAATCGCCCCGTGAGCTGATCGAATCACGACTTCACTGTCATCGGTGATATTCATTGCGGCCAGGTCATCGGGGTGGATGTGTGCGGGGTTGGTGGTACCTGATTTCGCCAGGATTGCGGGCAGGGTACGACCAAACGAATTAAGAACGTATTTGCTGCGAAACCCAATCAACTGATGGCTGTAATCTTCTTCTGTCTCAACGCTCTCTTTCAGGGCCTGAAATTCTTCGGCGACGCCCACTGGGAAGAGTTTTAGTCGGCCAGTTTCGCCTTCGGGAGCAGGCTGGACTTCAACCTTCATGTCATCAAAGATATGTCCGCCTGGATTGTCTCTTAAGAAACTCAGATCCGCACGTGAACCTTTCGTGATGGCCTGCAGTAACTCAAACTTGGTTGGTTTTCGGTCGTTGGGAATGATGTCGTTTTTAATCGTCACTTCCAAACCCATTCGTTTGGCAAGCCCCCAATAGAATTCCCATTCTTCGATCACGTCGTGGTCGGTTTCTACTACTGCCTTGCTGTATTGGCTGTAGGGTTTTTCGTACCAGTAGTCGGCAAGCAGCGTGACGTCCTCACGCTCGAGAGTGAGTTTTGGTGCCAATATATAGTCGGCCATTTCTGCAGTAGCAGACATGTAAGGGTCAATACAGACCAGCAGATCGAGCTCCTGCATCGCCGCAAATGCCTTTTCCTGGTCCGGAAATGCCATCAGGGGGTTACCGGCAATAACGAATAGTGCTTTTATTTGGCCTTCACCGGGCATGAGTATCTCATCAGCCAGCTGCGAAGTCGGCATTTCGCGAACGCCTGTCGGGGAGGCGAGCTCGCCAAGGTCAGGGTGTGTGCGGCTGCGATCTCCTCGGCCCCAGGCGACCGGTGCTTCAAACACCTGGGCAAACTTGGGCGCTTTGGGGGCCAGTGAGCCAGGGTTCGGGTGCGTGTCTCCCTCGCGGTAGTAGCGGCCACAAATAGTGTTCAGAGAGGCCGCCAGATGCTGCGTCAGGTTGGGGTGGGCGCCCATTTCCGGACCCGTTCCGGTGATGGCAACGCCCCGGGGGCCTGCCGCAAATGTTCTGGCAGCTTCAAGGATCAGGTCTTCAGGAATGTCAGTGCGGGCAGAGACCGTCGCAGGGTCAAATTCTTCAACAGAGGCTCGAAGTTCATCAAGCCCGCTGGTGAACTGCTCGCAGAATTCAGTATCGTGCAGTTCCTCAGTCAGGATCACTCTAATCAAGCCCGCCAGTAGCGTGGCGTCTTCACCCGGTTTGATTTGCAAGTGCATATCTGAGCGACGCGTCAGTTCTGTTTCTCTTGGATCAATAGCAATCAGTTTGAGCCCGCGCTTTCTTGCTTTGCGAATCTGGTCTGACGGGCTGACAGAAGGGACCCCACCTGGAGGTGCATAGTGCGACACGAGTGGATTGTTACCAATGATCATTGCAACGTCGGAGTCGTGGAAGAAATGGCTCCCTGCAGTCCAGTAGCCCATGCGGGAACCGACAAAGACCTTGGCCGGTTGGTCGATGGTCACACTCGTATAGTAGGAGGGTGATTTTAGAGCGTTGTGCCATTCCCGGCTGTAGACAAGCTGCGCAGAATTCTGGAATGCAACAGTGCCGTTATAAGTGGCGATAGAACGAGGTCCGTGTTCTTCAACGAGTTTGCTGACACGCTCGGCGATTTCATCGAGGGCTTTCTCGCTGTTGATGTCTTCGAATTCCCCGTTACTGTTCTTGATCTTACAGGTGGTCATCCGTTGCGGTTGGTACATTTGCTCGACCAGTTGCCTGCCTTTAATACAGGTATAACCACCATACATCTCGTTATCGGTATCAGGTTTAACAGACAGAACTTTTCCATCGGACACCTCAGCCAGCATGGGACAATAGGCATGGCAATAGCGGCAGAAGGTTTTGTGAGTTGTTGTGGTCATTTTAGGGCACAGTCAGAGTGTGAGGGCTCTAATGTGTCGCCGCCCGCGGTCAAAGTCAACACTGTAGATTACCATTTAGCTGCGTTATTGCTTATGGTTCATGGCGTGCGGAGTGCTGCCTATGGCAGAACAACCCGGTTACCAGAGGGCTTATGCAGTCGTATGCAGGTGGATTTACTGAAACAAGTGCAGGATCTATTCGAAAATAGCTATGGCACGCTTAACCATTTGGCTAGCGTTCGCCGCTTCTTTTCGCCAGGTCGAATTAACCTGATCGGGGAACATATCGATTATTGTGGCGGCCTGGTATTCCCGGCGACGGTCCAGTTCGGCACGGTCATTATCGCGCAACCTAACGGACTGGGGATAATTCGGGTGGTGTCAATCAACGAGCCCGGTAAGGTTGAGTTCGATCCCGCCGGCGCATTACAGCGAAGCACACCGGCCCATTGGGGTGATTATGTCAAAGGGGTGTTTGTTGAGTACGGCAAGGTTAATGTCGAGGTCCCTGGTCTGGACGTGGCTGTTGGCGGTGATATACCGGGTGGTGGCCTGTCTTCGTCGGCTTCTCTGGAAGTGGGCATCGGGTTGCTGATCGAGACATTCACTGGTTATTCCAGTTCGGACGACAAGTTTGCCAATCGGCAGGCATTGAGCTGGTTGGCACAACGAGCTGAAAATGAGTTTGTCGGTGTCAACTGCGGCATCATGGACCAGGGCGCTATTGCGCTGGGTAAGGAAAACCATGCGATGCTGATGGATTGCAGCGACCTTTCCATCAATTACTATGCAGTTGAATTGGGCGATTACAGTTTGTTAATCGTCAATAGCTGCAAGCAGCGTCGCTTAGGCGAGTCAGCCTATAATAAACGCTGCGAGGAAGTAGCGCTGGCACTGTCTATTCTGCAGCCTGTGTTTGGGATTGGTACTCTCTGCGAGTTACCCATTGATCTTGTGAACGATGCGCTGGACTGTATTGACGATCCAATACTGTGCAGGCGTGTACGGCATGTTGTCAGCGAACATGATCGCGTGTCCCAGGCGGCAAGTAGACTGTCGAGTGGTGACATCGAAGGATTTGGCAAGCTCCTGGACGAGAGTCATCGTTCCCTGCAACAGGATTACGAAGTGACCGGTCATGAATTGGATACATTAATAGGCCTTGCCCAGCAACAACCCGGTGTTCTGGGTGCGCGAATGATGGGGGCCGGTTTCGGTGGTTGTGGTCTTGTGTTGATAAAAACATCTAACATCGAACAGTTCTCGGAAGTTGTCGGGACTGCATACCGGGCAGAGATTGGCTATGACGCAGAATTTTATCCTGCGAAGATTGGCCCTGGGGCCCAAGAGATCATGAGTACCAACAATGAGTAACGGGGGGGAAATCCAGTTCAATCCGGTGGATCATCCCCACCGTCGTTTTAATCCGCTGTTACAGCAATGGGTGCTGGTGTCGCCACATCGCACAAAACGACCATGGCAGGGAAAGCAGGAAGAGCCTGACCTTGGTGACAGGCTCCGGCATGGCCCGGATTGCTACCTGTGCCCGGGCAATACACGTGCGAACGGTGAGGCCAATCCGGACTACTCGACGACTTATGTGTTCGACAATGACTTCGCGGCCCTGACGCTAGACGGTCCGATTGCCCAGGGGTCCAGCGAAGGTCAATTGATGCGGTCAGCACCGGTGACAGGACAATGCCGAGTGATTTGTTTCTCACCACGTCATGACCTGACCTTGCCAGAGATGACGGTCGATGAGATTACCGGGGTTGTAGAGCTCTGGCGAGACCAGTACGTTGAATTGGTCCAGAGCCATGCCTGGGTTCAGGTATTCGAAAACAAGGGTGCCATCATGGGGTCCTCCAATCCACACCCACACGGCCAGGTTTGGGCAAGCCATTATCTGCCGAGTGAACCGGCGCAGGTAGACGCAAACCTTCTAGCCTATTTCCTGGACCATGGTTCACCGATGCTGCTGGACTATGTCGACGCGGAACGGCGTGACGGTGCGCGTACAGTGGAGGAAAATGACCACTGGCTAGCCGTCGTTCCTTATTGGGCACTGTGGCCTTATGAATTGCTTTTATTGCCACGCAGGCATGTGCGGCATCTTGGCGAGTTGGATGCAGGTGAGCATCGATCACTGGCGAATATACTGAAGCGCTGCCTTACCAGGTACGACAACCTTTTCGAGACGAGTTTCCCGTATTCCATGGGATGGCACCAGGCTCCAGGTATTGTGGCGGGCATGGATAACAACCGTGATCATTGGCAACTACATGCGCATTTCTATCCGCCACTGTTGCGGTCGGCAACGGTCAGGAAGTTTATGGTTGGCTTTGAAATGCTGGGAGAAGGGCAGCGTGACATTACGGCCGAGCAGGCGGCCGAACAACTTCGGGCGCTGTCTGCTACCAGGCATTATCGTGTCAGGGTTTAGCTGGATCAACTATTGAACAATGTTCAGCGCTAACGCGTGGGTTCGCCCGTTCGATCGAATTCTGCAAAAGAAATGAGGCGCCTCGCTGATTCATCCCACAACGCCAGGTTCGCCAGGCGAAAACTTTCCCAGAAGGTAATTGATTTGCCTTCCTGGAGCATTGGGTCCGAGTAGTGGCAGGCGGCCAGCTTGTAGTTCGGGATCTTTGGATTCAGGTGGTGCAGGTGGTGGTAACCTATATTGCCGGTCGCCCAGTGAAGCCATCGAGGCAGGTTTCCAACGGTCTGGTGGTGCATCAGATGCTGGCTGCCCCGATAGTTGAGCGGGGTGTTG
>Ga0206679_10002064_pt1 | contig 16273 bp, 10 predicted proteins | sample M110012015metaG_FD_155464 | JGI IMG/M metagenome (GOLD analysis project Ga0206679, IMG submission 155464) | Ammonia-oxidizing marine archaeal communities from Monterey Bay, California, United States - M1 100m 12015 | ecosystem: Environmental > Aquatic > Marine > Intertidal zone | place: USA... | reverse complement strand
GGAATATATGTGGACTCATTAACCTCTTCTATTGGTTGTGATAGTGTTGTTGTTACTGAAATTAGTGTATATTCTCAATTCAATTCTGTATATGGCGGTATTTTAGATAATACTGTAGGTGGGGGTGGTTATTATACTGGTAATCAAGACCTTAGATTTGACTGTTATGTTCCTTCTGAGATTGTTTCTGCGACAGTTTATTCAGATGGAATTTCTTTATATGAATTTGAGTTAAGAGATAATAATGGGAATACTTTGGCGGATACTATTTATGCTTTAGTAGACGGAGCTAACTTAGTTACTTTAAATTTTGATATGCCAGTTGGAACAGATTTTGAATTAGGAGTCTCTGCAGCATCAGGTTTTGAAGGGTTATGGAGACATAATCAAGGGGTAAATTTTCCTTATGATTTTGGATCTCTAGCATCACTAACATCTTCAAGTGCTGGAGGGGGTTATTATTATTACTTCTATAATATAGAAATGCGTGCTTCAAGTTCTCCTACTGAATATTCAATATGTCAAGGGGGTAGTGTTGTTATTGGAACAAGTATTTATACAACACCTGGCCTTTATGTGGATACTATGATGTCTTCATCTGGTTGTGATAGTTTAGTATTAACAAATTTAACAGTGAATCCTATTGTCTCTTATCTAAATAATCAAACAATTTGTGCAGGAGAGGTTTATGTTCTTGGTAATAATGTATACAACTCAACAGGAACTTACATAGATTCTTTACAAACCTCTTTTGGCTGTGATAGTATTGTGTATACAAATCTTGTTGTTAATACAATCACTGGAGGTTCTAGCACAAATAATACCACTATTTGTTATGGTGATTATTTTATGGTTGGAAGTAATATGTATACAAATTCAGGAACTTATGTAGATGTTTTAACGGCAGCTAATGGTTGTGATAGTACAGTAACAACAAACTTAAATGTCTTATCAGCTAGCTATCCTGTAATCTATGGAGGTATTCCAGATACAGCTAGCGCACCAGGAGGATTTAGCAATTATAATGGTTCTTTGCTATTAGATAATACTGTTACGAGTATACTAAAATCAGCTTTAGTTTATGCTATTGATACTCATTCAGTGACATTTGAGCTAAGAGATGATAATGGGACTGTCTTACAGGATGTAACTCATACTGTTTATCCTGGTCAACAAAGATTAAATTTCAATTTTATTATTCCTGTTGGTACTGATTTTGAACTAGGAACTGATGGTAATCAGTATTTATACAGAAGTAATGCAGGTCAAGGAAATAGTTGGCCATATCCCTTTGATATAGGATCGGTAAGAATTACAAGTTCAAATGCTGGAAACGGATATTACTATTTTTACTATGATTTAGAAGTAATGTCTTATGCTACAGTCAATAATCAGAGTATATGTGCTCCAAATTCTGTTTCTGTAGGGTCTAATACTTATACAACTACAGGAATATATTATGACACACTAAATGCATCAAATTTCTGTGATAGTGTGATTTATACAGACTTAACAGTTAATCAGGCAGATATTGCAAGTATAACAACTAACCCTTCTAATGGTATAATATGTTTAGGTGATGATGTTACAATAACAGCTTCTTCTGGATTCCAATCATATTCATGGGATAATGGAATGACCGGTCCAGTAATCGTAGATAGTCCTGTTGCTAATCAGACATATACTCTTACTACAGTTGATAGTAATAATTGTATCAGTGATGATGCGACAGTAATGATAACTGTTGATCCTTGTACGATTATTTCTGATATCTTATCATCATTGGATGTTTATCCAAATCCATCAGATGGTGTTGTAAATATCGAATTTAACACACATGATCTAAGTGCTGTGGAGATTAGTATATTTAATGTATTAGGAGAGGAGATATACTTTAGTAATGAAATACTTAATGGTGAGTTCACAACTACTATAAATTTATCTTCACAATCAAAAGGAGTTTATCTTATTAAGATAAAAACCGATAGAGGAGTAATTAATAGGAAACTTATTATAGAATAGTAAAATAAATTAGGGTCTTAACTTAATGAATTAATTTTCTCTGTTAAGATCCTAATTTTTTCTTTTGAATCTTTCAATTTGTTTTGCTCATTTTCTACAAGCTGTTTGGGAGCATTTTCAACAAACTTCTTATTGGATAGTTTTGATTCAACAATTTTTAAGAACCCCTTAGTATAGTCAAGGTCTTTATTTAGTTTTTCTAGTTCTGAAGCCTTATCAAAGCTCTCAGATAATGGGATAAAAAATTGGTTGGATTTAACCATAAATGAGAATGCTTGTTCGGCCTTTGTGTTGGTATATTCTATCTTAGATAGGTTCCCTAATTTAATAATTATAGAATCAAGATTGTTGTGGGCTTTTTCATTATTGATTACAAATAAATCTAATTCTTCTTTTTTAGCGATATTTTTTTCTTTTCTAATATTTCTAATACCTGAGACAATCTCAATTGTATTATTAAAGTCATTAATTAATTGATCGTCAATATTCTTCGCTTCTGGCCATTGAGAAACGATTATGTCAGATTTTCTATCATCAATTAAATGCCATATCTCTTCAGAAAGGAATGGCATAAAGGGATGTAAAAGTTGAAGGATATTTTCTAAGAAACCAATAGTTTTATTATATGTTTTTCTATCAATAGGTTTTGTATATTCAGGCTTAATTATTTCAAGATAGATAGAGCAGAAATCGTCCCATATTAACTTATATGTATACATAAGAGCTTCAGAAATTCTATATTTTGAGAAAGATTGATTAATATCTTTTATTGTCTTGTTTAATTTACTTTCAAACCATCTTATAGCATCAATAGATGATTGTTCTTGTTTTATATCAGCAATATCCCATCCTTGGATGAGTCTAAAAGCATTCCATATTTTATTTGAGAAATTACGTCCTTGCTCACATAGTGCTTCATCAAAAGGAAGATCATTACCAGCTGGTGCACAAAGTAGCATACCAACCCTAACACCATCTGCTCCATATTTTTCTATTAACTCTAAAGGATCAGGAGAATTACCTAAAGACTTACTCATTTTTCTTCCTAGCTTATCCTTTACTAACCCTGTTAGATAGACATCTTTAAATGGAGGTGTGTCTCTATATTCATATCCAGAAATTATCATTCTAGCAACCCAGAAGAAGAGAATATCTGGACCTGTAATTAGATCATTGGTTGGATAATAATATTGAATCTCTTTGTTTTCAGGGTTTCTAATTCCATCAAATACTGATATTGGCCATAACCATGATGAGAACCATGTATCTAAGACATCTTCATCTTGATGTAAATCAGATTTTTTTAGTTCTGGAATTTCTTTTTGAGCTATCTCTAGAGCTAAATCTATATTTTTTGCTACTACGTATTTGTTTCCATCATAGAAATATGCGGGGATTTGTTGTCCCCACCATAACTGTCTAGAAACACACCAGTCTTTGATGTTTTCCATCCAGTGACGATAGGTGTTTTTAAATTTTGGTGGATGAAGTTTTATATTATCATTCATCACATGATCAAGAGCAGGTTTAGATAATTCTTCCATCTTACAAAACCATTGCATAGATAGTTTAGGCTCTATAACAGTATTAGTTCTTTCTGAAAATCCTACTTTATTAGTTATTTCTTCAGTATTTACTAGAAATCCTTTTTCCTTTAATTCTATAACAATATCTTTTTTAGCTTTAAATCTATCAACTCCAATATATATTTCAGCTTTTTCATTTAATGTCCCATCGTTGTTAAGAATATCAATAGCCTCCAGATTATGTTTATCACCAAGGTTATAATCATTAATATCATGTGCCGGGGTAACTTTTAGGGCTCCTGTTCCAAAATCAATATCTACATATTCATCATATATTATTGGTATTTCTCTATTAATTAAAGGGACAATTGCAGATTTATCTTTAAGATGAGAATAGCGCTTATCGTTTGGATTTACACAAATGGCTGTGTCACCTAAAATTGTTTCTGGTCTTGTAGTAGCAATTGTAATGCTATCTTGACTATCTTTAATTTTGTATGAGATATAGAATAGTTTAGAGTTAACTTCTTTATGGATTACTTCCTCATCAGATACTGCAGTTTGTGCAGATGGGTCCCAGTTTACCATACGAACACCTCTATAGATTAAACCTTTATTATGAAGATCAATAAATACATTGATGACAGATTCATTCATATCATCATCCATTGTAAATTTTGTTCTTTTCCAATCACATGATGCGCCAAGTTTTTTTAGCTGTTCTAAAATTATTTCTCCATGTTTTTCTTTCCATGCATAAGCATGCTCCATAAATTCTTTTCTACTTATATCTTCTTTTTTGATTCCTTCTTCAGATAATTTATTTAAAACTTTAGCTTCTGTAGCTATTGATGCATGATCTGTTCCAGGAACCCAACAAGCATTATAACCTTGCATTCTCGCTCTTCTTATCATTACATCTTGCAAGGTATTATTAAGCATATGACCCATGTGTAATACTCCAGTAACATTTGGAGGAGGAATTACAATTGTATATGGTTTTCGGTGATCAGGTTCAGAATGGAAATACCCTTTTTCTAACCAGTGGTTATACCATTTATCTTCAATCTTATTTGCTTGGTAAGTTTTAGCTATAGACATCAATATTTTTCTTGTTAAAAGGTCAAATTTACAAAATCTATTGTTCTAAATAATTAATTTGTTTAAAGGAAATAATTTAGTAATTTTGTCGTTAGCATATCAAGTAATAAACTAAATTTATATTAAGTAAATGGAAAAAATAATTTTATCTCTTTTGCTAGTTGTGTCTTTTTCGAATGTTAATGCTCAAAATAGACCTAATAATGTTAAACCAGTTAGTGTTGAGTCAGCTCAAGAGAATGTAATTGATGCAGGAATTGAATTTGAGTCAAAAATAGTAGATTATGGCGTTATTGAACATAATTCAGATGGACAAAGAGAGTTTAAGTTTAAAAGTACTGGGACAGATCCCCTTAAGATTAAAAGTGCTAAGGGAAGTTGTGGATGTACTGTTCCAACATGGAGAAAACAAGATGGTTCATCAACATGGGGCCCAGGAGAAGATGGTACAATAGGAGTTAAGTATGCTACAAATAGAATTGGGAAGTTCACAAAAACAATTACATTATCTACAAATGCTGATAAAAGACCGGTTATCTTAACTATTAAAGGAGAGGTTAAACCTCCAGCTAAGGAGGAAGGGACGATGCCAATAAAAAAGAATTCAGGATCTCCTTTAGAAAAGAAATAAATTTTAATAAAAATATTGTAATATTTGCACCTCCTTATTTTATGGAGGTGTTTTTTTTTAAATAGTTATTATGCCAGAGATATCAAAGAAAGGTTTCAAAATGCCTGAGTCACCAATTAGAAAGCTGGTTCCTTTTGCTGAAAATGCTAAGAAAAAGGGTAGAAAGGTATATCATCTAAATATTGGCCAACCAGATATTGAGACTCCTGAAGTAGCATTATCAGCAGTAAAGAATTTTGATAATCAAGTTGTAGAATATAGTCACTCTGCTGGATTTGAAAGTTATCGTAAAGGATTAGCTTCATATTATCAATCTTTAGGTATTAATGTAATTTATGATGACCTAATGGTAACTACAGGAGGTTCTGAAGCTTTATTGTTTGCACTAAATAGTTGCTTGGATCCTGGAGATGAAATTATTATTCCAGAGCCTTTCTATGCAAACTATAATGGTTTCTCAATATCTTCAGGGATTTCTGTTAAACCAATTTCAACATCTATTAATAATGGATTTGCTTTACCACCAATTGAGGAGTTTGTTAAACTTATTACACCAAAGACAAAAGCAATTCTAATTTGTAACCCTGGAAATCCAACGGGATATTTGTATTCTCAGCAAGAATTAGAAATATTAAGAGATATAGTAATTAAATATGATTTGTTTTTATTTGCTGATGAAGTTTATAGAGAGTTTGTATATGATGGTAGTAAACATTTTTCTGTACTTAGTTTAGATGGATTAGATAAACATACTGTGGTTATTGATTCTACCTCTAAACGTTACAGCATGTGTGGAATTAGAGTAGGATGTATTGTCTCAAAAAACAAGAAAATAATACAAACAGCTTTAAAATTTGCTCAAGCTAGGCTTTCTCCTCCTACATTTGGTCAGATAGCAGGAGAGGCAGCATTGTTAACTCCTAAATCATATTTTGATAATGTAATTAATGAATATGTTTCTAGAAGGGATCTGCTTGTAGAGGGTTTAAATAATATTGAAGGAGTAATTTGTCCTAAACCAAAAGGAGCTTTCTATGCTATTGCTCAATTACCAATTGATAATGCTGAAAAATTTGCACAATGGTTACTTGAAGAATTTGAGTATAATAACGAAACATTAATGGTTGCTCCTGCAGCTGGTTTTTATTCCACAGAAGGAGAGGGGTATAATCAAGTAAGGATTGCTTATGTGTTAAGTAAAGATTCACTTAAGAAGGCTATAAAATGCTTGGAGGTTGCATTACAGACTTATCCTGATCGTAATATTTCATGAATCTTGCAGATTTCAAATTAAAATCTAGATTAAAGAGGAAAGAAAACAATAAGTTTTTTAAGCGCTTTAGAAAGAATGATTCTAAAAAATTAGATAAATCTGTTCACCTATTACATGAGAAAGAATTTAGATGTATTGATTGTTTGAAGTGCGCAAATTGTTGTACAACAACAGGCCCTTTATTTACTGATAAAGATATAAATAGAATATCAAAACATTTAAAGATTAAGCCTTCTGTATTTACTCAAAAGTATTTAAAGATTGATGAAGAATCAGATTATGTATTAAGATCTGTTCCTTGTACATTTTTGTTAGATGATAATGCTTGCTCAATTTATGAATTTAGACCTAAGGCTTGTAGAGAATATCCACATACAGATCGTATTAGACAATATCAATTATTAGATATTACTCAGAAAAATGTAGAGATCTGTCCAGCAGTATTTAATATCGTTGAAGCCTTAAAAAAGGAATATAAATAGTTTATTTATATATTAGATACTTGTTTCTAATAATAGTGAAATCAGCTAATCCTTCTTTCCATGTTTCTGTAATTTGTTCACTTGAATAACCAGAAATAATTTGTTTTCTTAGCTTATCTGTTCCTGCAAGCTTATCAAAATTCAGTGTAAAGAATTTTTCTTTATCTGGACTCAGATTATAACATTCAATTAACCAATCTAAATTTAAAGAACTAAGGATGTTTTTTTGAAATCTCAAGTCCTTTCCAAAACAGGTGTTGTTTTCATGTTTTGGGTACTTACTTCCAGGGCCACTCTTTGGAGTAAAAGAATAATCACCTTTAATGAATGGTGCTCCAAAATGTTGAAAAGGATATTCGGTTCCTCTTCCAATACTAATTGTTGTTCTTTCAAATAAACAAAGAGAGGGGTATAGATTTATTGCTCTTTTATTTGGTAAATTAGGGGAAGGTTTAATAGGAAGATTATAGATTTTTTCTCTATTATAATTTAACATTTCAATTATTCTTAAACTACATTTTTGTTCTATCCATTTCTCCCCAATTATCATTTTCGCATATTCACCAATTGTCATTCCATGAACAATTGGTACTTCATGCATACCAATGAATGATTTGTACTCTTCTTCTAAGATAGGACCATCAATGTAATGTCCATTTGGGTTTGGCCGATCAAGTATTATAACTTCAATCTTATTTTCACTAGCAGCTTCTAAAACATAGTGTAATGTTGAGATATAGGTATAGAATCTAGCGCCTACATCTTGGATATCAAAGATTATTATATCAACGTCTTTTAATTTCTCCTTGGGTGGTTTTTTGTTTTTTCCATGAAGAGATAAAATTGTAATTCCAGTTTTTTTATCTATTTCATCTTTAATATTTGCACCAGCATCTGCTTTTCCTCTGAATCCATGTTCAGGAGAAAAAATTACAACTAAATTTTGATTTAATGAAATTAATGTATCAACAAGATGAGTTTTATTAACTATAGATGTTTGGTTTCCAACAATTGCAATGTTTTTTTCTTCTATATGGTTAATTAATATATTCATCCTTTCAGCTCCTAAAACTAGTTCTTGGGCATTTAATCCAAAACTAGAGAGGATCATCAATATGATAATATTTTGTTTTATTTTAGCCATCATGAATACTTCTCTTTTTATTGCAAAGCGTTTATCTATTGCAAAAGAAAACAATAATAATTATACTCGCCCTATTATTCGTATAGCAATTTTAGCAATTGCGCTTTCTGTATTTGTGATGCTTTTATCAGTATTTGTTTTAACAGGATTTAAAAATGAGATAAGTGAAAAAGTTATTGGTTTTGGTTCTCATATAAAGATATCAAAATTTAACAATAATCAGTCATTTGAAAATGATCCTATTAATTTTAATTTTAAGATGTATTCAGAGATTGAATCTAATGAATTTGTGAAGGACATCCACCTTTATTCTACTAAAGCAGGAATAATTAAAAATAATGATGAGATATTAGGTGTTGTTTTAAAAGGAGTTGATCATGATTATAATTGGACTTTCTTCAAGAAAAATCTAATTTCTGGAAAGATATTGTCAATTAATGATTCATTAGGAGAGATATCAGATGATATATTAATTTCGGAGAGTATATCTAAAAAGTTAAATCTTAATTTATTAGATGGTTTAGTAATGTATTTTGTGCAAAAACCCTCTCGTGTACGTAAGTTTAAAATTTCTGGAATTTATAAAACAGGGTTGTCTGATTTTGATGATATTATAATTATTGGTGATATAAAACATATCCAGAATCTTAATAATTGGAATAATCAACAAATAGGAGGTTATGAAATTATGACTAAAAATTTTGACAAGATTCAAGAGAGTACAATCATTATTGATGAATTGATCGATTATGATTTAAAGGCTCAGAATATTAAAGAAACAAATCCTCAGATTTTCGATTGGCTTAAATTACAGGATTTGAATGTTGTTGTTATTTTAATTCTTATGTTAATTGTTGGGTCTATAAATATGATAACCTCTCTATTAATTATCATACTTGAGAAAAGTAAGTTCATAGGGATTCTTAAGGCAATAGGGGCTACTAACTGGAATATACGGCATATTTTTTTATATAACTCTTTATACATTGTTTTCAATGGATTGTTATGGGGAAATATCTTTGCTATAGGGTTTTCATTACTTCAAAGAAAGTTTAATATTATCTCTTTAGATGAGACTATTTATTTTATGAATTCAGTACCTATTAAAATAGAATTATTACCATTTGTATTAATTAATATTGGTACGATTGTTATTTGTTATTTGATTTTGATTGTTCCATCAATTATTATTGCAAAAATATCACCAGCTAAATCAATTAGATTTGAATAGTTGTTATAGATTTGCAGTAAGAATAATAAGATATGGAATATTATAATAGTATTGTTGATACAATTGGCCATACTCCTCTAGTAAAACTAAGTAGTGTGATTGAATCTGACGCACTTATTTTAGCAAAAGTAGAATGGTTTAATCCTGGCCATTCAACTAAAGATAGAATAGCTCTTAAGATGATCGAAGATGCTGAAGCTAAGGGGCTTATTAATCCAGGGGGTACAATTATTGAAGCTACATCAGGGAATACTGGGATGGGCCTTGCTTTGACTTGTATTAAAAAGGGTTATAAGTTAATTTGTACAATGTCAGATAAGCAATCTAAAGAGAAAGTGGATATATTAAAGGCTTTGGGAGTAGAAGTGTATGTTTGCCCAACAGATATAGCTCCTGATCATCCTGAATCATATTATTCTGTAGCAGCAAGATTAAATAAGGAGATTGATAATTCATATTATCCTGATCAATATTCTAATCTATCTAATAGATTGGCACATTATGAAACTACTGGTCCGGAAATATGGAATCAGACAGATGGAAAAATAACTCATTTCATTGTAGGCGTTGGTACTGGAGGTACAATTTCAGGAGTAGGTAGTTATCTTAAAGAAAAGAATCCAGATATTAAAATATGGGGCATTGATACTTATGGTTCTATTTTTAAAAAATATCATGAAACGGGGATTTTTGATGAGAAAGAAATCTACCCATATTTAACAGAGGGTATTGGTGAGGATATACTTCCCAAGAATGTTGATTTTGATTTGATTGATCATTTTGAAAAAGTTACCGATAAAGATGGAGCGTTATTCACTAGAAGATTAGCAAAGGAGGAAGGTCTTTTCTGTGGTTATTCTTGTGGTAGTGCAATTGCTGGTATAAATCAGTTAAAAGACAGGTTGTCAGAGAGGGATGTGGTAGTGGTTTTGCTTCATGATCATGGGTCAAGATATATTGCCAAAGTCTATAATGATGAATGGATGAAAAGTGTAGGTTTCCTATAGTTTAGAAAAGTTATTAACTTCTTTGAAACTAAAGCTTTTTTCAAAAGTTTGGCTTTTTGTTTTTTCTAAATTTACAAAACATAATTAATTTTTAACGCTTCAATGTATTTAGTATTTGATACAGAAACAACAGGCCTGCCATTAAACTATAAGGCCCCTTTAACTGATTTTAATAATTGGCCAAGAATGGTTCAAATAGCATGGCAAATCCATGATATTAAAGGTGAATTAATTGAGGTTAAGAATTACATTGTTAAACCAGAAGGTTATACAATCCCTTATAATTCTGAAAAAATACATGGAATTTCAACTAAAAGAGCACTAGATACTGGTCTTCCTTTAAAAGATGTCTTATTGTCTTTTATGGATGCTTTGAAAAAAGCAAAATATATAGTTGGACACAATATAAGTTTTGATAACAGTATAGTTGGATGCGAATTTCTAAGATCTGATATGTCTAATGTATTATTAGAAAAAAAATCTATAGATACTAAGGAAGAATCTACTGATTATTGTCAATTACCTGGAGGAAGAGGAGGTAAATATAAATGGCCTAATTTATCTGAATTATATAACAAATTATTTAATGATTCTTTTGCTGAAGCACATAATGCATCTGCAGATGTAGAGGCTACTACAAGGTGTTTTCTTGAATTAGTCCGATTAAAGGTTATCTCTGCTGATAAGGTAGGGATGGATCCAGATGATGTTGAGAAATTTAAGGAATTTAATTCTTCAGTAATTCAGTTAATAGGTCTTAACGTACAGCCATATGATAGTAGTAATGGTATCAAAGAAAGTGATAATGATATATCAGAAGAAGGGTTAAAAGAAACTATTGAGGATGAAGAGTTTAAAGATGATTTTGAATCTAATTTTTCTCATTTGCATGTTCATTCTCAATATTCAGTCTTACAGGCTACAGGAGATGTTCAATCATTAGTCAATAGAGCTGTTGAAATGAAGATGCCTGCAATTGGATTAACTGATCATGCAAATATGTTTGGTGCTTTTAAATTTATTGATTCTGTGTTGAAACATCCAGTCAATAGTTCATTAGAAGATGATAATCTTAAATTAAAACCAATCCTTGGCTGTGAACTTAATGTTTGCTTAAATCATTTAGATAAATCAGTTAAAGATTATGGTGCACAAATACCATTTTTAGTAAAAAATAAAATTGGTTATCATAATTTATCAAAATTAAGTTCATTGGGTTATATAGAGGGTTTTTATTATGTCCCTAGAGTTGATAAAGAATTAATTTTAAAATATAAAGAAGGATTAATAGTGCTTAGTGGTAGTTTGTATGGCAGTATATCAAATCTATTGTTAAATGTTGGGGAAGATCAAGCTGAAGAGGAATTTAAATGGTGGCATGAGAATTTTGGTGATGACTTCTATGTTGAGATAAATAGACATGGTATTGATGAAGAGGATCATGTAAATAAATTACTGATTACTTTGGCTAATAAGTATAATGTTAAATTAATCGCTTCAAATAATGTTTATTACATTAATAAGGAAGACGCATCTTCTCATGACATTCTTTTATGTGTAAAAGATGGAGAACAACAATCTACACCTATTGGAAAAGGTAGGGGTTTTAGATATGGATTTTCAAATAATGAGTTTTATTTTAAAAGTCCGAAAGAAATACATTCATTATTTAATGACATTCCATCTGCAATAGATAATATTCAGCAGTTAATAGATAAGATTGAAATTTATACTTTAACAAGAGATGTTTTGTTGCCAGCATTTGATATTCCAAAAGAATTTCAAGATCAACAGGATAAAAAAGATAGCGAAAAGAGAGGGGAAAACTCATACTTAAGACACTTAACTTATGAAGGTGCTAAAGAAAGATATGTTGAGATAAGTGATGAAATTAAGGAAAGAATAGATTTTGAGCTTGCTACAATTGAAAAATCTGGTTTCCCTGGCTATTTTTTAATTGTACAAGATTTTATTGCTCAAGCTAGAAAGATGAACGTTTCTGTTGGTCCTGGAAGAGGATCTGCTGCAGGATCTGTTGTAGCATATTGTACTAAGATTACAAATATAGATCCAATAAGATATGATCTTCTTTTTGAGAGATTCTTAAATCCTGAACGTATTTCACTTCCAGATATTGATATTGATTTTGATGATGAAGGAAGATCTAGAATTATTAATTGGGTTGTTGATAAATATGGAAAAGATAATGTTGCTCAGATTATTACGTACGGGAAAATGGCAGCAAAATCTTCAATTAGAGATACCGCACGAGTATTGGATTTACCATTATATGAGGCTGATAAAATGGCTAAATTAGTTCCTGATTTAATGTCATTGTCTAAGATATTTAACTATTCTAGTAAAGAGTTAAAAGAGAATGTAAAAAAAGACCAATTATCTAATGCTAAGAAATTAATAGCCCTATCTAAAGGAGATGATCTTCCAGCGAAAACCATCAATAATGCTAAAAAGTTAGAAGGGTCAATTAGAAATATTGGTACTCATGCATGTGGGGTTATAATCACTCCAGAACCTTTAATAGATCTAATTCCTATTACTAATTCAAAAGATGCTGATTTGATGGTTACGCAATTTGACAATAGCGTTGTAGAGGCTGCAGGTTTATTAAAGATGGATTTTTTAGGATTAAAAAATCTAACTATAATAAAAGATTGTGTAAAAATTATTAAACATCTTCATCAGAAAATCATTGATATTGATAAAGTTCCTTTAGATGATGAAAAAACTTTTGAGGTTTTTCAGAATGCTAGAACCAAAGGAATTTTTCAGTTTTCATCAGATGGAATGCGTGCTCATTTAAAACAACTCAAGCCAGATAAGTTTGATGATTTGATTGCAATGAATGCATTGTATCGCCCAGGACCAATGGAGTATATTCCTAATTTTATTAAACGTAAACATGGTAAGGAAGAAATAGAATATGATTTACCTGAAATGGAGAGTTTCTTATCAAACACTTATGGTATTACAGTTTATCAAGAGCAAGTAATGCTATTATCACAAAGATTAGCAGGTTTTTCTAAAGGTGATGCAGATATGTTAAGAAAGGGGATGGGAAAAAAGATAAAATCTGTACTTGATAAATTAAAACCTAAATTCTTTGATGGATGTAGTAAAAATGGTTTTGATATAAAAGTAGTCGAAAAAATTTGGACAGATTGGGAATCCTTTGCATCATATGCGTTTAATAAATCTCATTCTACCTGTTATGCGTTTATTGCTTATCAAACAGCATATTTAAAGGCGCATTATCCTGCAGAGTTAATGGCTGCAGTGCTAACAAATCACATGAGAGATATAAAGGATATAACACTTTATATGGAAGAATGTAAGGTTATGGGAGTTAAAGTTTTAGGTCCAGATGTTAATGAGAGCTTTTATAAGTTTGCTGTTAATAAAGAAGGAGAGGTAAGATTCGGATTAGGGGCAATAAAGGGAGTGGGAGAAGGGGCTGTTAAAGCTATAGTTGAAGAAAGAAAGGAAAATGGAAATTATAAAGATTTTAGTGATTTTGTTTCTAGAGTTGATTTAAGATCAGCTAATAAAAGAACATTAGAAAGTTTAGCATATTCAGGAGGATTTGATTCTTTTCGAATTAATAGATCTCAGTATTTTGAAAAAGAAAAGGATCAAAGCTATATTGAGAAGATGATAAAATTTGGAAATAAGATTCAAGATACTAAAAACTCTAATCAAGTTGATATGTTTGGAGAGAATATAGATTCAGTTGTAAAACCTCCATCGTTAATAGATTGTCCTGAGTGGGGAACAATGGACTTACTATCAAAAGAAAAAGAAGTTGTAGGGATATATATTTCTGGTCATCCACTTGATGACTTCCAACTTGAGATAAATAATTTTTGCAATTCAAATCTCTCTATGCTTTTAGATTTAGAGAAGATAAAGAATAAAGAAATGCATTTCTCAGGAGTTGTTGTTGAAGTGGAGCATAAAGAGACTCAAAAAGGAAAAAAGTTTGGAGTACTCCATTTAGAAGATTATCATGGAGCATATAAATTCTTTGTATTTGGAGATGACTATGTTAAATTTAAATTATTTTTTACACCTTCATGGTTAATTTATATTTCTGGAAGAGTAAAAAAGAAATTTTATAATGATGATCTTGAATTTAAAATATCTTCGATTTCTTTACTTTCAGAATTAATTGATAGTGAAATAAGAGATGTTGTTTTAAGATTAGATCTAAATAATATTTCTGATTCTCTTGTTAATCAAACTGTAGAGATTGTAGAAAGAAATAAAGGTAAACACTCTTTAGTTTTAAGTGTTGTTGATACTGAAAAAAAATATGAAGTTGATTTGTTGTCAAGGAAACTAAAAGTAGATATTAATAAAGAATTTATTAATGAAATTAATAGTTTAGATGCGGTAGCTTTAAGTATAAATTGATTAAAATAAATTTATAAATTTGTGAACAAATAAAAATTAAATAAATGGCTTTAGAAATTACAGATCAAAATTTTCAAGAAATAGTATTAGATTCAGACAAACCAGTTTTGGTAGATTTTTGGGCAACTTGGTGTGGTCCATGTAGAACAATCGGTCCTATTGTAGATGAACTTCATAATGAGCTAGAAGGACAAGCTGTAATTGGTAAAATTGATGTTGATAGTAATTCTGATACTTCAGTAAAATATGGTGTGAGGAATATACCTACATTACTGGTTTTTAAAAATGGCGAGGTGGTAGATAAATTAGTTGGTGCTGTTCCAAAATCTCAGATACTAGAGAAGATTCAGGCTCATATGTAATTTTTCAATAATTATTAAAACAAGGGCTATATGCCCTTTTTTTTATGAAAAACATAGATCAGATAAAACTTTCAAATAATATTGAATTTTATGCTAAACAAGTAGTAGAAGGTTTTATTACTGGAAAACATAAAAGTCCATATCATGGGTTTTCAGTTGAATTTGCTGAACATAGACTTTATAATAATGGAGAAAGTACTAGACATATAGATTGGAAATTATATGCTCGTAGTGATAAGTTATTTATAAAAAGATATGAGGAAGAGACTAATTTGAGATGTCAAATAATTATTGACACTTCTTCTTCAATGTATTATCCAAATTTTAAAACAATTACATTAGAAGAACCCAATAAAGTTCTTTTTAGTGTTTATGCATCAGCTGTTTTGATGAATTTATTATCTAAACAAAGAGATGCTGTTGGTTTAAGCACATACTCTGATAAAATAGAAAATCATATTGTTGCAAAAACATCAACCCGTCATCACCAATTACTTTATCATGAATTAAAGAAAATCCTAGCTATTGATGCTAAGTTAAATCAGCGTAAAACTTCAACTATTTCTTCATTGCATCAGATTGCTGAACGAATTAATCAAAGATCTTTAGTTGTTTTGTTTACTGATATGATAACTAATGAGGTTGATTTAGATGATGTTTTTGATGCCTTTAAGCATCTAAAACATAAAAAGCATGAGGTTATATTGTTTTATTTATCAGATGCTCCTAAAGAGCTTAATTTAGAATTTAATAATAAACCTTATAATTTTATTGATGTTGAAACCGGAAAAAATCTAAAAATTAATCCATTTCATTATAAGGATGAATATCTTAAAAAGATAGATTTATATCATAAAAAACTTAGATTAAAGTGTTTACAATATAAGGTTGATTTAATAGAGGTAGATATAAATAAAGGATATGATCAAATCATTTCATCATACCTACTTAAAAGACAAAAAATGTTTTGAGTTACTAAAAAATCTTTTAAGTTTGCATTTCTTTTTAAAGAACGGTCTGGTAGTTCAGCTGGTTAGAATACATGCCTGTCACGCATGGGGTC
>Ga0206679_10002062_pt1 | contig 16285 bp, 10 predicted proteins | sample M110012015metaG_FD_155464 | JGI IMG/M metagenome (GOLD analysis project Ga0206679, IMG submission 155464) | Ammonia-oxidizing marine archaeal communities from Monterey Bay, California, United States - M1 100m 12015 | ecosystem: Environmental > Aquatic > Marine > Intertidal zone | place: USA... | reverse complement strand
TAATTGATTACAAATTATCTCGCCACTACCACTATTGATCCCTCCAATATATTGGATTATTGTTTCTATATCTGAACTCTTCACGTTTGTAACTCTGCACCTTAACAATACATTTACATTCAACTGCACAGCTTTAATCGTTAATAATTTAAATAACCATTGTGCGCTTATTGAGAACCCTTCTTTGTTTTGAAAAATATTTAATTGGTTTAGTTGATCGTTGTCAAGATATTTTTGTAAACTTTCTTTGTTTTCTAACCAACCTGGTGTAGAACAGGGAAAGCCGATTTCGGGGTGGATGTCGATTAATGTCACATTGTGTTTTTCAGCACAAAGAATGGAGAGTATTAGTCCCTCAATACAACCTCCCACTATCACGATATCAGACAATTTAATTCACCTCTGAAGGTTTGATGCTTAAAGCGAATACTGGACAGGATGGAATGCATAATTCACAATGCGTACATTTTTGTTCTTCAACAACCACTAATCTATCTTTTAATTCAATAATGTTGATTGGACATAATGCGATACATGCCGCACAACCATAACATAAATCTTCATCGATGATGAAAACATGTTCAGGTATTCGCCCCATTAGAACTTGCGACAATATAATCATTGATGGTTTCTTTGTCCAGTGGTAATTGAAACTCATTAAGAATATGAATAAATATAAATTAAAATATATTTCTCACCGATGTCCATTGCAAAATAAAAAAAGGAAATTAATAAGTGAATGAAAATTGACTAATGAAATGAAAATAGAAATCCATTGGAAATGAAATAGATGAAAATAATAGAAAAAACAAATGATAGTACCTAACCCCTACATTTCCTATGGAGATATATTATGATCATCAACGAAAGTAAGGTGGATATGATGATAGTAGATAACGAAAGTAAGGATTGAATGATATGCTCGCGAGAGGTTATTGAAGTTATATATTGAAGAGTAATGAAAAAAATATTTTTAAAAATAAAAAATTGATTGCAGTGGAAATCGAGGGGTTGGGGTTTATTATTTTCAGACAAATCATCCCACAGGTTCTTTTGACAGCATCATTAGGGTGGTTTGATTGATATGGTATTATACGCACCAGGAAGAACTTCATCTTATCCTGAAAATCCACCAGAAAAGGGATTGAGATATCATTATCTAGGCGGCGGGGATGAAGTTGGAAATGTAGGTATTGTTCTTGAAGACCCCAAATCAACTAGATTATTGTTAGATTATGGTTTAGCTCCAACCAATCCACCACGTTATCCTTCAGAATCTCCAATGGTTAAAGATGCTGTAATTACACACTCTCATGTTGATCATTTAGGAATGGCCCCTTGGCTCTGCGCTAATCACCGAACTAAATTACATGGAACTGCACTTACAGCAAAAATTTCAAATTTAATGTGGCATGATTGTTACAAAGTAAGTTCGATAGAAAGATATCCTCTTGCCTGGGATAAAAGAGATATCGATACTGCACTGGATTCTTGGAATATTCATAAATTTGAAGAAAAATGGCAACTTCAGGACTGGCAACTTTCACTTCACAAAGCAGGGCATATTCCGGGTGCTGCTATGTTAGAAATTGAAACCCCTACTCGTAAAGTTCTGATGACAGGAGATTTTGATACTAGAGATTCACCTCTAACAAGCGGTGCTAAACCAAGAAAGGTTGACACCGTATTCCTTGAGGGAACTTATGGTGGTAGAGATCACCCAGATATGCAACAAGAAATACTCCGCTTTATGGCGCGAATCCAAGAAGTCGTTGATAGAGGGGGTACAGCATTAGTTCCAGCATTTGCAAATGGTAGGACTCAAGATATTGTAATGAATATACACAAATATCTCCCACACCTCGATGTTCATGTTGATGGTATGGGTAAAAGAATCGCAAAAATGCAAATGGAACACCCAGAAGCTCTTAGAGAACCAAACGACTTAGAAGCAGCATGGCGCTGGTGCCGAAGAGTTTCCAGCAAATCAGATAAAAAGAAAGCACTTGAAGCAGACGTTATCGTTACAACATCTGGAATGCTTGAGGGCGGCCCTGCCCTTTGGTACCTTAACAGATTGCGCCACGACAATAAAAATGCAATTCTTCAAACCGGATATCAAGCCAGTGAAACCGGTGGCCGTATGTTACAAGACAAGGGCCAACTACGTATTTTTGGTAAGATGACTGAAATACCACTTGAACTTGATCAATTCTCATTTTCAACTCACGCAGGCCATAAAGAAATCGTTAATTTTGCTAAAGAGTGCCAAGCAGAAGAAGTGGTTGTCTATCACACAGACCCAAACCATGCTCGTCCACCCCTCGTTGAAGCATTAGAAGCAAATGGTCATATTGTACACACTCCAGTAAATGGAGTATCAGAATATCTAGGTGAAGAATATAGCCGAAGTAATTGAATACGACAACCGCGAGGGAGGACAGATTGACATGGCAGGAAAGAGACCTAAGTCGGGACAAAAGAAGAAGCGTAAGTTGCGTCTTAGTTTGAAACAAAAGAAGATGAAGAAGGTTGACACCTATACAGATTCGCTAGGCTGGTCTACTGATGTCGGTCGAACTTTAACCGATGCGCCAGAGAAGAAAGGCCCAGAAACTCTAACAGTTCAATGCACAATGTGCGGCTCCATGTTAAAAATTCCAAAACCAAAGAAGGCTAAGTACACTGTTTCCTGTGCATATCCAGCATGCGGCAATGTAATGGAATTCTGATATACGCCGTTGTATATTTCTGGATTAAACAATATATTCAAGCACTCTTTTTAGTGCTGCTAATAGAAGTACGGCGACCAACAATCGACGTACGGTTTGCTGTGACATTACATCAGCCCCCATTTTGGAGCCGAAAAACCCTCCAATACTTACTGCGATAGCAAACGGTAACAAAACACTCCCCTCCAGAACCAATTGTCCAGAGATTGTATTGCCAACCAACCCAGCAGCTGAATTTAGCCAGACAAACGCAGCAGCAACTCCAGCAGTTGTTTTGGCATCACCCCAGCCAAATAACAGTATAATTGGTGAAAGAAATATGCCCCCTCCAACACCAACAACACCACTCAGTAAACCGATTACCAAACCAACAACCGCGGCAATATGATAAGGTGGAGGGGCAACTATCAGAACATCACTCTCTTTGCTTTTTATTGCTAGCAATCTCCAAGCAGCGAATATCAAAGTAATCGATAACAACGTATCATAAATACCATGATCAATTTTCAACAAACCACCAATCATCGCCGCAGGAATGCTAGTAATTATGAATGGAAGAGTTAGTTTCCAGGAGAAATAACCGGAGCGCCGGTATGCGATAAATGCAAGACCTGCCACAAGAAGATTCAAACTCCAAGCATGTTGCTTTAACCATACAGAATCTTGTGAGGAATAGGCGGTGAGTGATAATATTGCCAAATACCCCGAAGCGCCACCGTGGCCAACACTAGCATAAAGGAAAGCCACTAAACAAAGCGCAATAAGAAGAACACCTGTTGCAACAACCTCCATACACCAACCCAAGGCTGGTTAGATAATAGGTTGTCCCAAATCAAATATGCAAAGTCAATATAATCTCTTTAGTTGAGATTTCAAAATGTTATGTTGTCCAACCCACACCCTCAAACCAACCCCCCATCTCGCCAATACTATGGGAGAGGTTCCTTATTTCATAACCTTGGCCGAAGCGGTGGCCATCGCCAACAAACATCCTCTTTCATTGCCGGTTGAAAAAGTTCCTCTAGATGATGCACATGGTCGTATTTTAGCGCTTGATTTGGCTAGCAAAGTAAATGACCCCGCATTCGATAATTCAGCAATGGATGGTTTCGCAATGCGTTTTGAAGATACAACAAACCCCCCAAGTACTCTAAAAATATCAGGACTATCTCAGGCCGGAATGGATATCGAATCATCAAATGTTGAACCAGGATGTGCATACCGAATAATGACTGGAGCTCCAATGCCGAATGGTGCAGATTCAATATTACAAATTGAATTATGTGAAGTGGATGAGCAACATCAAACAGTAACACTAGTAGAACAATCCAAAAAACATTTCATCCGTAAAAAAGCAGAAAACTTGCAAAAAGGGCAAGTTGCACTGACAAAAGGTTCCCTGCTTACGCCGAGTAAAATCGGACTATGTGCAACGATGGGTTATGGAGAAATTCCCGTTACTAGCAAAGCAAAAGTAGCAATAATTTCAACAGGAGACGAACTGATTTCTCCTGGCCAAGAACTTCAACCTGGCCAATTATATGAATCCAATTCATATGGTTTAGCGGGGCTTGTAAAGTGGCTAGGCCACCAACCAATGCGCTTTAATGCTGTTTCTGATACAATTAATGAATTAAGAGAAGCACTCGATAAGGCTGCCCAAAACTGCGATGTTATTCTGACATCCGGGGGCGTCAGCATGGGAGACTATGACTTGGTCCGCAAAATAATGCAAGAAGAAGGCGACTTGAAATTCTGGAGAGTCAAATTAAGACCCGGCTCTCCACCATTATTTGGAATGTGGAAAGGAACGCCAATTTTTGGCTTACCAGGAAATCCTGTAAGCAGCCATGTTGTTTTCAGGATGATAGTTGCTCCATGGTTCCGCCATTCGACTTCAGCAACCGGTCCAATAGAAACTCAAGTGAGAGTAAAATTGGCCGACAAAGTCAAATCAACTGAAGATTGTATGACTTTGAGAAGAATCCAAATCCATAGTACCGAAGAAGGATTGATCGGCACACAACCGCGTCATCAAGGCTCTGGAAATCTTGAAAGCTTAGCAAGTGCCGACGCTCTAACATTACTTGGACCAGGTCAAATTGGAGAAGTGGGCGAGTGGATTGACGCACTGATATTATGAGGTGAAAATATGCAACATACTAGTGAAGAAGATAGTAATTTATTGGCACTCCTCGTCAAAATATTCCCACAGTCTAGCAAGGCAACCCTGCGAAAAATGCTAACCAGTGGCAGAGTCACAGTCGATGGCAAGGTTTGCTATCGCGCAAAACATGAAGTTACTATTGGGGCCCAAATTGAAATATTGGACAAGGTCAAAGCCAGCGAAGAATCTCCATCTCCCAAAGCCCAATACAGCGGTCCAAAACTCAACATCATCTATGAAGACGAGGCAATATTGGTGGTAAACAAACCCGAAGGAATGCTTTCAATTGCAACAAATAAACTTGAGACAGACACACTCCATTCGCGCTGTGTTGACTATGTTCAATTCAGTGACGACAAAAATTGGTGCCACATCGTTCACCGATTGGATAGAGATACATCGGGGGTAATGGTTTTTGCAAAAAACAAACATCACAAAGAACACCTCCAATCTCAATTTGCTGAACGCAGCGTACACCGCACTTATCATGCACTTGTAGAAGGTAGGCCGGAGAATGATTCAGGAACAATTTCTGCTTGGTTAGTGGAGGATAAACACCTCCACGTCAGAAAAGTCAGCTCAACATTTCAAGGAGCCAAAAAAGCAATCACTCATTGGAATGTTGAAGACAGCGATCACCATGTTTCATTAATCCACATCAGCATTGAAACTGGAAGAAGGCATCAGATTCGTATGGCGATGAAAGATTTGGGCTGCCCGGTGGTTGGTGACAAAATACACGAATCAAGTGCCAACCCATTAAATCGAGTTTGTTTACATGCAACCGCATTAGAATTCCTCCACCCACAAAACGATGACCCGGTTCGTTTTGATACCAAAATCCCCTTTACTAGTTCCAAATCTAAAAGATGAGAAAACACTCTGTTTGGGGAGGACTTCTTGAACCCTTGACGCGCCCAGTTAATTGGTGAGCCAATGAGTAATCCCGGCGATGCAGGATGGATTGAGGTTAAGGGCGCTAGAACCCACAACCTTCAGGATGTCGATGTTAAACTACCAAAGGGGCAATTCGTAGTAATTTCAGGAGTATCGGGGTCGGGCAAATCCAGCCTGGCTTTTGATACATTATATGCGGAGGGCCAACGACGATATGTTGAGAGCCTATCCTCATATGCAAGACAGTTTATTGGGCAAATGAAAAAAGCCGACTGCGACTCAATTGAAGGGCTTTCACCAGCAATTTCAATCGACCAAAAACAAGGTAGTCACAACCCCCGTTCAACAGTAGCAACCGTCACAGAAATACAAGATTACTTACGACTATTATGGGCTAGAATCGGCAAACCACACTGTCCGCAATGCGGTCGCGAAGTTGCTAGACGCACCGTACAAGAAATCGTTGATGACATTATGTGGAATATGGAATCTCACGCGGTTGCAGTTTGGAGTCCGATAGTTCGTTCTAGAAAAGGAACTCACAGCGATCTATTTCGCCAGTTAGTAGAACAAGGATATCTCAACGGAAAGGTCAACGGCCATGAAGTGGAATTTGAATCGCCACCACAATTAGACAAGAACTTCCGACACGATATCGATGTTAGAATAGACCGAGTGACTTGCACAAAAGACCGCCGACAACGCCTAACTGAGGCGGTTGAAGCAGCGATTAAATTAGGTGGCGGAACTACTGCAATAGAAAGTCTAAGGGCACCATCAGAATCAACAACACTGAGTGAAGGCAGCCGTTCCCGTTTTACAAAACAAGGCGACACAATAGCATGGTCCGAAGATTTCGCTTGCCCAGACCACGGGGCTTTCATGCCGGAACTATCTCCTCGCGTATTTTCCTTCAACTCGCCTTTGGGTGCCTGTGGTTCATGCCAAGGACTTGGAGTGCAACGCCAATTCAACCAAGAATTGATTATCGATAAACATGCCAGTGTTTCCAAAGGTTGCATCATTCCTTGGCGCCAATCAATGTCTCCTTCATGGTACCGAAAATTAATGGAAAACACCTGCCAACACTATGGCATTTCTACAACCGCGCCATTTGAATTATTGAGTGATGACGAAAAAGACATACTCTTACACGGGTCGGGCTCAACGATAATTCATTACCAATTTACTAGCGAATCCGGTTCACAATATAATTACAGCAAACCATGGGAAGGAGTAATTCCACGCCTACAAAAAACATACACCGAAACCACTTCCGAAAGAACACGTTCACGGTTAATTTCATGCATGACCGACCTTGATTGTTCAGAATGTAATGGTGAAAAACTCAACCCAGCAGCCCGATTTGTAACAGTTGGAGGAATACGCTTACCAGAGGTTAGCAGCTGTTCTGTACACGACGCATTATCAGTAGTAAAATCATGGCAACCAGATGGTGAAGGTGCGCCTGAAACCTTCGCAGATATGCTGGAAATCCTCGATGAAAGAAGCCTTTACATCGGCAAAGATATTCTGATAGAAATTGAATCAAGATTAGGATTCCTTGACAGTGTTGGCCTAGATTACCTCACTCTAGATAGAAGGGCAAACACCCTTTCGGGCGGAGAAAGCCAACGGATACGCCTTGCAACCCAAATCGGCTCAAGATTAACTGGTGTAATGTATGTTCTTGACGAGCCATCAATAGGATTACACCAACGCGACAATGAACGATTATTGGAAACTTTACGCGACCTTAGTGACTTAGGAAACACACTTCTGGTGGTAGAACATGATGAAGAAACAATTCGCCAAGCCGATTGGTTATGTGACTTGGGACCAGGTGCTGGATTGGAAGGGGGAAGAATAGTTGCTAACGGCCCACCTCAAGAGGTAATGAATAACGAAGAGTCGGTTACAGGAGCATATCTTACGGGTAAAAGATCAATCCCAACCCCTTCCCAGCGCAAAAAACCAACCAGTAAAAAACTCGTAATCAAGGGTGCCACCCATAACAATCTCCAATCGATTGATGCCCAATTCCCATTGGGCTGTTTAACTGCAGTAACTGGAGTTTCAGGATCTGGAAAGTCTTCATTGGTTTCTGGAATATTGGCGCCTGCGCTGAAGAGAGAATTACACAAAGCAGATACATTAATCGGCGGACATCATCGTATTGAAGGAATGGAGTTTGTTGACAAAGCGATCATCATCAATCAAGCCCCTATCGGTAGAACTCCGCGTTCAAATCCAGCGACTTACACCAAGGTATTCGACGAGATCCGTAGTTTATTTTCAAAAACAACACTCGCCAAAGAGCGAGGATATACGCCAGGAACTTTTTCCTTTAACGTCAAAGGAGGTCGCTGTGAAGCATGTCGCGGTGGCGGGGCAATAAAATTGGAAATGAACTTCTTACCAGATGTGTGGATGACTTGCGATATTTGTGATGGGAAGCGATATACTCGCGAATGTTTAGAGGTTACATGGAAGGGAAAAACCATTCACGACGTTCTAAAAATGCCTGTCGGTCAAGCGGTCAAATTCTTTGAGCACCACAAAAAAATACATCGAACTTTAGAGACTCTTAGCACTGTCGGACTCGACTATATCCGATTAGGACAGCCAGCAACTACACTTTCTGGTGGAGAGGCACAAAGAGTAAAACTTGCCAGTGAGTTGAGAAGAACACCAAATAAACACACAGTTTACATTTTGGATGAGCCAACTACTGGCTTAGCATTTTCAGATGTTCAGAAATTAATAGAAGTCTTAATTGAACTTAGAGATAAGGGCCACACCATCATTGTAATCGAACATCACTTGGATGTGGTGAAGTCCAGTGATTGGGTTATTGATTTGGGGCCAGAAGGTGGCGAGCGAGGTGGGCAACTGATTGCAAAAGGCACACCGGAAGACATTGCGGCCTGCAAAGATAGTTTTACTGGGCAATATTTGGCAACGATGTTGCAATGATTCCTTCCGTATTGTTCAAAGAGCGTAGGCTACGGCCTGCAAACGCCCCCCATAGGGGGGCGGTGCATTTCCATGGTCGTAACACGAGTCGAAGTCACACCAAAACAAGGCGAAGGGATGCGCGATGTGCGCGGCGACTCTATCCGCCGACAGTTACTTTCAGACCACGGAATTAACGCATCAGATGTTAGAAGCATTGTTGGCTTCCTAATCCAATCCGAAGTATCCGGAGAAGAAATCGCTCAGAGAACTGATGACTTATTTACCGACCCGATCATTGAAATCGGTTCCACCAACCAATTGGCTATTTCCAACTCAGAAATATTCACAGAGACTCCAGATTGTGTAATTACAATCGGCTTCAAACCAGGCGTTACAGATAATCCCGGAAAGGCGGCACTAGACGGCTTCCAAACAATTTTTCCTCAAGCAACAGGTGCAGAGATTTCAACATATATCACCTATGCATTTTACGGCCTTCCAGCCGACTGTGAAAGCCAATGGTTAGCCGGCACAATCCACAATGGATTAATTCAAAGAGCTATAATTTCCGACTCCGACGCTTGCCAAAATGGCCAATGGGCGGAAATAGAATTCCCACAAAGGCCGCCACAAGTTTTCACCGCGCCCGATAAAGTAAATCTCGAAATCACCGATGAAGAGTTGGAAGAACTTTCTTACAAAGGACTACTTGCTTTGAATTTAGAAGAGATGCAAACAATACAAGGCCACTACAGAGACGAAACAACCCGCAACCTAAGAGCGGCGGCAGGAATATCACCTGACGCACCAACCGATGTTGAATTGGAATGTTTAGCACAAACATGGTCAGAACACTGTAAACACAAGATTTTTGCATCAAAAATCCATCACATAGACACCGAGACAGGTGAGGACAGCATCATCGACTCCATCTTCAAGACACACATAATGAATCCAACACACGACATGCAGGGCGAAGTCGATTGGTTACTTTCTGTATTCCACGACAACTCTGGAGTAATCGCATGGGATGACGAATGGTCGGTTTGCATGAAAGCAGAGACACACAATTCCCCAAGCGCATTAGACCCGTACGGTGGAGCGATGACCGGAATTGTCGGAGTCAATCGCGACATTCTCGGCACAGGCTTAGGCGCAAGACCAATCGCCAATACCGACGTATTCTGTTTTGGCCCACCGGACTGGGAAGGCGATTTACCAGACAACCTATTTCACCCATCCAGGGTTCTACGCGGCGTTCATGCCGGAGTTAGAGTTGGAGGAAACGAATCCGGAATACCTACTGTAAATGGGGCCATCGTTTTCGATGATAGATATATTGGCAAACCATTGGTATATTGTGGAACGATTGGAATCATGCCGCGACGTTTAGCGGATGGTAGAGAATCGCACATCAAGACTCCAAATTCAGGAGACATAGTCTACATGGTTGGTGGCCGAGTCGGCTATGACGGAATACATGGAGCGACATTTTCTTCATTAGAATTGACTGAGGAATCGCCTTCTTCAGCAGTACAAATCGGCGACCCAATCACCCAGAAGAAAATGGTCGATATGATTCTTGAAGCACGCGATACCGGATTGATTACTTGTATTACAGATAACGGAGCAGGCGGGCTGTCTTCATCAATCGGTGAGATGGCTGAATACACCAATGGTTGTGAAATCGATTTGGCCAAAGTCCCTCTGAAGCAAGCAGGACTTTCAGCATGGGAGATATTAGTTTCAGAAAGCCAAGAGCGAATGACTGTCGCAGTCAAGGCCGAAGATTGTGCAGCATTTGATGCATTAGCAGCACTACATGAAGTTGAAGCAACAGCGGTTGCAACATTTACCTCAACAGGTTATTTCCATGTCAAGTATGAAGATATGACTGTCGCATACCTACCAATAGAATTCCTTCATGATGGGGTGCCACAATTACAACTTGAATCAGAATGGAAGACCCCACAAGTTGAGCCGTTCAACATCCCAGATAAGAGCGATCATAACGACCTTCTTTTGCGAATGTTGGCAAGACCAAACATCACAAGCAAGGAAACATGGGTACGCCAATATGACCACGAAGTAATCGCGCAAACCGTAGTAAAACCATTCGTTGGTGTTGAAAGAGATGGGCCAGGAGACGCAGGGTTAATCGCACCAATTCATGGTAACCCGCACGGCCTAGTGGTCTCTTGTGGAATTGCACCGAGGTATTCAGATATTGACGCAGGCGCAATGGCAGCAGCATCTATCGACGAAGCAGTTCGCAATGCAGTATGTGTTGGGGTCGATGTTGACAAAATTGCAGGTCTTGACAATTTCTGTTGGCCAGACCCGATAGAATCAGTCAAAACCCCAGATGGTAAATTCAAACTTGCCCAACTAGTTCGCGCCAATCGCGAACTAGAGAGAGTGTGCCGTGCTTACAGATTACCTTGTGTTAGCGGAAAAGATTCGATGAAGAATGATTATGGAAGCGGAGAGGGCAAGATATCAATCCCGCCAACACTGCTCTTCTCATTATTTGGCGACCAACCAGATGTCAGATTTACTGCTACGAGCGACCTCAAAGGTGCCGGCGAGCGCCTATACTTGGTTGGAAGTAGTAAGCAAGAACTGGGTGCAAGCGAAATCTCCTACATGCTTTCAGAAAGCGGAGAAGCAGGAGGAATCGGCGGCGAAGTACCACAATTACCAGACCCCGAAGCCCAACTCGATGCATACCGCGCCCTATCAAAAACAATTCAATCTGGATTAGTTCGTACTGCACACGATTGCAGCGAAGGAGGAATCGCAGTAGCAGTAGCAGAAATGTGTATTGGCGGACGATGTGGTGCTAATATTGACCTTGACGGAACTGGAAGCGGAGATGTTTGGGGCAGAATGTGGGGAGAATCATTGGGCAGAATTGTCGTTGGAGTCTCGGCTGGAAATGAAGCTGACTTTGTAGAAGCAATGGCCGGACATTCAATTACCCTATTGGGAATTTCAACCGTTGGACAGACCCTCATTATCAGCGATGGGTATGATGAATTGGTTGAATTAGATGTTGATTCCTTAGTAACAGCTTGGCAAGGAACTCTTGACCTTACAGGGGGTGTTGCTTGATGGTAGATATGCCGAAAGTTGCGGTATTATTTGGTTTTGGAATTAACTGTGACCACGAGACCAAAGCAGTATTCGATCTCGTAGGAGGTCAAGCAACCCGAGTCCACGTCAATCACTTTGTCAATGGAAACCGCTCATTAGACGAGTTCCAGATTTTGGCAGTTCCAGGCGGATTTTCTTTTGGAGATCACTTGGGTAGTGGTAGATTACTTGGCAATAGAATGCGCTTTGCACTCCGAGAACAACTCCACGCATTTGTTGCAGCAGGAAAGCCAATCATCGGCATTTGCAATGGATTCCAAGTACTGGTCAAGACAGGACTACTTCCTGGCCCAGCAGCAGGACAAGACACACTCCCAGATTTTGTTCAAAGAGCAAGCCTAACACTCAACGATTCAGGTCGTTATGAAGACCGTTGGGTAACATTAGAATTTGATTCTAATAGCCCATGTATTTGGACTAAAGGAATGACTAGAATGGACTGCCCGGTTCGACACGGGGAAGGAAAATTCGTATTACCGAGTACAACAGATTTTGATATGCTTTCAGACAACAATCAACTTACAGTGAGATATGTTGACCCTGCAACAGAAAAAGGCGAAGGAATTACCGATGAACTGTTACCATTCCCACTATCTCCTAATGGTAGTATGAGAAATATCGCAGGAGTATGCGATGCAACTGGATTGGTATTCGGATTGATGCCTCATCCTGAAGCAATTTATGCAAAATGGTTGCACCCAGACCACACAAGAAATACAGCACCAGGCCCAGAATCCAGCGATGCATTGGGTGATTGGGAAGGAGAGGGATTGCAGATATTCCGCAATGCAGTAGATTATGCGAAAGCGAATCTTTGAATATTGACCAATTAATACCAAAGGGCAACAGTATTTTTTTAGGCTGAGTTGCAATAAACACTTCATGGATGAAGCAATAGCCATGCAGATTGTAGGAGCAGTATGTCTGCTAATAGGAATGAAAATGAACATCGACCCTAAAGGGTTCAACGAAGATATATTCGGTAAAGAAGCACCCGAAAACGCTCTTGGAGAAATGAATGCAATGCGGATGGCTATTGGAGGGGGAGTGCTTGCAATCTCTGCCATCAATTTGATCTGCAGTTTCACAATGGATGATGCAGCTTCCATGGCCGCACTTCTCACAGCGTCAGCAGTTGGATTAGCAATATTCTTTGCAACAATAGTCGGGGCAAACCTTAGAGGATATACTGAAGCAATACCTAAACTTCCAGCAATTATTCTACCAATTTTGGTAGTAGTAAGCCTAGCTGGTGCTTGCCTCTGATTGTTCATTTTTCAAATTATTTTACGATTAACGGCTTGCCAAAGAAAATTGAATTCATCCAATCACTGGTTGAAACGGATTCTGTTAAACAAATGATTTCGGGTCTTGAAGTGGTGGTAAATAGCCTACCCGGAAGAAATGGCCATGCAGTACGCGCACCCCCCTATCTTGTCAAGGAATGTTAGTAGCAGATTTGGCATTTTACATTAGAAGACCCAAGGGAACTGAATCAATTAGCGGTTGACAATAATTCAACCATGATTTACGATATTGGAATCGCTCATGACTCTGGCAATTTACCTTGATCAATTAACCACTGTTGACCATAATAATTCCACTGTTCCATCGTCCAACCAGGTGGAATACCTTCAACTGGTATTGCCGGCCCAACGACAGGCGCAACAACCGGTACAGTAGCCGGTGTAACAATCGGCAACATGGCAGGTGTGGCGATAGGTGCAATGAGAGGTGCTGCCGCAGGTAGCGGCATCTGGTCAAATAAAGCATCAGTTTTTTGCGGAATATTGGCTTTGGATTTACGCACAATTATCCAAGCGACTGGAATTAATGTTAAGATGGCTATCATGGCCCAAAACCACATTTGTTGGTAAACCAACTGTTCAACACTATACTTTGAATCATTAGGATAATAATCACCTGCATCAGAGACTCCGTCACCATCACTATCGAGGCAACCAAGTCGGTCAACGGTGGAGTATCCTTCTACCATCGGACAATCATCACTGATATTGGTGTTGAGTTGGTCGCCAAATCCATCAGCATCACCATCCGACCATAACCTACTATCTTCAGGCCACAAATCCTCCTCGTCATAAACACCATCTCCGTCCCCGTCCGGGCAACCCAGTGAGCCATTACTGGAAGTTCCAAATAAGGTTGGACATGAATCTCCTCTAAACCCATCGAGCCTATCTCCAAATCCATCTAAATCATAATCGCCCCACTGAGTGGGCTCATTCGGCAAAGCATCGCCTTCATCAGACCGTCCATCTCCATCTGAATCAAGACAACCTAATCTATCAACCATTGAGGTACCAAAAACATCCGGGCAATCATCTGCTTCATTACCAAATTCTTCATCACCATAGCCATCAGCATCGCGGTCAAACCATTGGGTATCATCTGAAGGGAATGCGTCCGCACCATCTTCAGCAGTGTATGATGTATCTGGGTTTGACCAGCCATCTCCATCTGAATCACGGCAGCCAAGCCGGTCATAGAGTGAATCACCTGCAATAGAAACACAGCCATCAGCATCATTCCCCTCAGCATTATCACCATATCCGTCTTCGTCAATATCACTCCATTGAGTTCCATCATAAACGAAAGCATCAACGCTTTCTGCCCATCCATCGCCATCCAAATCTAAGCATCCTAAAACTCCGCCTTGGCTGGAAGAGCCAAATATCATCGGACACCCATCATTTTCATCTAAGTAACCATCACCATCATCGTCAAAGTCTTCTGTCAAATCTTCGCAACCATCACCATCTATGTCATTCCCTTGGTGAGAAATAAAACCGATTGTACTCAAGGGGCACATATCTTGGCCACGTATTCCTCTACTACAATCAGCGCTTGGACCGCCGGTATCACACATGCCATCAGCATCATCATCAAAGTCTTCAGCAGAATCCTCGCAACCATCGGCATCATGATCATTTAGAGCATCACTAATCCAATTGAGCAATCCTTTTGCACAACCATCATCAACATCGAGTATAGTATCAGCATCGTCATCGTAATCTTCACTTGAATCTTGACACCCATCCCCATCATAGTCGGTTGACAGTTGTGAAGTCCAATCGGTTGCGCCTACTTCGCAGTCATCATCGACATCGAGTTTACCATCATTATCATCATCTGTATCACAGGCATCACCAAGAGCATCAGAATCGTGATTTTCTTGTCCACTGTTTTGTATGCTTGGACAATTATCAACGCCATCGGTAATGCCATCACCATCGGTATCTGTTCGAGGGTCAATTCTTACGACCTCATCTTGACCATTATCAACATAGTAAAGGTGACCATTTGGGCCAATTTCTAAGCCCATGATAGATGAAGCAGTAGTTTGAATTGAACCAGCTTCTGCAGCACTCTTGCCATTGGTGCTCAAGTCATAGGCAATAATTTGGCCATTGCCATTAAGAGAAACGAACAATTGGTCGCCATCGAGTGCAATTCCAGAAGGCCTGTCGAGGCCAGTTGCAAGAACGCCCCATTCAATGCCAGTAATATCTGAGTATTCATGTAGTGGTTCTAGTCGAGAGGATTCACCCATGATGTTTTGTGTGTTGTAGGTTGTATCATCAGTGTTAACCCACAGAATCCGATTTGCACCAGTATCAGCAATGTAAAGAATCCCTGAATCTTTGTCCAAAATCATGTGGCCAGGAACGCCATAAGCATACGTAAGAGAGATATCGGCATAACGACGAACAATTCCATCGGAATGATCATCTTCGCCCGTATCGTGGTCAATTTGGAAATCATAGTAGACAAGTTCGCCATAGTAACCATCGTTGTACCAGTATGAATTACCAGAGTCATGAGCGATTCCTACGCCGTTTGGAGATTCATGATTCATGTCAATGTGACTGCCTAGAAGGCCATTACCATTGTTTTGATTTTCCATTGCAAAATGGCTTAGAGAAGATGGCCAAAGTGTAGGGCCCATGAAATTGTTGGCAGGACCTTGGCCACAGAAAGTATTCCTCGTTTCTTGAGCAGAACCCCATTGCCAATCAAACTCCGGGTGATACGATCCAAACGCGATTGCACTTACTTCTTCGAGAAAGTGGTTTCTATTGGAGTCTTGCCGGTTTTGGGAGTACTGATTTTCTAATCCCGTGTTATGGACGATGGTTATACTGTCAGTGGCCCGATTTGCCACCCACAATTCGTTTGCTCTACCCGGGTGGAATTCAAGGTCACGCGGGTCGTTGAGGGCGTCGGAAGAATCTGCGATTACTACCTCGTCAAAGCCAACACCGAACTGTGGAACTACCGAATCACCCTCATTTCCCATGGCTTGAGATGGCAAACAAAAGAGCATCACGATTAGAAATATGAGACTAACTCGCTT
>Ga0206679_10002053_pt1 | contig 16315 bp, 15 predicted proteins | sample M110012015metaG_FD_155464 | JGI IMG/M metagenome (GOLD analysis project Ga0206679, IMG submission 155464) | Ammonia-oxidizing marine archaeal communities from Monterey Bay, California, United States - M1 100m 12015 | ecosystem: Environmental > Aquatic > Marine > Intertidal zone | place: USA... | reverse complement strand
TATCTTTGAGAATGATACACTACACCAGGACATTGATCATGATATACTCCACAAGAAGAAAGTAAGAATAGAGCACTAATAAGTAATGCAAATAAATATTTCATTTTTCAGATTTTTGGCAAAAATACAAAATAATAATCTGGAAAATCAAAATAAAAGCAAAGGACTTTTGTTATCTTTGAAATATATTTACTCTAAAAATGAAAACACCTACAAACAAAGAAAATAGTTGGAAAAAAGCTCTTGAAAAAGAATTTGGGAAGAAATACATGAAAGACCTGAAAATGTTCTTGAAAGAAGAGAGAAGACATAACTCTATTTACCCTGAAAGTAGTGATGTATTCAATGCCTTTCAATATAGTCCTTTGGACACACTAAAAATAGTAATATTAGGACAAGACCCTTATCATGGTGAAGGACAAGCTCACGGACTTTCTTTTTCTGTTCCAAATGGAATACAAATACCTCCATCTTTAGTTAATATATTTAAAGAAATAGAAAGTGATTTGAACATAAAAAATCATAGGAAAGGAGACTTAACAAAATGGGCGAAACAAGGAGTATTACTTTTAAATGCTACTTTAACTGTAGCAGCAGATAAAGCAGGATCGCATCAAAATAAAGGTTGGGAACAATTTACTGACAAAGTAATTTCAATTATATCTGAAGAAAGAAAAGGAATTATATTTTTACTTTGGGGGAAATTTGCACAAAACAAACAAAAATTAATTAACAAAAATAAACATCACATATTAACGAGTTCCCATCCCTCTCCTCTTTCATCTTACAGAGGATTCTTGGGATGTAAACATTTTTCGGAATGCAATAAAATACTAAATAGAGAAAATAAAACAGAAATAAACTGGAAATTGTAATGAGGAAAATAATATTAATACTTTCTATTTTTAGTGGAATTTTATCTTTTTCTCAAGACACATCAGATGTGTTTTATTTAAAAGGTGATTATTTTCAAATTATTAATAAAAATCCGGATTTAGAAGGAGGGTATTATGCAATAAAGAGTTCTAATTTAGAAAATTTTCTTGAAAGAATAATAACAAAATTTGAAAATATAGGATATCCTTTTGTAGAAGCGAAACTAGAAAACATAAAAAGTAACAAGGCAGACTTAGTTGTAAGTAGAGGTGAATTGTACACTATTGATTCTTTAGCAATTTACGGAAACACAAAACTAACTGAAAAACAACTTTTCCAATTAATTGGCATGAAGAAGGGCGAAGTTTACAATCAGAGTAAATTAGATAGAATAAAAAATAAATTAAGTAGTATACCCTACTTAAAAACAACACAAGAACACGCAGTTGTTTTTCATAAAAAAACAGCTGATATTTATCTCTATTTAGAAAAAGTAAATTCAAACCTTATAGATGGATTAATAGGATTTAGTAAAAATGAAGAAGAAATAGAGATTAATGGACACCTAAACATTACACTACAAAATCTACTGAATAAAGGAGAAAATATACAAATGAATTGGAGTGCACAACAAGATAAATTTCAAAAAATGAATAGTAATCTTTACTTCCCTAATCTTATACATAGTAAAATAGGAAGTACAGCCAGCTTAGATATTTACAGAAAAAATAATAATTTCACGAATACAAAATCTGAATTTTCAATAAATACAATATTAAATGAAAAGAGTACTATCGGTGTTCTTTTTCAGAATAAAAATTCTATTTCAGAAAACAATCTATTAAACAACTCCAAGATAAATACATTGGGCATGGAACTAAAAATAGTTCAAACAAATTGGACTGTAAATAGTAAAAGTTATTTTGGGAATAGAGAAACACAAAACAAAAGGTATGGATATCTGAATCTTAATTTAAACACAAGGAACCAGTTTCTTTTTAGTAATAGCACTTCATTTAATATACAAACAAATACTCATCTTATCTTCAGTAAACAATTACAAGAAAACGAACTTCTATATTTTGGAGGGAGTAATAGTTTAAAGGGGTTTTCAGAAGACGAGTTTACATCTAGTAAATATAGTCTTATTTCAACAGAAATATCTTATAAACTAGATGAAAACACTTCTTCCAACATATTTTTTCAGCAAGCTTTGTACAGAGAAAACAACACTACGAAACAAATTAAATCCGTAGGAACAGGAGTAAATTTAAAGAGTAAATCAGGAATTATTTATCTTCAATATGCTATTGGAATATCAGAAAACAAAAGTTTTAACCTACAAAATGGAATGATACATATTGGAATAAAAAATACTTTTTAACAAATCAAAAATTATAATTGAAGTCCCTATTTTTTTCGTTATTTTGAAAGACCAATTTAAACACAAAAAATTTATAAATGGACTACCTATTCGCACTCCTAATAATTGGAGGATTTGCATTACTTTATTTTAAAAAAGAAACAACAACAGAAAACAATTCTGAAGATGATAAAAAGAAAATTTCAGAATTGGAACAATCTCTTTCAGCAAAAGAGGAAAGTGTAAAAAATCTTCAATCCGAAAAAAATATTTTGGATGCAAAAATGGAATCTTTTGAAAAATTAAAAACTGAAAAAACACAAATTGAAGAAAGATTAAAAAATGTTGAAACAGAAAGAAACTCCTTAAAAACAAAAAACACCACTCTTGAAAATAAAGAGGAATTAAGAAATGAAGCTTTAAGAAAATCCTTAGACAAAAGCAATGCTTTACAAGAATCACTAGAAAAAGAAAAAGAAAGACTGAATGATGAGAGAGTTGAAGAAACAGAAATTCAATTTGAAAAAATGAAAAAACAGTGGGGAGAACATGAAAAAGATGTTGAAAAGCACATTCGCATGATTTGCAAAAATCTTCTTCTTACATATATTCCTCAAGAAGAATTTCCGTATCCAAGAAACAAACCAGACAATACAATTGAGATATCTAATCAAATGATTGTTTTTGATGCAAAAAGCCCTTCAAATGACGATTTAACTAACTTCCCGAAATACATAAAATTACAAACAGATAATTTAAAGAAATATGCAAAACATCCTGATGTGAAAAAAGATTTATTTTTAGTGATTCCATCTAACACTTTAGGGGTCATAAATCAATTCACTTATAATATGGGGAATTACAATGTTTATGTAATAACAAAAGATTCTCTGGAACCTATTATTTTAAGTTTAAAGCGAATTCAGGAGTTTGATTTGGTAGAAAAACTAAGCCCTGAAGAGAGAGATGATATTTGCAGAATAATCGGGAAGTTCGCACATACCACCAAAAGAAGAATTCAGATTGACCAATATTTTGCAGAAGAATTTTTGGACACACTAAAAAAAGCAGGATCACAATTACCAAAAGAGATATTAAGAAGTGTGATAGAATTTGAAGGGGCAGAAATGCTCAATCCTCCAATGGAAAAACGAAATAAAAAAATTCTGACTCAAGAACTAATTGACAAAAGAATAGAACTTAATAAGGAAATTGAAATTAGAGATATTCCTGAAATTGAAGCCAAAATAACTTTTAAAGAAAAAGATGAGGGAGAACAAAAATAACGATTACGAAAAGAATTCCATTTTTGGAATAAGATCAATTATAGAAGCCATAGAAGCCGGAAAAACCATTGACAAACTATTCATTCAAAAAGGATTGCACAACGATTTGTTTGCAGAACTATGGAAACTAGTAAGACTCAGAAGAATAAATTACAAACATGTTCCAATTGAAAAGATAAATCGACTTACAAGAAAGAACCATCAAGGTGTATTTGCATTTATATCCCCTATCGATTTACATAATATTGAGGACATTATCCCACAACTATACGAACAAGGGAAAAACCCTCTCATTATGGTTTTAGATGGAGTAACAGATGTACGAAACTTTGGAGCCATTGCCCGAACGGCAGAATGCGCTGGAGTGGATACCATTTTAATTCCAGAACAAAGTGCTGCCGCTATAAATGCAGATGCCGTAAAAACCTCCGCTGGAGCACTTCATAAAATACCTATTTGCAGAACTTGGAATTTGAAAATGAGTCTTCAGTTTTTGAAAGATAGCGGATTACAATTGGTGAGTTGCACCGAAAAAACTACTAGAAGTTTATACGAACCCGACTTTACAAATCCTACAGCAATTATTATGGGATCGGAAGAAGATGGAGTATCTCCAGAATATTTGAAAATGTCGGATTTTAAAGCAAAAATACCAATGAGTGGAAAAATATCTTCCTTAAATGTTTCGGTTGCTTCCGCTATTATTATTTATGAAGCGATAAGACAGAGGGGATAATCTATAATATTATTTCATACACATCATTATAAGTTCTTTGTATGTTTTCATACAGAAAACCACCTTCTTCCAAAGCGTCCTCTACCAAATCAAATGAAGTACAATCTTTTGGCAAACCTTCAAAAATCAATGTAAAAGTATTTAATTTATTGGTATCTATTTTAGTCCATTTCGGAAAAGTAGAAATATTATGATTTACAATCATTTTACTTACTTTTTCAGAATTATTCGATTTTAAAAAAGTACTTTTCCAAATTCTCATTAAATCCGCTTTTAATGGAGGAACAATAAAATGGACAGTAGTTTGTCCTTCATTTTGAATATTTTTTGTCATATTTTAATCAAATTTTAACAACTTACTAGATAAGGAGTTTTGATATTCGCCTTTTAAATTACATAAATTATTTTAAACTACAATACAAATAATTAGTTTTATTTACGTTTGCACTATATGAACCTTGACCAATTCAGAGAATATTGTCTACACTTTAAAGGAGCAACAGAAGAGCTGCCTTTTGATGAGAATACTTTAGTATTTAAAGTAATGGAAAAGATGTTTTCTCTTTGCAATATGATGGAGTTTGAGTTTTGTAACTTAAAATGTGATCCTGAAAAAGCAATGGAACTTAGAGAGAGATTTCGGGAAGTTACTCCCGCTTGGCACATGAGCAAGAAACATTGGAATTCAGTCCATTTTCATGGAAAGTTAAATGATAAACAAATACAAGATTGGATTACAGACTCTTATCACTTAGTAATAGGGAAAATGTCAAAAAAATTAAAAGAAGAGTTAAATAATTTGTAACGACTTTAATATCTTTTCGTAATCAGATAGTATAATCCCTAAAACCTATCATTATGAAAAACACAAAACTACTCACTATCAAAATAGTAGTGTTTCTACTTCTATTTTTAACTATCCCTAACATGATTTATGCTCAGAATAAAGAAGAAAAAATAGTATATATAATAGATTTTTCGGACAGTAACAATAAAAAATTCCTTGTCTCAAAAAATAAAAATCATTTTATTTTCAGAACTTTTAATAAAAAGAAAAAAGAAGTTCAGACCTGTAAATGGGAGGTTAAATTAAATGACAATCAGACACGGAAACTTATTGTAGAAATTAAAAAAATATTAGAAAACAATAAATATACATCCGACAATTACTTGTTCAACATTAAACAGAGAGAAGATAAAATGAAGTTGATTTTTAAAAACTCCAGTTGTTCATCTGAACATAAATTATATTACCTCCAGAAAGACTGTAATAGAGTTTTTATGATGAAAATGAAAAGAATAGAGTTTGAGGAATTAATCCAAAGTTTAGAAATAAAAAAAGAGGACATTTAGTCCTCTTTTATCTAGTAGCGGGGACAGGACTCGAACCTGCGACCTTTGGGTTATGAGCCCAACGAGCTACCAACTGCTCCACCCCGCGATATGTCGGCAAAACTACTATAAAAATATTTTTGGCATACTATTTTGTGTTTTTATTTTTTAATAATTTTGGAAGTGTATTTTTGCAGCATGATTTCAGTAAATAATATATCGCTTTACTTTGGCGGACAAACCCTATTTAACGACATCTCCTTTATGGTAAACAAAGGAGATAAAATTGGTTTAGTAGGAAAAAACGGAGCAGGAAAATCCACTCTTTTAAAGGCTCTTTCTGGTGAACAAAGCATTAATGGAGGGAATGTAAATTCACCAAATGGAACAAAAATTGGATACTTAAAACAAGATTTGGACTTTGTAGATGGAAAAACTATTCTGGAAGAAGCTCAATCCGCTTTTGGAGAAGTGAATGAATTAGAGCAAAAATTGGAAGATTGTAACAAACAATTTAACGAAAGAACCGATTACGAAAGTAATAGTTATTTGGAACTGATAAATGAATTTAATGAAGCAGAAGAACGATTCCGTTTTTTAGGTGGACACGATATTCATGCTGAAATAAATCTAGTTTTAAGTGGTTTAGGATTCTCACAATACGATTTCACAAGGCAAGCTTCCGAGTTTTCTGGAGGTTGGAGAATGAGAGTTGAACTAGCTAAGATACTTTTACAGAAACCAGATGTGTTATTGCTAGATGAACCAACTAACCATTTGGACATTGAATCGATTGTATGGTTAGAAAGATGGCTGAAAAAATATAGTGGAGCTATTATTTTAGTATCTCACGATAGATTATTTTTAGATAGCGTAACCAACAGAACTATTGAAATTGCTTTCGGATCAATAAACGATTATAAAGCATCATACACAAAATACCTTACACTAAGAGAAGATAGAATTGAAAAGCAAATTCAGGCAAAAAAGAATCAGGATAAATACATAAAAGAAACTAAAGTGCTTATCAATAAGTTTAGGGCAAAAAAGAACAAAGCCGCCTTTGCCCAATCTTTAATAAAAAAATTAGATAAAATTGAAATTATTGAAGTAGAACAAGAAGACATAGGAAGAATGAACTTCCGCTTTCCTCCCGCTCCCCATTCTGGTAAAATTAGTTTATCATTAAAAAATATTGGTAAAAATTATGACGATTTAACCGTTCTGGAAAAAGTAGATTTGGAAGTGGTAAAAGGAGATAAATTGGCTTTTGTAGGAAAGAATGGAGAAGGAAAATCTACATTAGCTAAAATTATTGTAAACGAACTTGATTTTACTGGAAACCTAGAATTAGGACACCAAATAAAGGTAGGTTATTACGCACAAAATCAAGCAGAATTTTTAGATGAAACAAAAACTGTTTTAGAAACCATTTATGATGCTGCAGATGAAAATACCTCTCCAAAGGTTAGAAATATTTTAGGATCTTTTCTTTTTAGTAACGATACCGTAGAAAAGAAAGTTGGAGTACTTTCGGGTGGAGAAAGAGCAAGAGTTGCACTTTGTAAGCTATTGTTAGAACCGGTAAACCTTTTGGTAATGGATGAGCCAACAAACCATTTAGATATTACATCAAAAGAACTTTTGAAACGAGCACTTTTGGAATATGACGGAAGTTTAATTGTAGTATCTCACGATAGAGAGTTTTTACAAGGACTTACCGAAAAGGTATATGAGTTTAAGGAAAGAAATATTAAAGAATATCTAGGAGACATAAACGACTTCCTAAAAGAAAAAGACTTAGAAAACTTTAAACAATTAGAAACATCTCAGGCAAAACAAAAACAAAAGGAAGACAAAGGAGATTCTGATCATAAAATATCTTATAAAGAAAAAAAGGAGTACGAGAAAAAAGTAAAGAAACTGAATAATAAAATTAGGAAATTCGAAAAAGAGATTGATTCTCTGGAAAAGGAATTGAAAGAAATAAACTCTGACCTAGCAGATTCTGAGAAATTTAAAGAATTAAGTCAAAACCCTGACTTTTTTGCTAATTACGAACAAAAACAACTAAAATTGAAGGAAACAGAACAATTTTGGGAAAAAGCAAATTTGGAATTAGATACACTAAAACAATAGTTTTACTCTAGTAAAACATGAAATACTATGCTAAGCATAGTATTTAAATTTTCATATCTTAATTTTGTACCAGAATTTAAAAATTATCAATTATGAAAAAGTTTATCTTACCAATTATTACAGCTGTATTCTTTTCTTCATGTTCAACTGTTTACTTTCCAAGTCCTCAACCTGAATTTGCAGAAGAACTTACTGAAATACCAAAAAAATTTCAAGGAGAGTTTTGGAGAATAAAGTCTATATTTGGAGGTGGCGGCACAGATAGTAACATCTATATTGTAACAGAAAATAGTATTATATTAAATGGTGACACTGTTGATGCAGAACAAACTGTATTTAAAAGTTGGGGAAACTACTTCTTTCTAAATCAAAAATGGGAAGACTCTGTCTCAAATTATTGGAGTTGTCATATAATACACACACATGGGTTGAAAGGAGATAATGAAAAGATTATCTTAAAGAAAATTAACCAAGATAATGTAAATTGGACTTATTTTGACTTAAAAGAATCCAACTCAAATGACATTTATATAAATAGTTTAAGTACACTTCAATTTCATTACCTATTAAGGATGTCTGAGGAACATGATGAATATAGCGAAATACACAGAATAAAATAAATATTAATAACTTAAAATTTATCAACTATGAAAAAATTATTTTTAACATTAAGTATTGTATTAGGATTCGTAATAAGTTCTAATGCGCAAATACAAAGTATGGCAGGACCCAGAATAGGAGTTACCTTACTAGGAGCTGGAGAAACTGCAGATTGGTTAACAGATCAAGATGGAGCTCCTTCATCAATTATGACACAATATGGATGGCAATGGGAAAGTAGATTTGTTGATGGAGGAGATATTTCTGGATTAGTAGAGTGGGTTGTATTAATCGGAGGAATGGAAAGAGGAAGATTTTTACCTTCTGTAAGTTCTCTTGTAGGATTTAGAAACGGAGAAGGGTTTGAGATGGGAGTTGGACCTAGTTTATCTTTAGGAGGAATTGGAATGGTATTCGGATTAGGATTCAATATGACAAGTGGAGATTTAAACTTACCTATTAATTTTGTGTTTTCTCCTAAAAAAGAGGATTCAGGAGCAGCATTCTCTATTTTGGTAGGGTTTAACATGAGTAAATAAAAAAATGTATCTTAAACAAAAAATAAAATGAAAAAATTACTTTACATATTACTCTTTACAATTGTTGGACAAACAGCTGTATATGCCTCTTTTCCTGTTTCAGAACATAATAACTTTACACAAATTGAGACAGTTGATGAAGATACAGAAGATGATAAAAAACTAACCAAGAGACAAAAAATTACTTGGATCCTAGTAGGACTTTTAGGAGGTTTATTAGGAGCTATAATAGCTCTAATTACTCAACTAAGTTCAAAGAAGAAAAAAGGACAATTTAAATTTGCATTATTAGGACTTGCAATTTACTTTGCTATATATATTGCTGCAGGAGTTATAAGAGGTGAAATAGATCTTAATGAAATATTTATACTTGGATAAAAAAAATTAAATAAAAACAATTAAAACAAAAACTATGAAAAAACTATTATTAACATTTACAATTGCGTTAGGAGTTACACTTAGCTCGAATGCACAAATTGAGTCCTTAGCAGGACCAAGATTAGGAGCAGTTATAATATCAGCTAGTCCAAGTTCAGGATTAATTAATGGATATTTAGAATTAGATGATATGGGGGAACTACCTTCAGATTACTCTGATAATATTAAAGGTGCTGTAACTACTCTTTACGGATGGCAATGGGAAAGCCGTTTTGCAGATGGTGGAGATGTAACAGGTATTGTAGAATGGATTGCTCTTGTAGGAGGTATGGAAAAAGGTTTGTTTCTTCCTTCTGTTTCTTCATTAGTTGGAGCAAGAACATCCAACGGATTAGAATTTGCTGTAGGACCTAATTTATCTTTAGGAGGCATAGCAATGGTATTCGGCATGGGTTACAACTTCAAATCTGGAAACCTAAATATACCAGTAAATATTGGATTTGTACCAGGAAGAAAAGCTACACATAATATTGAAGCTGAAATAGAATATGATTGGGTAGATGAATATGATGAGTTTGGAAATTATATTAATTCATATGAGACAGAAACAATAATATCTCCAGCATACACTGTAGACTATCACACAGGAAATAGATTCTCGATTACTGTAGGATTTAACATGGGTAAATAATACACTAATTACAAATAAGTTAAAAGGGGATTTATATCCCCTTTTTTCGTTTCTTTGCAAAATGGAACACAAAGCAGGATTTGTAAATATTATTGGAAACCCTAATGTTGGGAAATCTACCTTAATGAATGTACTTATTGGAGAAAAACTTTCTATCATCACCAATAAAGCACAAACAACTAGGCACCGTATTTTAGGAATACTTAATGAAGATGATTTTCAAATTGTTTTTTCGGATACACCAGGAATAATACAACCAGCCTACAAACTACAAGAAAGCATGATGAATTTTGTGCATAGTGCTTTTCAGGATGCAGATGTACTAATTTACATGGTAGAAATTGGAGAGAAAGGACTGAAAGATGAAAAGCTTTTTGAAAGAATAAAAAATACTTCTACCCCAGTATTGTTATTACTAAACAAAATTGATTTGGTATCACAGGAAGAGGTAGCCGAGCAAATTGAATTTTGGAAAGAGTCTGTTCCAAATGCTGAAATACTTCCTATCTCGGCTCTTAATAAATTTAATATCCAGGAAATATTAGATCGTATTTTGGAATTACTTCCAGTTTGCGAACCTTACTACGATAAAGATGCAATTACAGATAAACCTGAACGATTTTTTGTAGAAGAAAAAATAAGAGAGAAAATATTAAAACACTATAAAAAAGAAATTCCTTATTCGGTACAAATTGAAGTAGAAGAGTTTTTTGAGGAAGAAACAATTATTAGAATCAGAGCGATTATCTATGTGCTACGTGAAAGTCAAAAAGGAATTATTATTGGGCATAAAGGACAAGGGATAAAACGAATAGGAACAGAAGCCAGAAGAGAGTTAGAAAGATTTTTAGGGAAACAAATCTATTTAGAAACTCCAGTAAAAGTGAAGAAAAACTGGAGAAATGACGATAGACAATTAAAACAATTCGGATACGAATAAGATGAGTAATATAGTAGCTATAGTAGGAAGACCAAATGTTGGGAAGTCAACTCTGTTTAATAGATTAACAGAAAGCAGACAAGCCATAACGCACGAACAATCTGGAGTAACCAGAGATAGACATTACGGAAAATCAGAATGGGGAGGAAAAGAATTCTCTGTAATTGATACAGGTGGATATATTACAGGGTCGGATGATGTTTTTGAAGGTGAAATAAGAAAACAAGTAGAATTAGCCATTGATGAATCAAATGTAATTCTGTTTATTGTTGATGCAAAAGACGGAATAACAGAAATGGACTCTGCAGTTGCAAAACTACTACGAAAAACTGCTAAAAAAGTATTAGTTGTAGCAAATAAAACAGATAACACCGAACTTTTAAATGAAGCGGTAGAGTTTTACAACCTAGGAATGGGAGAATACTACCCTATTTCTTCAATGAGTGGGAGTGGAACAGGAGATTTATTAGATGAACTTATCCTTCACTTTGAAGAGGAGGAATTTAAAGAATTTGATCTTCCGAAATTTGCTATTATTGGCAGACCAAATGTTGGGAAATCTTCTTTTGTAAATGCACTACTAGGAAAAGAACAAAATATTGTAACCGACATTGCCGGAACAACCAGAGATTCTTTAAATACTAGATTTAATAAATTTGGATTTGATTTTTACTTAGTAGATACTGCTGGGGTAAGAAAAAAGAAAAATGTACACGAAAACTTAGAGTTTTATTCTGTAATGCGTGCCGTTAGAGCAATAGAACATTCGGATGTTTGTATCCTAATGATTGATGCTACTAGAGGATTTGAAGCTCAAGACCAACGAATATTTCATATTGCAGATAAGAACAAAAAAGGAATTGTAATACTTGTAAATAAATGGGATGCAATTGAAAAAGATACAGAAACAACAAAGAAATTTGAAGATAGAATAAGAAAACAAATTTCTCCTTTTACAGATATCCCTATCTTGTTTATATCTGCATTGGAAAAACAAAGATTACTTAAAGGATTGGAAACTGCTATTGATGTATATAAAAATAGAGCACAGAAAATCACTACTTCCGAACTTAATGAAACCATGTTGGCTATAATTGAGAAAAATCCTCCACCAGCCACAAAAGGAAAATACATACGAATAAAGTATTGTACAATGTTACCAACTCCTACTCCGTCTTTCGCATTCTTTGCAAATTTACCTCAGTATATTAAAGAACCATACAGAAGATTTTTAGAAAATAAAATCAGAGAAATATATGATTTTTCAGGAGTACCAATTATAATTTACTTCCGACAAAAATAAAAAAATCCACCTTTTGGTGGACTTTTCTTTTTTAATTACTTTGTAATAGTTACTCTATTTAATAATCAATTTATGTTTTTCTACAGAAGTATTATCTGATAATTCTACAATAAAAATTCCAACTCCAAAGTTAGATGTATTTAATTCTAAATCAGATTGAATTTCTTTAGAGTATATTTTTTGACCTAAACTATTAAGAATAATAAGTTGTTTTGGAGAATCTATATTAATAGTAAAAGTTGTAGAAGTAGGATTCGGATAAATAGTAGATTTATAATGTATTGTTTCTATTGCTGTAGCGTCACTTATAAATAAATCATACGTTACAGCTGCAAAGGAAGGGATATCAAAAGCCATTGGAGGAATTATACCTGCAATAGCCGGAACCTGAATGTTTATAGTCATATTTACATCTACAGGAAAAGTACCAGCAACAGTTGGTATACCACTTAATTTAATACAGCCATCAACAGATGAAGGATATTGGCATGTCGAAATATCACATTGAGAGCTAATTCCATTTGGTAAACCTTGTACATCAAAAGTAACATAATTTACATCTACAGCCATAGTTGTACTAATTCCTGCTAAATTCATAGCAGCAACTGCTGAAGCTGGAAGTAAAAAACCTACATCCATAGTAGTATCCTCTAAAACAATTAAAGTAAGAGTTTGGTTATAGTTACTCCCTAAACTTCCATCTGCAATACCTAATGGTAAGGGAAGATTGGGGATTTGTATTGCAGGAGGATAAACACCAGGAATTCCTAAAGACGTAAAAATAAAATCAGGAGTACATTGAGATACCGACTGAAAATTAAATAAAATAGAGAAGGTAAATAGTAATAAAATCTTTTTCATAATAATACATTTAAATATTTATAAAGCAAACTTACTAAACTTAATACAACTAAAAAGGAGTTACTAAATGTTTTCTTATTTATTAAAACATGATCATACTTAAAAAACTAATATTCTGTACTTGCGTAAGCTGAACAATTAGAAGAATGAACCGCACAAGAAGAAAGAGAAATTAAAACTAGGAAGAGTAAAATAATGAAGAGAATTTTATTGTTTTTCATAATATAGATTTTTATAGGTTCTGTATTAATAACGATTCTCTTTTAGAATTGTTACAAAAAAAAGAAGCCCGAACATAATGTTCGGGCTTCTTTCATATTAAGATTAACTTAATCTTCTTATTGAAGGATTAGTTTCTTATTAATTACTCCATTATCTGTAGTAATTTCTAAGAAGTAAATTCCTTTTGTATAAGTAGCTAAATCAACTTGTTTAGTATATTCACCAACAAACTGGTTTAAGCCTTCAGTATATACAACTTCACCAATAACATTGATAATTCTAACCTCAAGGTTTTGAACGTCTTCAGATGTGAAACTCACATTGAATACATCTCTTGAAGGGTTAGGATAAACATCTAAGTTATTAATTGTTGTACCACCGTCAACTCTAATAGAAGTTGGTTGAGTCCACCAAATTAAGCCTGTCCAGTTTGCAGATCTGTAAAGACCAGCAGCTGGATTACACCATGTTCTGGCTTGACCTCTGTATGTTTCTCCTGGAGTTAGACCCCATTTGTTAACAGTAAGTGCAGGATAGTTAACCCCGAATCCACCAGCCATTTGCCAGTCAGACCCTACAGGATTAGAAATACTATCTACTCTTAATTTAATACGAACCATACTGTAAGCTCCTACTGTATCCCATGAGAACACAACTTTTGCAGCTTGTGGTCCTGGTGTAGCAGTAAGGTTAGTTACATTAGGACAAGCATCTGCTGTTGTAAAGTATCCCATAGGAGACCATGCAGAAGAACCAGTTGTATTACAGTAGAAAGCTTTCACTCTATACTCGTAATCCGTACTTGGACTTAAGTTGATCATCACTTTACTAGTAGTAGGTAGACCTTGGTTACATAAACCAGCATCTTGAGCTACTCTCCAACTCCATGATGAAGTTCCAACTTCTCTTACATTTACGTAGTACTTAAGAGCCATACAAGTAGGAGTAGTCATATTATCCCAATGGATTTTAGCTTGAACCTGAATAATCTCATCAATATAGATTCCAGTTGGAACTGGCTTACTACATGTAGTTGGGATTATACAAGATCCATCATCTAAATTCGCAGTTGGATCATAGTTAGTTGCATTTGGATCTGTACAACCAGGATAGATACAAGAACCATCATCTGTATTTGCAGCTGCATAGTAGTTAGCCGCATTTACATCAGTACAACCATATAAATATGGCTCACAAGTTCCATCATCAACGTTTGCGTTAGCATCATAGTTAAATGCAGTTGAGTCAGTACATCCGTTAACTGGCAATACACAAGAACCATCATCAGTATTTGCTGATGGATCGTAGTTTAATGCAGTTGAGTCAGTACAACCTAATATTGCACAACCAGTACCAATTTGTACAGTTGTATAAGTACCAGCAGAAGCTCCTGATAATGAACCGAAATCAAACGAGATTTCAGAGTCATAAGAACCACCACCAACAGTAACATCATAACAACCATCCGCTAAACATAATGTATCAGAGAATGAAGATCCAGAAGTTAAACCACCTGAAGCAACAACTGTACCGTTTGCATCAGTAATAGAGTAAGTACCTCCGTTCCATCCATCACCCCAAGAATCGTATCCAGTGAATACAACTACATTGTCAGTACATGGGTATGTACAAGAACCATCATCTACAGTAGCTGTAGCGTCATAGTTAGTTGCAGTAGCATCAGTACAACCTAATACAGCACAAGATGCAGCACCTGTTGAGAAAGTAGCTGAACCAGCTGAACCAGTAGATAATGTACCAGAAGATAATGAACCTGAAGCATCAGATACATCATAAGAACCTCCGTTCCATCCATCTCCATAAGCATCATACATGTTGAATGTGTAACAGTCATCTGTTAAACAAAGAACTTGTACATCAGCAGCAGTAGTATAAGAACCATAACCTGAACCAGAAGCTACAACAGCACCAGCTCCATCAGTAATATCCCAAGACATTTCTGAACCATAAGAGTAAGTGTTAATTGTTACAGTAACCTCAGTTCCAACACATGGATATACACAAGAACCATCATCTACAGTAGCTGTAGCATCATAGTTAGTTGCAGTTGGATCAGTACATCCGTTAACAGCACAAGTAGCACCACCAATAGAAATATTAGTGTAAGTACCAACTGCAGCTCCAACTAATGAACCAAAGTCAAACGATACCTCAGAAGTCCAAGAACCTCCACCTACAGTAATGTCGTAACATCCTGTTGGTAAACAAAGAGTATCAGATCCGTAAGCTCCAGAAGTTAAACCTCCAGTAGCTACAGAAACTCCAGCTTGAGAAACATCATAAGTACTACCATTCCAACCGTCTCCGTATGAATCGTACATGTTAACAGCAGTTAAGTTGTCAGAACATGGATAGATACAAGATCCGTCATCAGTGTTAGCACAAGCATCATAGTTAGAAGCTAATGTATCTGTACAACCTAAAGTAGTTCCTACAGTAAAGTCGAAAGAAGCAGAAGCACCTGTATATAAAGTAGCTGCAGCATATACTCCACCCATTCCATCATCTAAAGTAACAGAACCTGGCTGACCAGTCATCCATCCGTCTCCGTAAGCATCATATACATTAAGAGCATAACATCCGTCTCCTAAACAAAGTGAATCAGAGATTGTGTTATAACCGTTAGCATATCCACTTCCTGAAGCAACTACAGTACCAGAAGCATCAGTAACATCCCATGACATTTCAGATCCCCAGTAGTCAGTTACAACAGTAACATATACAGAGTTGTCTGTACAAGAGTATAGACAAGAACCGTCATCAGTGTTAGCACCAGCGTCATAGTTTACAGCTGTAGCATCTGTACATCCATAAATAGGACATGGTACAGAAGATCCAACTTGTACATCACCAGCAAATGGAGCTCCACCTGAAGCAACTAGTGCACCAGCAGCATCATAAAGTTCCCAAGAAACCTCAGATTGCCATGAACCTCCACCAACAGTTACATTGTAACATCCGTCAGCAATACAGAAATAAGCTGTATCAGTCGTACCAGTTGGCTGACCGAAACCACCAGACATTGTAG
>Ga0206679_10002051_pt1 | contig 16321 bp, 10 predicted proteins | sample M110012015metaG_FD_155464 | JGI IMG/M metagenome (GOLD analysis project Ga0206679, IMG submission 155464) | Ammonia-oxidizing marine archaeal communities from Monterey Bay, California, United States - M1 100m 12015 | ecosystem: Environmental > Aquatic > Marine > Intertidal zone | place: USA... | reverse complement strand
GGGCTTGTTGTATTGCAACAATTTGCGCATTTTAGGCAATCAGTACATTCAAAAACCTCTTCATGTGCAGGATGAATAAGCTTATCTAAAACCTTGGGTTTTATTCTTTTTAAGCGCTTAAAAAACTTTATATTTTCTTTAAGCTTAAGTTTTACCTGTTCCTTATGCCCCTCTAAATCCATTAAAGTGTTCTGCCTGGGTAAACTTTAAGTGCTGCTGCTAAGATGTTAATAGCATTTTGCAAAGCTTCTTTATTCAATACATAAGCAATACGCACTTGCTTAGTTCCTGTGTCAGGAGTTGCATAGAATCCAGCAGCAGGTGCCACCATAATGGTTGCGCCATTCAATTCAAAATCTTCCAATAACCACTGTGCAAATGTATCCGCATTATCAACTGGTAATTCTGCAATTGCATAAAAAGCTCCAGTAGGTTTAGGACAAATTACCCCTTCAATTTTATTTAAGCCTTCCACTAGTACATCTCTTCTGCTTACATATTCTGCACTTACTTCTTCAAAATAAGAAACATCCGTTTTTAAAGCCGCTTCCCCTGCAACTTGTCCGAATGTAGGTGGCGACAACCTTGCTTGTGCAAACTTCATGGCAGTGGCCATTAGTTCTTTATTTTTGGATACAATACAACCTACTCTGATTCCACACATAGAATACCTCTTAGAAGTAGAATCAATCACAATTGCATTTTGCTCCAACCCTTCAATATTCAAAACTGAATGGTGCACATGTCCATCATAAGCAAACTCACGATATACCTCATCAGCAATTAAAAATAAATCATGCTTTATTACTATATCTCTCAAAGTTTCTAATTCCTTTTTGGAATACAAATATCCTGTAGGGTTTCCAGGATTACAAATAAGAATTGCTTTAGTATTAGGAGTAATTAATTTTTCAAACTCTTCAATAGCTGGCAAAGCAAAACCATCATGTATTGAAGTAGCAATTGGCTTTACCTTTACCCCTGCTGAAGTAGAAAAACCATTATAATTTGCATAAAATGGTTCGGGAATAATAATTTCATTACCACTATCTAAACAGGAATTCAATGCAAATAGAAGTGCCTCAGACCCTCCTGTTGTTACAATAATATCATTTTGATCGACACTTATGCCTAGGTTTTGGTAATAGTTAGCCAAGCCTTTACGGTAACTTTCAAACCCTGCAGAATGAGAATACTCCACTACTTTATTAGGAAAATTATGAATAGCTTCCAAAGCTACTTCAGGGGTTTTAATATCGGGCTGACCAATATTTAAATGATATACTTTTTTTCCTGCTTTTTTTGCAGTTTCAGCAAATGGCACCAACTTTCTGATTGGTGATTCTGGCATTGCAATTCCTTTATTTGAAATCTTTGGCATAATTGTAAATTTTTATAAAAAAAACACCCCCATAATTGAGGGTGCTAATGTCGTAATATATTTTATATTTCTTACTTCTTTTCTAAAGGAGAACCTTCTGTTTTTCTTTCAGGAGCACTAGCCTCTTTTGCTGGAGGATTTACTTCACCTTTAATCGTTAAGATAACTGGTTTTTTACTTGCATTAGTAGTTAAAGTAATTGTTTTAGTGAATTTCCCAACTCTATTAGTTGCGTACTTTACACCAATAGTTTTAGTTTCACCTGGCAATATTTCTTCTTTTGGATATGAAGGAACAGTACATCCACATGAACCTTTTGCATTTTTAATCAATAAAGGCTCAGTCCCGTTATTAGTAAATACAAATTCACCATTACCATCACCATTATGTTCTATAACACCATAATCATAAACTTTTGATACAAAATCAATAGTTACATTAGTTGCCTCTACTTGTACTGGCGCATCAGCTTTAGTTGTGTTTTGTGCATTTGCAAATCCAAATCCTGCTACAAGTGCTAAAGATAAAAGTATTTTTTTCATTTCTTTTCGTTTATTTTTTAGGTTATTTTCAAATAATGAACGGCAAATTTAACAAAATATTTTCCTTAGACAAATAAGATAATGTAGGAATTCCTCAGAACAATAGAATTTGTAAATTTGCAAGCTATAAAAATATGATTAAATGAGTATCCCAAAAACATACAACCCACTTACAACTGAAGATAAATGGTATGCCCATTGGATGGAAAAAGGCTATTTCAATTCCACACCAGATGAGCGTGAGGCTTACACAATTGTAATTCCTCCACCGAATGTAACAGGGGTTTTACACATGGGACATATGCTAAATAACACTTTGCAAGATGTAATGGTAAGACGTGCGCGTATGATGGGATTCAATGCATGTTGGGTGCCTGGTACTGACCATGCTTCTATTGCAACTGAAGCAAAAGTAGTGCAAAAATTAGCCAAAGAAGGCATCCAAAAAAACGACTTAACAAGAGATGAATTCTTATCTCATGCTTTTGATTGGAAAGAAAAACATGGTGGAATCATCCTAGAACAATTAAAAAAACTAGGAGCATCATGCGATTGGGAGCGTACAAAGTTCACCATGGATGATGATATGAGTGAGTCCGTAATTAAGGTTTTTGTGGACTTGCACCAAAAAGGACTCATCTACAGAGGAGTGCGTATGGTAAATTGGGACCCTTCAGCACAAACAGCACTTTCGGATGAAGAGGTAATCCATAAAGAAGTAAATTCAAAACTATACCACATTGCCTACAATATTGAAGGTAGTGATGAAAAATTAACGATTGCTACTACACGGCCAGAAACTATTTTAGGAGATTCTGCTATTTGTGTAAATCCGAATGACGAACGCTACACACACCTAAAAGGTAAAAAAGCAATTGTGCCTTTAGTGAATAGAGTAATCCCTATCATCTTTGATGAATATGTGGATATGGAATTCGGAACGGGAGCCTTAAAAATTACGCCTGCACATGATATTAACGATTATCAATTGGGTGATAAGCACGGCTTAGAAACAATAGACATCCTTAATGATGATGGAACTTTAAGTGAGGCAGCAGAATTATATATTGGAAAAGACCGGTTTTTTGTAAGAGAAGAAATTGCAGTTGATTTAAAAGCAAAAGGCTACCTAGTAAAAACAGAAGAGTACCAAAACAAAGTTGGTTTTTCTGAAAGAACGGATGCTGTAATTGAACCTAAGCTTTCTATGCAATGGTTCTTTAAAATGGAATCATTCTCAAAACCAGCATTGGAGCATGTAATGAATGATGACATACAATTTCATCCTCCAAAATTCAAAAACACTTACCGCCACTGGATGGAAAACATCAAGGATTGGTGCGTATCGCGTCAGCTTTGGTGGGGACAACAAATTCCTGCTTATTTTTATGAAGGAAATAAATATGTTGTAGCCGAAAGTAAAGAAGAAGCTTTAGTATTAGCACAAAAAGAAAAACCATCTGTAACTATGGCGGACTTACGCCAAGATGCTGATGTGTTGGATACTTGGTTCTCATCTTGGTTATGGCCAATATCAGTTTTTGATGGAATCCGTAATCCTGATAATGAAGAAATAAACTACTACTACCCTACTAACGACCTAGTAACTGCACCAGAAATTCTATTCTTTTGGGTAGCCCGTATGGTTATGGCAGGATATGAATACCAAGGAAAATTACCCTTTAAAAATGTTTACCTTACAGGAATTGTAAGAGATAAGCAAGGAAGAAAAATGAGTAAATCCTTAGGAAACTCACCTGACCCAATTACACTTATGAAACAATATGGTGCTGATGGAGTAAGAGTTGGAATGTTGCTCTGTTCACCTGCTGGAAACGACTTGCCTTTTGATGAAGGATTGTGTGAGCAAGGGCGTAATTTTTCTAATAAAATATGGAATGCTTTCCGTTTGATTAAAGGATGGGAAGTTGCTGAAGTTGAACAACCAGAAAGTGCAAAACAAGCAATAGATTGGTTTGAAAATAAAATTAGTAAAACCATTACTGAGATTGATGAATCCTACAGTAAATACAGAATTTCGGAAGCCTTAATGGGAACTTACAAATTAGTTTGGGATGATTTCTGCTCATGGTACCTTGAAATGGTAAAGCCTAGTTATGGTAGCCCAATGGATAGCGTTACATATGATAAAACGATTGAGCAACTAGAAAATATACTAAAACTATTACATCCGTTTATGCCTTTCCTTTCAGAAGAAATATGGCACCTAATTGATGATAGAAAAGAAGATATAATTGTTGCTGAATGGCCAAAAGCAGGAAATGTAAACGAGCAGTTATTATCCGATTTTGAAAATACAACTGAAGTGGTTGCAGGAATCAGAACGATAAGAAAGGAACAAAATATTGCAAACAAGGAGCAATTGGAATTATTGGTAATTGACAACCAAAAATCTCAAACAAATTTAGATGCTATTATTGCAAAATTAGGAAACCTTACCAATGTAAATACTACTGATGAAAAACCAAGTGGTGCTTTTAGTTTTATGGTAAAGGCAAATGAATATTTTATTCCCTTAGGCGATAATATTGATGTAGCAGCAGAAATTGAAAAGCTAGAAAAAGAATTAAACTACACGAAAGGTTTCTTAAAATCAGTTGAAGGGAAATTGAGCAATGAGCGTTTTGTGAATAATGCACCAGAACAAGTAGTGGTAAACGAGAAAAATAAAATGGCTGATGCAAAGGCAAAAATTGAAATTTTAAACACTAAAATTAAAGATTTAGGGAATGCTTAGAATCCTTAGCCTACTACTTATCAGTAGCCATATTATTGCCTCTGCTCCTACTGAAAAAGAAGGCCTTAGCGGGCACTTTGACTTAGGACTGAACTACACACAGAATATTGATAAAACTTTGCAGTTCAACAATGTGTTTTTGGCTAATTACAAGCACAAAAAATCAGTAATAAGCCTGAACAACAATATTTCATTTATCAGTAAAACTGGGCAGGAAGAAGTACTAAACAAAGGGGTTCAGGACTTAAAGTATTCCTTAAACACCAACAGATTAGGTGCCGATTTAACCCTACAGCATTTGTATGACATTAGCCGTTCCATACAAAGAAGATGGACAACAGGAATTGGACTTTCTTATGCAGTAGTAAAATCAGATATTGAAACGGTTCGTTTTGGTATATCTACCTTAAGGGAACGTGAAACATCAATTGGTGGAGAACAAGAAATGAACACCCGAATGAGTGGTAGTATTAATTTCACCATAAAACTACTAGAAAATGTGGAACTGATAAGCAAGAACCACTACCAACCCAACATTGAGGATGTAGGAGATTTTAGGTGGAAAACAAACTTTTCAGTGAGGCTAACGCTTAATTCTCATTTTCTGTTTAGCTTTAACAATACTTTTAATTACGACAGTTTTCCTGAAACTGATATTCCTGAAATGGACTACCAACTGATTAATAGTATTTCCTATAGTTTCTAGTTACTCTATTATCACCTTTTTCACCACAGTTCCATCATCATACCTATAGAATAATGGGGAATTTGATGTAGGAATACTTTCTCTACCCAACACATCTACTATTTTAAGGAGTTGTTTATCAGTAGTATTTAACTCATTAACACCCGTAACACAAGAGTCTACATATACATTTATGTCTTCTTTCACTACACAACCGTTAGTATCTACAGCTTCTACCATATACCAAGTATCTGAAGTAGGCGTATCATAAATAATTTGTCCTGTCATTCCATTTGTCCAAGCGTAAGAAACAAAGCCCGGAGAAGCTTCTAACAAAATAGTATCCCCTAAGCAAATTTCAGCTGGGCTAGGTGCCGAACCAATCTGCAATGATAGAGATTGATGAAAGTCCAGTATCGTAAACACTACACTATCGCAAGAATTATTCGCTACAAAAGTATCTACATATTGCCCAGGTGTATCGTAAATATGACTGCCAACTATAAGACTATCGCCATCACAGATACTTACTTCATTATAAGTTGAAAAAGGCATGAACTCAATATCATAATAGAAATAGTAATATTGGTCGCCCGCTACTGATGAGGTAATACTTACCGGCCCAGCATTAAACGGATAAGCTAAAGTATCTCCAGAACCTGCATTGCTTCTGTATAAACTAGGCGTTCCTCCACTTATTCCAAGCTGATAATCCGTACCCACAGGCAACATAAAATTAAAAGTTAGGCTTTGTGCTCCTGGATAAACCGTATGCGTTATATCATCCATTAGCCAACCATTATCATCCCTTAATTCAAAAGTAATAATATTGGTATCCAATGCATATACAGTAGCCGATTTTATAAGAGTAGTAGAAGAAACATCCAATAGCAAATGGCCATTATAATTACTATACGCACCTGGTGCACTGGTAGTATCTGGTATCCCCCCATTAATGCTTGTGTAACTAGCAGTTTGTACAGTAAGGTTAGTCGTTATTATACTATCGCACCCGTTAGCAGAAGTTAAAGTATCAGAATAAGTACCTGCCGCAAAGTAAGTATGCGTACCTACCATAACATAATCGCCCATACAAATGGTTTGGTTATTCACGCTTGTTCCTGCAGAAATTGACAATACTGTTAAGTGTGTTGTTACGATACTATCGCAACCATGAAGCGTATGTAAAGAATCAACATAAGTTCCTGAGGAATCGTACACATTCCCATTCAGCACATAAGTTTCTCCGCTACAGATGGTTTGCATATTAGTATAAACTGAATTAGAGAAAACAATCAATTCAGTATACACCAAACTATCACATCCTAAAGTAGAAGTTAAACTATCCGTATACAAGCCACTAGTAGTATAAGTATTGCCTACTACTGTAATGCTATCGCCCGCACAAAGGGTATAAGTTGTTGGTGTACTTGTTTGTTGTATTTCAATATCATAGTAGAAATAGTAATAATTCTGATTGGAAGAAGTTGTTGCCGTAATAGTAGCTAAAGCTCCTAATTGATAAGGATAAGTTGCCCCACTATTGTTTCGGTATAAACCAGCCCCAGCACTCTGAACTCCTAGTTGATAAGTATTTCCTGCTGCTAATTCAAAATTCAAATCTACCCTTTGTCCCCCTGGTAATAACTGATGCGTAGTATCATCAATTACTGTTCCGTTAGCAGCGCTCAGTTCAAAAGTAATTAAGTTGGTATCAGCTGAATAAACAACTGTTGAGATAATTTCGGAAGGCAAATGACAATCCAAAATTAAAGAACGATTACCAGTATACATTCCTCCTGTTGCAACTGTATTATCTGGAATCCCACCATAAATAGAATTAAACTGAGAATAAATTGTAAGGGTTGTATTAACAATACTATCACAACCTACCGAACTCGTTAAAGTATCAGTATAAATTCCTGAAATATGATATACTGAAGTGCCAACCATAACGCTATCACCATCACAAATAGTAAAACTTTGATGCACTGGCGTTTGTACCGTTAAATGAGTCGTAATAATACTATCACACCCTGCAGTATTTTGCAATGTATCAATATAAATTCCTGAAGCATGATAATAATTAGTGTCTACCAATACACTATCACCATCACAAATAGTAAGGTTATTTACCACAATTGAAGCGGAACTAGTAAGTACGGTTAAATCAGTTACCACTATACTATCACAGCCATTAGCCGCTATAAGAAAAGCAGTATACACCCCAGTTGAATCGTAAGTATTTGCACCTACAGTAACAGATAATCCATTGCAAATTGTAAAACTAAGAGAATCGTAAACACTCGTGTTAAAAGTATGAGAACCTATATTATTCCAAGAATCATTAGGGCGTACCATCCACTGATTAGCAGATGAGTTAGACCAAGAAGTATCGCCACTAACAACATTACATTTTCTGATTATCGTATGATTTCTTGTCCCTGCAGAAACACTACCAATAGTCCAACCTTGCCCTGGGTCGCCATTCCAATCCCCTAACCAATCCAAAATAGCATAAGTAACTCCATCAGGAGCCATAGGGATTGCAGGTTCATTTCCATAAACAAGTGCCATTCCGTCATCACCATTACTTAAACTTCCAAATGTCATATTTGCTTGTGCTAAAATTAAAGAATCGGCACTAGGATGTGCAACAATAAACACATCCATAGGTAAAATTACGGATCCAGAATCAAAGTTATTCCAATATTCATATACACCAACAGTAGTAGGATTTCCATTTACTCGTGCATAAGCATAATCACTTAAGTCAACTGTATCATTAGTAGGATTAAAAACCTCAAAATATTTATTGTAAGAACTTCCCTCACTCCATTCTGAAAAGAAAAGGTTTGCATACACTAAAGAATAGTTACAAGTACCATCATCACAAGTAGCAGAAACATTATAATTTATTGCCAAAGAATCAGTACAACCACTTAAACCAATAGTTACTGTAGTAGTAATAATACTATCGCAAGTATTAGCTGCAGTCAATACATCTGTATAAGTACCTGCTACCGTATACACTGAACTACCAACTAAAACGCTATCTCCTAGGCATATTTCAGTTATAACTGTACTTATAGCTGCATAAACACAACTACTATCATCAACAGTAGCTAATGTATTATAATTACAAGCTAAAGTATCAGTACACCCTAGCACTGATGTGAATTCACTAACTATTAAATTTGTAGTATACACATTATCATTAGAGTTTCCAGAAGGAGAATCAGCAGCTACAAAAGCACCATAAAAAGTAGCGTTTCCTGAACCAACTGGAGGTGCTACCCAATCAAAACTCCAAGAAATACTATTTACCAAAACTGTTGTACCTGCAGCCTCATGCGTAATTCTGTTAGAACCAACTCCTACATGTTTTGTAGTGGTAGAGTTTGTAACTAAAATAGAGCCTAATGCCTCATGCACTTCAAAACCATATTTACTAATTCCAGTTTGAGCTGCAGAAGCAGTAATTGTATAAGTATTACCAGGAACATAACCAGTAATAGGAATATTAGAAGTAATATTTACAATTGCTGAACCCGTATTTAAACCAAAAGAATTATGGCACTGTACACAAGAATTGTCACCTGGTGCTCCAGACATTCCCCCAGGAGAACCCGTACTCATACTAATAACCTCAGCTTGAGGATAAAAAAGAATAGATAAGATAATTAATGTTGAAAATGCAAGTAAATATTTTTTCATGGTTTCTAATTTTTAAGAGACCAAACTTAAGAAATCTTAATTTAATAAATAATTGAAAAAGAATAAATTAGAAACATTCTTATGTATTCAGACTTTTACTTCAAGTAGGTTTTTCGTTCCACACTTCCGTCATCATAAATATAAATACACACCTGATTAGTTGGATTAGAAACCTCTCTTCCTAGTAAATCAACTATCTTTAATAGTTTTCTTTTAGGTTGCTTAGTTTCATCCAAAACAAAAAGAGGTTGCTGGTAACAATTCCCAGGCATATTTAAATCCATCCAACTTAAACGACCTGAAATCCAAGTTTTTAAAAATTGTATTTCTTCCCCATAGGAATTTCCTACATAATAATTAGGCCAAACATAAGTACCCAAAATATTCCATTTCTGGAAATTTCTTTGTTGTGCATCATTCAAAACTAAAGCAGTGTTGTCAATAAACATAAACAAAGAATCCTTATGTAAAGTAGTTTGTCGCAAACCTTCCCACCTGCATTTTAATTTATTCTGATAGTTAGTATCCTCTAAAAGACGCTCAAACCAAAAAGGATTATTATCTCCACAAGATGTATTTACCTCCCAACCTGAAGTTAGCCAACCATCACAATAATCTGCATTACCAAAAGCCAAATTAAAATCCCAATAAGGTCCCATAGTTAGCTTACCCTCTTTACTTGTTTTATCCTTATACATATAAGTACTCAAACGGTAAGCATCAATATCCTTTGCTAATTCATTAATGATATAAAAATCAATAAAGGAATTTACATCAGCATATTTAGCATAACCTACTGAAGTATCTGCAAAATTAGTCGCACTCAAAGCATTTTCAAAACTATCCACATAACTTTCAATATATGCTTTTTGCTGAGGAAATAAATCATCTGCTTTAGGATAATGATACTGAATTTTCAATGCACTTCCTGAGGCTATAGTGTTGTAATTAGAACTCCAATAATCCCACCAATTTCCTGTACCCGTAAATTTATCTACTTTTACAATATAGCCTCCTGTTAAACTATCACCCGCTAAATCATCAGCATCTAATTTTGCAATGTCAATTCTGTCGTTATCTCGTTTTAGCTTTTCCATAAAAACATACACTCCCCTATAATCACCATTAACCACTAATTCACAATAACGGGTTCGTGAGGTATACCAACCCATTTTCCTGCCGATATCAAAAGTAAGTACATTTCGCATTAAGCTTTTATCGGTATAAGGCGAATATAAAATCCAGTCGTTTTCTTTGGGTAACCCTAAAATAGAAACATTATTGTTATCCCCATTGGCTAGTTGTGTTTCTAAAGCATACGGTTTTTTAGGAAACATACTCTGTGAGGTTGACCCCCTATATTCTATGCTGATTTTTCCGTTATATTCATTGTGAGGATCACTTATATTATTCATTACTCCTACTCCATTATAAATAATACCCATATCACATACAATCCTAGGGTCATCCATAATGGTTTGCCCATTTGTATTAATAACTACAATGGGTAAATTAGAAGTTGTAAAATTGACTTGTCCTAAAACAAAAAAGGGAAGAAATAAAAGAGCTAGAACAAAGGGTTTCATTCAATAACAATCTTTTTCTCTACAGTACCATCATTATAAATATAAAATAATGGAATAGTCTTCTTATAAGGAGTTTCCCTCCCAAATACATCCACTATTTTTATGATACTTTTGTTTATGCTTACTTCATTTACTGCTGTAGGTACATTAGTAACATTAAAGTATACAGTGTCAGACATACACATATTTGAATCAACTACAACAAGCCAATATAATCCATTATCTTGAGGAGATATTGAAATAAGAGTCTCCCCAGTATTCCAAAAATAAGAGAGTGGAGATATGCCACTATTTACTATAGCATCTAAATTAATTCCATTTTGATTTATCTGAGCAACTACAAAATAACAACTACCATCATCAACTGTTGCTAATGAATTATAGTTACAAGATGTAGAATCTGTACAGCCTTGAACGGCATTACTAAAACAAGAAGTAGCTACTTGCCAAGTTGGGTTATTATTCAATGTTCCGTTATTTCCATTTACTGATAAGTCTGTTGCTATTGTACCTACCCCATCATTCAGTCTCCAGTATCCTGCTAAGCTATTATAATCAGGATGAGTAGCAGTAACCTCAGCACACATCCAATTGCTTATTGTAGTTTGAGAGAGTGTAGCATTCCATAATCTGATTTCATCCAAACTTCCATTCATGTAAAAACCTGTACCACTCCAATCCAAAGCTCCTATTTTAAAGGATTGAGTAGTTTGAGTTATAGTACCGTTTGCAGGCGTACTACTGATTAAGACTCCATCTTTGTATAAATAAATATTACTTCCATCATAGGTGAAGGCTAAATGTTGCCATTGGTTCAAGTCTAATAAATTAGTAGCCAATACATCAAAATTTGTTCCAGCAGAATTTCTGAAACGAGCTTCTACATTATTAGAATTCTGTAGCTGTAATAAGTAAAAATCAGCATCCGTATTGTTCCGAAACCCCATAATACCCGAGTGTGCTGCAGGATTGGCTTGAGGATAAACCCAAGCACTCATGGAAAATGTAGTGCTATTTGCAATTAGTGAGGATGCGTTAGGCATTTCTACATAATCCAAAGTAGCCGAATTAAATGTTAATTCGTAATCGGTTTGTGCAATTCCAAAAAATGGAATACACAGTAATAGTATCAATTTTTTCATATTATTTAATTATTAGTTTTTTCTCTGTTGTGCCATCACTATAAATATAGAATAGTGTCATATTTAGCTTTGGCGTTACACTCCTACCGAATACATCCAATACCTTTATTAATTTTCTATGGTTGCTATAATCTTCAATTCCTGTAGCATTACAATCCGCACTAAAACTTGTCCAACTATCAGTAGCCCAATTGTATTCCGCATAAGCAATATCATTTACATCAATACAAGTTAATAAGGGGTTATTCATAGAATTAAAATACCATAACTCATCAGTATTACCATTTCTAAGATCAATATAAGTAAGCTGATTATTACCACACGAAACTTCAAAAAGCTGTGTATTATTACTCAAATCAAGGAATGTTAACTGGTTAGAATAACAAAACAAATCTTTAAGAGCAAGGAAACCTTCTATACCTGTTAAATCAGCTATACCTAAACCATTAATATATAATGATGAAACTGTATCAATAGCCACAGTTTCAACATTATCATCTAACACAAAATCAAGTCCTAAATTAATTAATTCTTGTTCAAAATTATCATCAGGAACATAAGTGAATTGCCCAGCAACAAACAAAGGGAAAGAGACTAGCAAAAGGAGTGTTTTTTTCATTATTCAAATATTATTTTTTGTTCTACACTACCATCATTATACATATACAAAAGGGGTTCATTTTTAAAAACTTTAGTTTTCTGGCCCTTGAGATTAACTATTGAAATTAATTCTTTACTGCTTTCCATATCCAAAACGGAAGATAAGATACAATTTGTACTGAAATAATGATGTCCATCAATATTTCCTGATTGCCCATTCCAAACTGACCAAGTAGCGTCAGCTACTGAAACATCAGCAACATTAATACAGTTTAGACTAGAATTACCCCAAGTAAATAAATAATTTAAATTTGGTTGATTACTAATATCCAACTGAAAAAGATTATTACTAGAGCAAGAAAGCCAGTTTAATTGAGGGTGAGCAGTAAGTAAAAGTGAATACATATTATTACCTGAACAACTTAAATGTTTTAATGAAATGTTATCACTCAAATTATCAATTTTAGTTAGCTGATTATTATCACAAACTAACACATACATATCTATCCCAGCAACATCCAAGTTAGTAAGTTGATTAGCATTACATCTTAGCTCTGTTAAAAAAATATTATCACTAATATCTAAAGTAGTTAGTTGATTTTCAAAACACTCAAAATAAAGCAAAGAGGTGTTTACAGTTATATCTACCTGACCTAAATTATTATGACTACACTTAAAGGTTCGTAAATTTAAATGATTACTCACATCAATATCTGTTAAGAGATTATCAGAACAATCCAAATAAGTAAGGTAGTTATATGTTAAATCTAAAGTATCTATACTATTAGAGGAACAGTCCAAATAAGTTAAAGATTGGAAAGCTGATATACCTACCAGGGATTCAATATAAGCATTAGAAACAATTAAAGTATCAATAGCACTAACACTTGAATTAGCGACGCCCCCATCTATTGCATTATCAATTCCTAAATTAACTAGCACTTGTTCAAAAGCCATGTCTGGAATCAAAGTAAATTGCCCAAAAGAAAAAAGAGGGAAACATAAAAACATTAACACTAGTTTATTCATTACTCTTTAATTAATTGTTTAGTAAATACCTCACCATCAATGTTCAAACTTACAAAATAAATACCAGACTTCAAATTATCAATAGCAAGCTGAATTTTATTATTTCCTTTATTATACTTATTTCGCTTGTCAACTCTCACTAACTTACCTAGTTCATCATACACTTGAATACTAACTTGGCTATTTGCTTTTAAAGTAAACTCAACATTAACTTTATTTGTTACAGGATTAGGATAAACATTCATTTCAAAATTATTTACCAATACATTCTCTATTCCTGAAAGCACTCCATTAGCTGATGTTAAATTGGTTTGGAAAATTCCGTTCCCATGCGTACCCACAACTAACAAACCATCATTCGCTCTATAAGTTAAAGTTTCAATTACAACTGCCCCAATCTCTTGGGAAGCAACTTGCTTCCACACTGTGTTTTGTCCATCTAAATTGTCTGTACCAAAAAGACCAACAGAAGTACCTACTAAATATAAAGTATCATTCCCTAAAGGAATAATTTTAGCCGTACGGCAAGATGGACCATTCCCTGAACCAGAAGGGTTTTGTTCCAAATTACCTGCTACCTTAACCCAGCTTTGCCCTCCATCAATACTATGGAAAACTGAATAGACTGAATAGTTAGAATAAATAACCATAAGCTCATCCGCATTTTCAGGATTAACAGCAATATCCGAACAATAAGAAGCACTAGAGGTAGGGATATTTGGCAATTGAACAACAGCAGGGTCGCCAACATTAGCATTGTCAATTCTAAAGACATACTTGTTTTGTGTGCCTAAATACACAACATTAGCAGGAGAAACAGAAGTTTCAATAGTTGAAATTTTTAAAGCATAATTTGCAAAGGTATCCGATAACATTTCCCAACCTAAATCATTTTTAGCATGGGAGTTATTGTACGGGATATTAGCAATATCATTATTCCTCCAAATTTTATTTTTAGCTGCAATATAAATGATGTCAGAATTATCATCCATCACCATTGGGTTAATAAACATATAGTCGTTACTATCAATAGAAGCTGGGTCCATACGGTTAAATGCTAAACGGTTAACATTATTATCTAACTTCATTTTATACATCACCCCTCTTTGAATTGTCAAATAAAAATCCTCCTCATTATCGGCAATACCACCAAAAGCACCATCCCCATTAAAAGGCATATTCCAATGCGCTTGTACATCATCAGAAAAAGTAATGAAATTACCATTATCCTGAAAACCACCATGCAATACCTCAGAGTTAGCATTACGACTAAGAGTTACTCCATAGAGCTGAGTAGTATAATATCCGTTATTTAATGAAGTCCACACTACAGTATCGGCAAAAGTATCTGAAGATTTAAATACCCCTCCATCAGTAGCTGATAAGATAACATCAGGATTAGAAGGTAAAAACAATAAGTCGTGCTGGTCAGGATGATGGTCAGGATAAACGCCCCAGTTTCCATCTCCCTCAGCAGAGCCAATAAGGTAACCCCCAATAATCATAGTATTATTAGGTGTAGTAAACCCATCAGTAGAACGCCAAAGATTAGTACCCCCAATGTAAACTGTATTAGCATCTGCAGGATGAACTTTTACTATTAAATCATAGCCCCCTTGAGCATTAAAATTATCAAAGGAACTTGCTTGATTAGCTGGTATGTTTAAAGAAAGATCAGCCCAAGTTGTTGCACCTGCACTATACTTCCAAAGGGAAGTCCAAGTTTCACCATTAAAGAATACATCCGTATGCTGACCATAATTATCGGTTTCAGCAGCTAAAAAGTATACCTCATCCTCATTACTAGGATTTATCCCAATTGCGATTCTACCATAAACTGGTGAAAAAGCAGTATCAGTAATATTTGTAAAGTTTTGCCCATCAGTTGATCGCCATATTCCTTTATCTGTACCATCAGAAGAAAGTGTAGCATATACCACACCACTAGAAGTTACCTCAACATTGGTATAATAAGCACTACCACCACCCAATACTTTTGTCCAAGAAGTTCCACCATTTTCACTTCTGTAAATTGCAGAATACACAGCAGCATACACCACATCCAAGCTATCGTTAGAAGGATCGGTTGCAACATTCCAAACAAAATCAAAGTTAGAATCAAAACCATTAGTATTGGTTGCCGTAACGGCTAATGAATCCCAATTTAAGCCACCATCAGTACTTTTGTAAATACCGTTACCCCCATAGTAAGAACCACCACCACTTGCGGAACTACCTGTAAGCTCACCACTACCAAAATACCAAGTATCCTCATGGTTTGTACGAGTGTCCTGTGCTACACAAGTAACATTGTGTAACTGATTAGGGCTTGTTGTCATTGCCCAACTTAAACCCCCATCAACTGAACGGAACATACCCCCACTAGCCCCTCCTGCAAAAAGAATGTTTTCATCTTGTATATCCATAGCCAAAGCACGAGTACGCCCACCAACATTATAAGGCCCTCTATTTTTCCAGTTTGCTTTACTATATGAGGTTGCCTTAGGTAAAGTCTTTGCAAAAATCATTTCCTTTTGCCTGATATTACTAGGAATTACACCTGTAGTTGGGTCAGCCAAACGAATGCGTTCCCACACTACCCTTTCGGCAGGATTATCAGAGGCAAATACCACCTGTTTATTATTGGTTTGCGTGCAAGAAGTAAAGAAAGCTAAACTGATTGCAAAAAGTAAAATTCTGTTCATTTTTATAATGGTTTTGTTTTGGTAAAAGTAATGAAATAGTTGTTAGTTCTCAAATCCTAATAAAAATGTAAATTTGCAATCTGAAATAAATACACGTAATGGAACTAGAAGAAAGATATATCCCTAAACATAAAGTAAGAATTGTAACGGCTGCTAGCCTATTTGACGGTCATGAT
>Ga0206679_10002049_pt1 | contig 16334 bp, 19 predicted proteins | sample M110012015metaG_FD_155464 | JGI IMG/M metagenome (GOLD analysis project Ga0206679, IMG submission 155464) | Ammonia-oxidizing marine archaeal communities from Monterey Bay, California, United States - M1 100m 12015 | ecosystem: Environmental > Aquatic > Marine > Intertidal zone | place: USA... | reverse complement strand
ACTTACCTTACGGAACTATCCCTTATTTATAACGAATTGAATGATGCTATTCGTAATCTAAAAAAATGGAGTAAACAAAAAAGAGTAAGCACCAATCTTGCGAACTTCCCAGCCAAAAGCTATATTATCCCTGAACCCTTAGGGACTATTTTGGTTATCTCTGCCTGGAATTACCCTTATCAACTTTCTTTAATTCCTGCTATTTCAGCAATTGCTGCAGGAAATACTGTTGTGATAAAACCTTCTGAAATCCCAAAAAATACAAGTAAGATATTAGCAGAACTTATCAATTCCAATTTTGATAAAAAACACCTTTGCATAATAGAAGGAGGAGTGGAAACGACCACTGAATTACTCCATCAAAAATGGGATAAAATATTCTTTACAGGAAGTACTAATGTAGGAAGAATCGTTTACAAAGCAGCAGCCGAAAACCTAACTCCTGTCACTTTAGAATTAGGAGGGAAAAGTCCTACTTTTATCTTTAAGGATTGTGATATAAAACTAACTGTTAAAAGAATTGTTTGGGCAAAATTCCTAAATGCAGGACAAACCTGCATTGCACCAGACTACTTATTGGTAGAGGAAGCAATAAAAGAAAAATTACTCATTGCTTTAACAGAAGAACTAAACAATACCTTTCCCAAAAAAACTGATATTCAGGAGAACTATGTGCAAATCATAAATGAAAGGAATTTTCAAAGATTAATAAATCTTATCCCAAAAGATAAGATTTGTTATGGAGGAGAACATAGTTCAGAAACAAGAATTATCGCCCCTACCCTTTTAGACAATATCTCCTTTGAGGACAATATAATGCAAGAAGAAATTTTTGGACCAATACTTCCTATTCTTTCCTTTGAAAACCTAGATCAAGTAATTGTAAAAGTAAAGGAAAGAGAAAAACCACTTGCCTTATATATTTACAGCAAAAGCAAAAAAACAATTCAAAAAATACTGCACGAAATCTCTTTTGGAGGAGGTGCTATTAATGAATCCTTGGTTCACCTTTCTAACCCCAACTTACCTTTTGGTGGTATGGGTGCAAGCGGAATTGGGAACTACCATTCTAAAGCAGGTTTTGATACTTTCACGCATTACAAAAGTATTCTACATAAATCATTTTTGTTTGAACCAAATATAAAATACATGCCTTTCACTAAGTGGAAAAGACAAATTCTTAAATTTTTATTGGAGTAATGTATATTTCAGAAATCTTATTTTGGGGGATGTTTGGTGTTTGTGCAGAAGTAGCATTTACTGCTATTTTCGACTTGATTACAAAAAAGAAAATTGCCTTAATGGGACATACTTCCTTTTGGATGTTTCCTATTTATGCTTTTGGTTTATCCTACGGGTTTGATTTGGCAGAGAGTATTATCACAAATGATATCGTTCGTTATTTAGCTTATCCTATTTGGATTTGGATAGTTGAAATATTAGTAGGTTACCCACTATTAAAATTTGGAATACGACTTTGGGATTACAGTTATTTAAGCAAAACAAAACACTGGAAAGGCATCATTAGTTTTGTTCATTTTCCTATTTGGATTTTCCTTGGTTTACTGGTAGAATACATCAAAAAAATACTGATTTAATAATTATCAGATAGCAATTTTCCTTTTACTATATTTACCGAATGAAATTTACAACATTTAAATTCGGAGACGAATTACAAGAGGGACTGGACATGATGGGATTTGAAGAGGCCACCCCAATACAAGAACAAGCAATACCCATAATACAAAACGGAAAAGATTTAATAGCCTGTGCGCAAACAGGAACAGGGAAAACGGCAGCTTTTGTTTTACCAATTTTAGACAAATTAACCAACGCTAATTCCAATAAAGTAAACACTATAATTATAGCTCCTACTAGAGAGCTTGCCAAACAAATTGACATGCAAATTGAAGGGTTCTCTTATTTCACTAATTCTTCCTCTTATCCAATTTATGGGGGAGGAACTGGAGTAGAATTTGACAACCAAAAACAAGCTTTAAAAAAAGGAGCAGATATTATTATTTGTACTCCAGGTAGGTTACTCGCTCATTTAGATTTTGATTATTTTGACACTTCAGGTGTGGAACATTTTATTTTGGATGAAGCAGACAGAATGTTAGACATGGGATTTTATGATGATATCATGAAAATAGCAAAAAAATTACCTAAAGACAGACAAAATTTATTATTCTCGGCAACAATGCCTCCAAAAATTAGAACACTTGCTACCAAATTACTCGATAATCCAGCAAGTATAAGTTTAGCTATTTCAAAACCTGCTGATGGACTTACTCAAAATGCATATATGGTTCATGATAAGCAAAAAATAAGATTAGTAAGAGAGATACTAAAAGCAAAAGGAAAAGATTTAAGTCATGTACTAATTTTCGCTTCCAGTATAAAAAGTGTAAAAGAAATAAAACAAACACTAAATAAGGCTGGAATGAGAGCAAGTGAAATGCATTCTGGATTGGACCAAGATCAGAGAGAGGAAACCATCCGTGATTTTAAAAGTAAGAAAATTAGAATTTTAGTAGCGACCGATATTTTATCTAGAGGGATAGATATTAAAGGAATTGAATTGGTAATAAACTATGAAGTACCCCATGATGCTGAAGATTATGTACACAGAATTGGGCGGACTGCAAGGGCTGACAGAACTGGGGAAGCCATTACTTTTATCAATCCGAGACAAGTACGTAACTTTTTGGATATTGAAAAATTGATTGAAAAAGAAGTTCCTAAAGTAGATTTACCAAATGGTTTTGAGAAAGCTCCTGAATATAAAATTCAAGCAAAAAACCAAAATAAAAAGAAATGGAACAACAAAAAGAAATTTAAGAAACCGGAAAACAAAAATACTAGTAATCAAAAATAATATGAAAAAAATAATTTCGATTTTCTTAGTTTGTTTTACCATTCAACTTAGCGCACAAGATAAAACTTCTAAAATTCAAACAACAAAAGATCTAAATGAAATTAAAAAAGTACTAACCCAATTTTTTGAAATAATTGAAAGTCAAGACACGATACTTTATAAAGAAATTGTATTATTAGATGGGCAAATTTGTGCTATAGACAATACGAAAAAACAGCAAAATATTTCATTCCGTACTTTTTATGATGATATTTACTTATTCAATCCAAATGAAATATTGAAAGAAACTCCCTTAGATATAAATATTGAAATATTTAATCAAATAGCTAGTGCCATTGTTCCTTATAACTTTAGTATAAATGGAAAATTCTCTCATTGTGGTATCGATATTTTTATACTAACAAAAACAAAAAATATTTGGAAGATTACAAGTTTAAATTATACTCGAGAAAAAGATTGTAACTAAAATTAATACTACCGCTCCAAAACAGGAGCATGATGCTCTTTTATCCTAGCATCAATTACAGGAATAGAACACGAAAAGTGTTTGTTGCTGTGTTCTGCATTTAAACCATAGATATCGTTTGCAGGATTGGAACGTGTAAAAGTAAGCCACAGCCAATTGGTGAAATTTTCAGTTGTAAAAGTGGTGTCATCCACTAAAGTAATAAGTGCTATTCCTTCTAAACTCTGTTTTTCTAAACTGTAAATCAAATCTTTCATTTCTCCTTTTCCTTCTACCACTAAGTTTCCATTACTTACTAATTGAGGATTTGAGAATCCTATTGGCAATTCTATATTAGGTTCAATTTCAGTTAAAGTTCTTTTGACTTTTCCAGCAGCTGCAATTACAACTTTTGAGCCTTCATTCAGCCCATCTCCACTATAATCTAATGTATCAATAGTAGTTTTTGTCTGAAAATGTAAATCTCTTTTCCAATTTACCCTTTCTAAAAAATGAGTAAAATATTCCTTTTCATTATTTACATCAGGGGAGTTTTCTTCATCACAAATAAATACATATTTCGCTAAACTCATTTGTCCTGTTCCTAAAATATGATTGGCAATAGTTAATAATTCTTGAGGTTTTTTTGTTGGATTATATGGAGTATATCTTTCACTTCCTACCGCTAACAATAAAGGGTGAACTCCTGCTGCATCTACTGCATTTACAGCTTTCAATCCTGGAATTTCTTTCTCAATTGCCTTTCCGGTAATTTCATGTATCAAAGCCCCAAACTGAGAATCCTCTTGAGGAGGGCGACCCACAACTGTAAACGGCCAAATTGCATTTTCTTTAGCATACACTTTATGAATCTTCAAAACCGGAAAATCATGTTTCAAACTATAGTAACCCAAATGATCTCCAAATGGTCCTTCTGCTTTTATATCATTTTGGTGTAACTCTCCACAAATCACAAAATCAGCATCTGCTGAAATAGTATAACCATCTTTCTTTGCATAACGAAAGTTTCTCTCTCCTAAAATTCCTGCAAAAGCCATTTCCGACATTCCCTCTGGTAATGGCATAACGGCAGCGAAAGTATGAGATGGTGGTCCTCCTACAAAAATGGAAACCTTTAAAGGTTCTCCTTTTTGATTTGCTTTTTTCTGATGCACTCCAATCCCTCTATGAATTTGATAATGCATTCCAACTTCTTTATTCGGTACATAATCATTCCCAGAAAGTTGAATTCTGTACATTCCCAAATTGGAATTCATAATTCCAGTGTTCTCTATATCTTCCGAATACACTTGCGGTAAGGTGATAAAAGCCCCTCCATCCTCTTTCCAACATTTTACTTGAGGTAAATCTTCAATTTTAATCTCTTTAAATTTTCTTGGAAATCTAACTTTTACAGGGATTGCATAAATGGCATGCAATGCAGTAAAAATAGCCTCAAATGGATTTTTAAATGCAGAAACTGGATCTGTTTTTAGATCAATAAGTTTTTTTACCTGTTTCAAACTATCCCGAAACATAAACTTACTTCTTTCTAAGGTTCCAAATAAATTAGAAACTGCTCTGAATTTACTTCCCTTTATATTTTCAAAAAAAATAGCCTTTCCACCTTTTGCAAATTCATCCAGATGAATGGATGCCATTTCCAAATCAGGATTGACTTGTTCAGAAATCTTCAGGAGTTCTCCAGTCTTTTCTAAATCAGAAATACATTGTTGTAAGGATTTGTAAGCCATAGCCCAAAAATAAAAAAAGGGAGTCAAACGACTCCCCTATTTTTAAAATTTAATTTTAATTATCTATTACTAATAGAAACATATTTTCTTTCGGTAGCACCGGTGTAAACTTGTCTCGGTCTTCCAATTGGTTCGTTATTTTCTCTCATTTCTTTCCATTGTGCAATCCATCCTGGTAACCTTCCAATTGCAAACATAACGGTAAACATATCTGTCGGAATCCCTAAAGCTCTGTAAATAATACCTGAATAGAAATCTACATTAGGATATAAACCTCTTGCTTTGAAATACTCATCTTCCAACGCTACTTTTTCTAATTTCATAGCTATATCCAATACCGGATCTTCAATTCCTAACTCATTTAACACATCATCAGCAGCCTTTTTAATGATAGTTGCTCGTGGGTCAAAGTTTTTATATACCCTATGTCCGAATCCCATTAAACGGAACGGATCTGATTTGTCTTTTGCTTTAGCAACATATTTATCTACATCACCTCCATCTGCTTTTATTTCTTCTAGCATTTCAATTACCGCTTGGTTAGCTCCTCCATGCAATGGACCCCAAAGTGCGGCAATTCCTGCAGATACAGATGCATACAAACTAGCGTGAGAAGAACCCACAATTCTTACTGTTGAAGCAGAACAATTTTGCTCGTGATCGGCATGTAAAATTAGTAATTTATCTAAAGCTTTTGCAACAACAGGATTTACTACCGTATCATGAGTTGGCAAACCAAACATCATATGTAAAAAGTTAGATGTATAGCTCAATCCATTTTTAGGGTACATAATTGGCTGACGCATTCTGTTTTTAAAACTCCATGCTGCCAAAGTTGGTAGTTTTGCAATAAAACGAATAATTGTTCCGTTTATTTGTTCCTTTGATCTGTTAGGGTCTAAAGATTTTGGGTAAAATGCTGTTAGTGCAGAAACCAAAGAAGACAACACTCCCATAGGATGTGCTTTTGATGGGTAACCATCTAAAATCGATTTTACATCTTCATGAACTAAGGTATGTGAAGAAATATCAGTTGTAAATTTTTCTAATTCTAAATCTGTTGGTAATTCACCATAAATTAATAAAAAGGAGACTTCTAAGAAAGTAGATTTTTCCGCTAACTCCTCAATAGAATATCCTCTGTACCTTAATATTCCTTCTTCTCCGTTTAGAAAAGTAATTGAGCTTTCTGTAGATCCAGTATTCTTAAATCCTCTGTCTAAAGTAATTAAACCCGACTGACCTCTAAGCTTACTAATATCTAATGCATTTTCACTCTCTGACCCAGTAACTACTGGTATTTCATACACTTTTCCTTCATAATGCAATTCTGCTTTCTTTCCCATTTTATTGTTTTTTATTGTCTGTAAATATAGTAAATTCTCCTTAAATTAGGAAATGAATTTGAATCGTTTTCCAGTATAGATAGCTTGATCTCCCAACATTTCTTCAATTCTTAACAACTGATTATACTTTGCCATTCTGTCCGAACGAGATGCAGAACCAGTTTTAATCTGACCACAATTAAGTGCAACAGATAAATCTGCAATTGTAGTATCTTCCGTCTCTCCTGATCTATGACTCATTACAGAGGTATAAGAATTTTTTTGTGCCATCTGTACAGCATTAATAGTTTCCGTTAAGGTGCCAATTTGGTTTACTTTAATCAAAATAGAATTAGCTATATCATTATCTATTCCTCTACCTAACCTATCAACATTTGTTACAAATAAATCATCTCCTACTAACTGCACCTTATCCCCAATCTTCTCTGTTAAACTTTTCCATCCATCCCAGTCATCTTCATCTAACCCATCTTCTATTGATAAAATAGGATACTTTTCCGTCCAATCTGCCCAGAAATTCACCATTTCAGTTGGAGTTAATTTTTCACCTGTTGATTGGTGGAAGTGGTATACATTTTCCTCTGCATTATAAAACTCTGAAGCTGCAGCATCAATAGCTATATACATATCTACACCTGGTATATATCCTGCTGATTCAATAGCTTTTAACACTACTTGAATTGCTTCTTCATTTGACCCTAAATTAGGAGCAAAACCTCCTTCATCCCCAACATTTGTAGAATGACCCTGATCTTGTAATTCTGATTTTAAATGGTGAAACACCTCTGTCCCCATTTTAAGAGCTTCTGAAAATGAACTTGCACCAACTGGCATTACCATAAATTCTTGAAAATCAATACTATTATCAGCATGAGATCCGCCATTTAAAATATTCATCATTGGAATAGGAAGTTCTCTAGCGTTTACACCACCAATATAGTTAAACAAAGATTGACCTGATTCTTCCGCAGCAGCTTTTGCGCAAGCTAAAGAAACAGCAAGCATAGCATTAGCACCTAAATTTGCTTTGTTTGGAGTACCATCCAAATCAATCATCATTTGATCAATTAAAGCTTGATCAGAAATATCTACACCATTTAATTCTTCATTAATAGCTGTTGTAATGTTTTGCACCGCTTTTAAAACTCCTTTACCAAGATAAGTTCCTTTATCACCATCTCTTAATTCAACCGCTTCATGTTTCCCAGTAGAAGCTCCAGAAGGAACAGCTGCTCTACCCATTACTCCGTGATCCGTATATACATCTGCTTCTACAGTAGGGTTTCCTCTTGAGTCTAATATTTGTCTTGCATGAATTTTTAATATTCTTCCCATTAGTTGTTTTTTATATTATTTAGAAAATCATCAAATAAGTACCTAGAATCATGAGGTCCTGGTGAAGATTCTGGGTGGTATTGAACAGAAAAACAATTTTTGTTTACTAACTTAATTCCTTCAACAGTATCGTCATTTAAATTAATATGTGTTATTTCCACATTAGAATTATGTTTAATATCCTCTTCAGAAATTCCAAAACCATGATTTTGAGATGTCACTTCTGCTTTTCTAGTTTTCAAGTTTATTACAGGATGATTAATTCCTCTATGCCCATTATGCATCTTATAAGTAGAAATTCCTTCTGAAAGCGCAAGAGCCTGGTGACCTAAACAAATCCCAAAAACAGCTTTTCCATCAGCTGTAATTTTCTTCACCTCTTCAATAACTTCTGGCATTGCAGAAGGATCTCCAGGGCCATTCGACAAAAAGAAACCATCAGGATTCCAAGATTTCATTTCAGAATAAGAAGTATTCATTGGAAAAACTTTAAGATAACATCCCCTATCAGTTAAACATTTTAAAATGTTTCTTTTTACTCCCAAATCTAAAACAGCTACCTTAGTAGGTGAGTTTTCATCTCCAACAAAATAGGATTCTTTCGTACAAACAGATGAAGAAAGTTCTAAACCTTCCATAGAAGGAACTTTCGACAACTTAATTTTCAACTCTTCTATATCTAAAGTTTCTGAAGAAATAATAGCATTCATAGCTCCCTTATCTCTAATATATTTCACTAAAGAACGAGTATCGACATCAGAAATAACAACTTTATTTTGATTTAAAAAATAGTCATTCAATTCCAAATCAGCATCTGCTCTGGAAAATCCTTTATTAAAATTCTTACAAATCAATGCAGAAATTTTCATGTCTTCTGATTCTATTTCATTAGGATTTGTTCCGTAATTACCTATATGAGCATTGGTAGTAATCATTAACTGACCAAAGTAAGAAGGGTCTGTAAACACCTCCTGATATCCAGTCATTCCGGTATTAAAACATAACTCTCCTGTTGCGGTTCCTATTGCTCCTGCAGCTTTACCATAAAAGATTGTTCCATCTTCTAATAGTAGTATTGCATTTTGTTTATTTTGATATTTCATATTTGCTATAAAGTTATAAAAAAAGGATAAAACACAATATGCTTTATCCTTAAATTTATTATCTCATAAAAATTATTTTATTCTGATTTTTCTTCTTCAGATGAATCATTAGACTCTTCCTCATTAATTTCTTCAGTTGTATCTTTTTTTTCTGTTACTTCAGCAACAGTCTCTTCAACTACTTCAGCTGTTTCCACAACTTTTTCAGTTACATTTTCTGTAGCAACTTCTATAACATCTTCTATTACTTCAGTTGAAACTTCTTCCTCAACAGCAGTTTCAGCAACTACAGTAGCTTCAGTAGTTTTTGACCCACCACTTCTTCTAGCTTTCTTTTTCTTAGGTTTATCAGTAGTATAAGTTTCGTTATAATCTACTAACTCAATAAATGCCATTTGTGCATTATCTCCTAATCTGTTACTCAACTTCAAGATTCTAGTATATCCTCCTGGTCTATCTGCAACTTTAGTTGCAATATCTCCAAAAAGTTCTGTAATAGCTTCTTTTTGTTTCAAGTAACTAAACACAGTTCTACGAGAATGTGTAGTATCATTTTTTGATTTTGTAATTAATGGCTCTACATATAACCTTAGAGCTTTCGCCTTAGCTAATGTAGTTGTAATTCTTTTATGTTCAATTAATGAACAAGCCATATTTGCAAGCATTGCTTTTCTATGAGCTGCTTTTCTTCCTAAGTGATTAAATTTCTTTCCGTGTCTCATTTTACTAATCGTTGTTGTTTAGGTTATACTTTGAAACGTCAAACCCAAAATGTAAATTCTTATCTTCTACTAATTCTTCTAACTCTGTTAATGACTTTTTACCAAAGTTTCTGAACTTTAATAAATCATTTTTAGAGAAAGAAACTAGTTCTCCTAATGTAAATACTTCTGCATGTTTTAAACAGTTTAATGATCTAACAGATAAACCAAGATCAACTAAAGTTGTTTTCAACAATTGACTCATATGTAACGAATCTTCATCAAAATCATTATCATCTTCTGCATCAAAATTAATTTTCTCATCAGAAAATAACATAAAGTGCTGAATTAATATTTTAGCAGCCTCTGTTAAAGCTTCTTTAGGGTCAATTGAACCATCCGTTACAATATTGATGTTTAATTTTTCAAAGTCAGTTTTTTGCTCAACTCTGTAATTTTCAACATTATATTTTACATTCTTAATAGGAGTGTAAATAGAATCGATAGCAATAGTACCAACAGATAATTCATCATTTTGATTTTCCTCTGCAGGAACATACCCTCTACCTTTTTCAATAGTAAACTCCATTTCAAATTCTATTTTCTTATCTGTAGTACAAATAATCTGTTCTGGATTAAGAACTTGAAAATTTGAGAGACTAGATCCTAAATCTGCAGCTGTGATGATTTCTTTTTTAGAAATTTTCATTACTGCTTGTTCAGTATTTTCATCTTCAATTTGTTGTTTAAACCTAACTTGTTTAAGGTTTAATATAATTTCAGTTACATCTTCTACAACACCACTGATAGTTGTAAATTCATGATCAACTCCTGAAATTTTAATAGATGTAATTGCAAAACCTTCTAAAGAAGAAAGTAAAACTCTTCTTAAAGCGTTTCCAACAGTTAATCCGTATCCAGGCTCTAAAGGGCGAAACTCAAATTGTCCCTCATTTTGAGCTGAATCTAGCATAATTACTTCATCCGGTTTTTGAAAATTCAAAATTGGCATATTCTTATTCTTTTTATTTTAATTCTTATTTAGAGTAAAGTTCAACAATTAGTTGTTCTTTAATATTTTCTGAAATTTGACTTCTTTCTGGAGCAGCTTTTACAGTTCCTTTCATTAAATCAGAATTCCACTCTAACCAATCGTTAGATTGAATGTTATTTGTTAATGAAGATGTAATAGATTCTAAAGATTTAGATCTTTCTCTTACACTAATTTCATCTCCTACTTTTAAAGATGCAGAAGGAATATTGCAAATTTCTCCATTTAAAAGAATGTGCTTATGACCAACTAACTGTCTAGCAGCTCTTCTTGTAGGGGAGATTCCTAATCTGTAAACAACATTATCAAGTCTAGTTTCACAAAGTTGTAAAAGGATTTCACCAGTAATACCTTTTCTTCTTAAAGCTTCTTTAAAAAGATTTGAAAATTGCTTTTCCAATATACCATAAGTATATTTTGCTTTTTGTTTTTCTTGAAGTTGTACTCCATATTCAGATTGCTTACCTCTTCTTCTTTGATTTCCGTGTTGTCCTGGAGGGTAATTTTTTCTTTCCAAAACTTTATCTGGTCCAAAGATTGGTTCTCCAAACTTTCTTGAAATCCTAGATTGTGGGCCTCTATATCTTGCCATTTCTTTATCTTAATTTAATTTATTAAACTCTTCTCTTTTTCGGAGGACGACATCCATTATGTGGTAATGGAGTAACATCTATAATTTCCGAAACAATAATTCCTGTATTATGTATTGTTCTGATAGCAGATTCTCTTCCTGCACCAGGTCCTTTTACATAAACTTTTACTCTTCTTAATCCTGCATCAAAAGCAACTTGTGCACAATCTTCAGCTGCCATTTGGGCTGCATAAGGAGTATTCTTTTTAGATCCTCTAAATCCCATTTTACCTGCAGATGACCAAGAAATAACTTGACCACTATTATTAGTAAGTGAGATTATAATATTGTTAAATGTAGCCTGAATATGGGCTTGCCCAATTGATTCTACTTTAACTTTTCTTTTATTCTTTGCTGATTTTGCCATTGTTATTTATTATTTAGTACTATCTAGTAGCAACTTTTTTGTTAGCAACTGTTTTTCTTTTACCTTTTCTTGTACGAGCGTTGTTCTTAGTTCTTTGTCCTCTTAATGGAAGACCAACTCTATGACGAATTCCTCTATTACATCCAATATCCATTAATCTCTTAATGTTCATTTGAGTTTCAGATCTTAATTCACCTTCAACAGTATAATTGTCTCCGATAATAGTTCTGATAGTATTTACTTCATCATCATTCCAATCTTGAACTTTTTTGTCGTGAGATACTTTAGCTTTTGATAAAATATCTTTCGCAAAAGATGGTCCAATTCCGTAAATGTAAGTTAAACCAATAACTCCTCTCTTGTTTTTTGGTAAATCAATACCTTTAATTCTTGCCATAATTTATTAACCTTGTCTTTGTTTAAATCTAGGATTCTTTTTATTGATTACATAAACTCGCCCTTTTCTCTTAACGATCTTGCAATCCTCACTTCTCTTTTTTACTGATGCTCGTACTTTCATAATTTTATTTTTTTAGTACCTATATGTTATTCTACCTTTTGTTAAATCATACGGACTCATTTCCATTTTCACTTTATCTCCAGGTAAAAGTTTAATATAAAACTTCCTCATTTTACCTGAAATATGAGATGTCACAATATGCCCGTTTTCTAACTCCACATGAAACATTGCGTTCGATAATGCTTTAATTATTGTACCATCTAACTCTATGTTTGCTTGTTTCGCCATTTTTATTTTTTCAATCTTTTTTCTATTTCTTCAAAACTTGATAAAACCTCAGCCTTTCCTTTTCTTACTACAATGGTGTGTTCAAAATGTGCTGAATACTTTTTATCAGCAGTTATTATTGTCCAACCATCCGAGAGTTGTTTAATCCTCTTTGTTCCTAAATTAATCATAGGTTCTATAGCAATAACTAAACCTTCTTTTAATTTCACTCCTCTTCCCCTCTTTCCATAATTTGGAACTTGTGGTTCTTCATGTAAATTTTCACCTACACCATGTCCCACCATTTCCCTTACAACTCCATATCCGAACTGTTCTGCATGCTTCTGAATAGCAAAACCAATATCTCCAACTCTGTTACCCGAAACTGCTTGTTCAATTCCTTTATATAAAGATTCTTTCGTTCTTATTAATAGATTTTTCACTTCTTCTGAAACCTCTCCTACCTCATAGGTATAAGCAGAATCTCCATAGTATCCATTCATAAAAACTCCACAATCCATTGAAATAATATCTCCATCATTAAGAGGATTATCGTTTGGTATTCCATGAACAACTTGCTCATTTAAAGACGCACAAAGCGTATTTGGAAAACCACCATAACCTTTAAATGCAGGAACACCTCCATTATCTCGTATAAACTCTTCCGCTATTTCATCTAGCTGAAGTGTGGTAACCCCTGGTTTTATCAGTGCTGATATCTCAGCATGGGTTTTAGCAACAAGTAAAGAACTTTCTCTTATTAAATCAATTTCATCTTCTGACCTATAATGTATCATTACATCATACTTCCTGAAGACTTCCCTTTAATTTTTCCTTTTTCCATTAACCCATCATAATGACGCATCAATAGGTGACTCTCAATTTGTTGAAGAGTATCTAATACCACTCCAACCATAATTAATAATGATGTACCTCCAAAGAACTGTGCAAACTGAGGGTTAACTCCAGCCTTCATAGCAAATGCAGGTAGTATAGCTACAAAACCAAGGAATAAAGATCCTGGAAATGTAATTCTTGACATTATATTATCTAAATATTCTGCCGTTTTTCTTCCTGGTTTAATACCTGGAATAAAACCGCCATTTTTCTTCATATCATCTGCCATTTGTTTCGGGTTTACCGTAATAGCAGTGTAAAAATATGTAAATACAACAACTAAAATAAAGAATAAAAAGTTATACCAAAATCCTGTAAAATCAGATAAGGTACTTGCAATACCAGTTAAATCATCCGAAAAACCAGCTAAAGTAACTGGAATAAACATAATTGCTTGCGCAAATATAATTGGCATAACCCCAGCAGCATTTACCTTTAAAGGAATAAACTGACGAACTCCACCATATTGTTTGTTTCCAACTACTCTCTTAGCGTACTGAACTGGAATTCTTCTAGTTCCCTGTACTAACAAAATACATAAAGCAATTACTATAATTAGGATAACAATTTCTAACAGGAACATAACTAAACCTCCTGACTGTGTGTCTAGAGCCTGAAAAAATTCTTGACTTAAAGATAATGGAAGAGAAGCTATAATACCTATCATAATCAGTAATGAAATACCATTACCTATACCATTGTCAGTAATTTTCTCACCTAACCACATTACAAATAATGTACCTGTAACCAGAATGATAATAGAAGATAACCAAAATGCACCATCTCCTAATAAAAAAGCTGTTTCTGGTAAGGTGTTTTTTAAATTAGCTATATAACCAGGAGCTTGTCCTCCCGTGATTAAAATAGTTAAGTATCTTGTAATATTATTAATTTTTCTTCTACCACTTTCCCCTTCTTTTTGTAGCTTCTGAAAGTAAGGAATAGCCATTCCTAATAACTGAATAACAATAGACGCAGAGATATAAGGCATAATACCAAGAGCAAATATAGATGCTTGAGAGAAAGCCCCTCCAGTAAACATATTTAATAATCCTAATAAACCATCAGCAGATTGAGCTTGTAAAGCAGCTAATTGTGAAGGGTCGACTCCAGGAATTACAACAAAAGATCCGAATCTGTAAATAGCAATGAATGCTAATGTTACTAAAATTCTAGTTTTAAGATCTTCAATCTTCCAAATATTCTTTATCGTTTGTATCAGTTTTCTCATTTTCTTTCTTATTCAGTAACAGTTGTGATAACATTTGCTGTTCCACCTGCTTTTTCGATAGCTTCTTTTGCAGAAGACGAATATGCATCAACTGTAATATCAATTTTAGATGTCAATTCACCTCTACCTAAAATTTTAATTAAATCATTTTTATAAGCCATTCCGTTTGCAACCAACACTTCTTTCGTAATAGCTCCTTTAATTTTCTTATTAGTAATTACTTCCTGTAATCTATCTAAGTTAATTCCTAAATATTCCACTCTGTTCGGATTTGTAAATCCAAACTTAGGAACTCTTCTCTGTAAAGGTTGTTGTCCACCTTCAAAACCACTCTTCTTAGAGTACCCTGAACGAGATTTTTGACCATTATGACCTCTTGTAGAAGTACCACCTCTTTTCGATCCTTCTCCTCTACCGACTCTTTTTCCCTTTTTTATGGAACCTTCTGCAGGTTTTAAATTGTGTAATTCCATTTTCTTAGTTTTCTACTACTGTTATTAAGTGTTTTATTTTATGAACCATTCCTAAAATTTGAGGAGTAGCGTTGTGTTCAACAACTTTGTTCATTTTTGTTAATCCAAGTGCGTCCAAAGTTAATTTTTGATCTTTTGGACGACCGATTCTGCTTCTTACTTGTTTAATCTTTATCTTTTCCATTATCTTTATCAGGTTATCCGTTAAAAACTCTACCCATACTTACACCTCTTTGGTTTGCTATAGTCCTAGCATCTCTTAATTCTAAAAGTGCTTTAAGTGTAGCTTTTACCAAGTTATGAGGATTTGAAGAACCTTTTGATTTCGCAAGAATATTTTTAATACCTGCGCTTTCAATCACGGCTCTCATTGCACCCCCAGCTTTAATTCCTGTACCACTAGATGCAGGTTTAATAAATACTTGAGCTCCACCAAATTTGGTAAGTTGCTCATGAGGGATAGTTCCATTTATAACTGGTATTTTTACCAAGTTCTTTTTAGCTGCTTCAATCGCTTTAGCAATTGCAGTAGATACATCTTTGGATTTACCAAGACCAATACCAACAATCGACTGTTCATCACCAACCACTACAATAGCAGAAAAACCAAACGCTCTTCCTCCTTTTGTAACTTTCACAACTCTTTGTACTCCAACCAATCTATCTTTTAAGTCAAGATCTGATGAAGATTTTACTCTTTTATTTTCTGCTAATTTAAACATATCTTATTTTAGAATTTTAAACCTGTTTCACGAGCTGCATCTGCTAAAGACTTGATTCTTCCGTGGTATAAAAAACCACCTCTATCAAACTTTACAGATTCTACTCCGGCCGCTTTAGCTTTTTCTCCCAAAAGAGTACCCACTAATTTAGCTTTTTCAATTTTATTTACTTTTTTATCTTCAATAGACTTTTCGGTAGAAGCCGCCGCCGCAATTGTTGTTCCTGCATTATCGTCAATTAACTGAGCATAAATTTGCTTGTTAGATCTGAAAACTGCCAATCTTGGAGTTTCTGCAGTACCATTAATTGTTTTACGAATTCTGTACTTAATACCTTGTCTTTTATCTTTTCTTGATTGTGCCATTTTATCTTATTTTTTAACTTGCAGCTGTTTTACCTGCTTTTCTTCTAATATATTCTCCAGCATACTTAATACCTTTTCCTTTATACGGTTCAGGTTTTCTGAAGGATCTTATTTTTGCAGCAACCGCTCCGATTAATTGTTTGTCAATAGAATTTAACATTACAACTGGTGGTTTACCTTTTTCAGATAAAGTAGTTAATTTAACTTCTGAAGGGATTTCAAAAATAATATTGTGAGAATAACCAGCAGCAATATCTAATTTTTGACCTTGATTAGCAGCTCTGTAACCTACACCAACTAATTCTAAT
>Ga0206679_10002045_pt1 | contig 16377 bp, 13 predicted proteins | sample M110012015metaG_FD_155464 | JGI IMG/M metagenome (GOLD analysis project Ga0206679, IMG submission 155464) | Ammonia-oxidizing marine archaeal communities from Monterey Bay, California, United States - M1 100m 12015 | ecosystem: Environmental > Aquatic > Marine > Intertidal zone | place: USA... | reverse complement strand
GGTTTTGCAAAAACAATTAAAAGTTATGGATGCATCTGCTATTGCTTTAGCCCGTGATAATAATTTACCAATTATCGTTTTTTCTTTAAATGAACCTGGTGGCCTTGCTTGTATATTGAGAGGCGAGGGTACCTACACGTCGGTAAACTGATTTAAGTTAATTGTTATTGATAGAAATGGAGTTGTGATGCCTGATGAAAATCTTGAAATTGACTTGGAAGATTTGGAACGCCGCATGGATGGTGCTCTGTCTGCATTGAAAAATGAATTTCTATCGTTGAGAACTGGTCGTGCATCATCTTCTATGTTGGACCCGATTAATATGGATGCATATGGATCACTAGTGCCATTAAGCCAATGTGGAACTATAAACGTTCCAGACTCAAGAATGATTACTATAAATATTTGGGACAAAACTCTTTTAAACGCCGCAGAGAAGGCTATAAGAGATTCTGGTCTTGGAATTAATCCAGTAATTGATGGTACAATAATTCGCCTTCCTATACCTGAGCTCAATGAAGAGCGGAGGAGGGATTTGACAAAGTTAGCAGCAAACTACGCGGAGAACGCTAAAGTTGCGATTAGAAATGTGAGACGGGATGGAATGGATCAAATAAAAAGAGCAAAAACCTCTGGGATGGGCGAAGATGATCAAAAAATTTGGTCTGAAGAGATACAAGATATTACAAATTCTGGAATTACAAAAATAGACGGGGCTTTGGAAATAAAGCAATCTGACATAATGCAAGTTTAAACTAGTTAAATTCTATAGTGAGTAAAAATTTGCTGAAAAATTTAAAATTTAGTGATCTATATCTTCGTGTAATATCAGCACTTGTTATGATTATTGTAGCGGTTATGTGTATTTACCTAGGTACCTTCTCCTACACATTGCTTTTGATATTTTTATCTGCTGTTATTTTTTATGAGGCAAATGGTTTGCTAGGTTCAAAGCAAAAGCTTTTGAGCGAAATAATTTTAGTTCTCTTAACAATTGTTTGTTTTAGTATCTTTAGTTTCTCTAATGTTATTTGGGGATATTTCTTGTTGGTAATACCAGCAATATTTTTAAGTTTTAATGCTACTAATAATAGAATTATGAGCTTTTTTACAGGAATTTTGATTATTTTAGCTTTAATGACTTATTTTGAGCTAAAGTTGTATTTTGGCAATCTTGTTATCTTTTGGTTAGTTTCTTGTGTTGCAGCATCCGATATTGCAGGTTACTTTATTGGCCGTTTAATTGGTGGTCCGAAGATCTGGGTTTTGATTAGTCCAAATAAAACTTGGTCTGGGACAATAGCGGGCTGGATTGCCGCATCTTTAGTTGGTTTCATATTTATGATAGGTTATGATTTAGATCTACAAATCGTTTTATTAAGTTTTATTGTGGTTATTTTTGCTCAGGCTGGTGATTTTTACGAAAGTTGGCTGAAAAGGCGTATTGGCAAGAAAGATAGTTCAAAGCTAATCCCTGGTCATGGTGGATTTTTAGATCGGTTTGATGGGCTGATCGGGGGAGCAATATCAGTAAAATTATATTTAATTTTCACTGGATCATTGATTTTGGTGTTTTAATGGATAGGCGTAAAATTTCGATTTTTGGCTCTACTGGCTCTATAGGAAGTACCACGGCAAAGTTGTTATTACAGCAGGGTGGTAGTGACGTTTATGATATTAATGTTTTAACTGGTGGCGATAATGTTAAACTATTAGCGGACCAGGCAATTGAACTAAGTGCTAGGTTAGCCATCACTGCTTTTGAAGAAAAATTAGAGGAATTAGAATTTTATTTAAAGGGATCAGGGATTAACGTTGCCGCGGGTGAGACGGCACTTATCGAATCTTCAGATATTTATTCTGATTGGACAATGTCTTCGATTGTAGGTGCCGCTGGAATAAAAGTTGGTATCAATAGTACCAAACACGGGGGCACTATTGCGCTAGCTAATAAAGAAACTATGGTTTGTGCTGGAAATATAATTAATAATATTGCCAAAAAATATAATACTAGAATAATCCCAGTAGATAGTGAGCATTCTGCTATCTTCCAATGTTGCAGAGGAGAAAAAAAAGATGATATTGAAAGTATCACTTTAACTGCTTCGGGCGGTCCCTTCAGAGACTGGCCAATTGAAAAAATTAAAAATGTAAATGCGGAAATCGCCGCCAACCATCCTAATTGGTCGATGGGAAAAAAGATATCAATTGATAGTGCGAGCATGTTTAATAAAGGATTAGAGGTGATAGAGGCAAATGCATTGTTTGGTCTTGAAGGTAAAAATATTAACGTTTTAATTCACCCTCAATCAATCGTTCACGCATTTGTCAATTTCAAAGATGGATCTACGATTGCTCAAATGAGCCTTCCAGACATGAGTACTGCTATAGGTTTTGCGCTCAATTATCCTAATAGATCTTATATAAATGTAGAAAGAATGGATCTAAGCAATATAGGCAATTTGACCTTTGAAGAAATGGATTATGAACGATGGCCGGCCTTGTGTTTGGCCTATGAAATAATTGAGTTACAGAGCTCTGCTGGTGCGGTTTATAATGCATCCAAAGAAGAGGCCTTAACTGCATTTATCAATAATAAAATAGGTTTTTTAGATATGTATGAAAGTGTAAATTATGTCATCAACTATCTAAAAGGTGAGGGGTATTTTGAAAATAAATTTCTGAGTTTAAATGAAGTATTCGAGAGTGATAGTCTCGCAAGAAAATTAACTAAAAATTATATAACCAACAAAAGTATTTAAAAGAAGTTTCGCTCATGTTTAATAGTTTTAATTTTTTAGCAGATGGTTCTTTCAATTTGCTTTCATTTATTGTTGCACTTAGTGTTATTGTTTTTATACACGAATTTGGCCATTATATTGTTGGCCGTTGGTGCGGTATAAAAGCGGAAGTATTCTCAATTGGGTTTGGTCCCGTTATTTTCTCTACTACTGATAAGCATGGTACGCAGTGGCAAGTAGCCTTACTACCACTTGGAGGATTTGTTAAATTTTTAAAAGAAAATGAGAGCTCTAAGTTAGTTAAAAGTGCTAAAGTAGATCCACTAGTTATCAATAATACATTTGATGATGCATCTCTTTTATTTAGATCTTTAACCGTGTTAGCAGGTCCAATTGCAAACTTTATATTGAGTTTTTGTATTTTAATATCTTTTATTATTATCAATGGCGTGCCTGCTAAACAAGTTTTAGTCGATCAAGTTTATGATTATCCTTTTATGGATCAAAAATTATTATCTGGAGATCGGATCATTTCGGTAGATGGTTTGGAGACGCCAACCGCAGTCTCTTTTTACAACCTCGCTGGTAAATATAATTTTAATAATAAGGTTAACTATTTAATAGAGCGTGACGGTTTAATTAAAGAAATAAAAGGTCCTCACCCATTTCCTTCAATTATAGGGTTTGTTGCATTACAATCTGCCGCTTTCGAAGCTGGTTTAAAATCTGGTGATTTAATATTGGCAGTAAATGGGAGTGACATTTTTAACTTTTCTCAATTGCAAAAAATTGTAACTGAAACGTCTAACTACCCAATAGGCTTAGAGATCTGGCGAGACGGAAAGATTTATAATATATTTGTTACTCCAAGGATTACGGATTATCCCAAAAAAGGTGGTGGATTTATTAAACGAAAGTTAATCGGGATAACAAGTGGCTCATTTTTTGAAATTCAAAGAGTTAAAATAGATCTTTTAGAAGCTTCAAAACTTTCCGTGTTACAAATTTTTTCAATTATATCAAGTTCTTTGAACGGTATTAATAACATCTTAATTGGTGCTATATCTACCTGTAATTTACAGGGTCCCATTGGGATTGCATCGACTGCTGGTGATGCTGCTCAGCAGGGAATAGGTACCTTTTTGAGAATAATCGCGGTTTTAAGTACTGCGATTGGTATGTTGAATTTATTTCCAATTCCTATGTTAGATGGGGGTCATTTAGTTGTTTACGGGGTTGAGGCAATTACTAGAAAACAACCTTCTGAAATGATAATGAAAATTATGACATTTATTGGAATATTTATTTTACTGTCGTTAATGATAACTGCCATATCTAGCGACTTATTCTGTCCTTAATTATTAAAATAGCAATAAATTTAGAAAATAATTCCTTATCTTTTTTGTTATATAGTTTGTTTTTACTGAACTGATCATTCAATTCTCTTTAAAATCAGCCTTTGGTTTTTATCATTAATTTGCATTCAAATTAAATTTCTTTTTATGGTTAGTATTTTGACAATAAAGAATTAAAATAGTAGCTATTAATTGAAATTTATGTTTCTACTAATAATTATTTTTATAAGGATTTCGGTATGTTTCTGTTTGGAAAAATGAATATATTTTTTTATTCGATGTTTGCTTGTATTTTTGTTCTGACAAGCACTAACTTAAAGGCGGATACATCATTTAATTCTGTTGCTGTTATTGGAAACTTTAGAATAGAAACCTCTACAATTTTAACTTTTGCTGATGTGCCTTTGAAGACTCCGATGACTGATTCTCAAATAAATGAATCACTTCAAAGACTGGTAAATAGTAAACTTTTTGAATCAGTTGAATTAGATATCATCAACTCGCAATTAAAAATAATTGTTAAAGAATTTCCAACAATAAATAAAATCTCGATAGAGGGTAATAAAAGATTAGATGATGAGCAATTGATTGAGTTGATTTCTTCAAAACCTCTAAAAATTTATAGTAATGCCATGGCAACAGCAGATGCCGAAAAGTTGGCTGATGCTTATCGCGCTGTCGGTAGAATAACTGCTGAAGTTAAGCCATTTATAATTAGAAGGTCAGATAATCGAATTGATTTAGTTTTCGAGATATTTGAGGGTCAAGTAATTGAAGTTACCCGTTTGAGCTTTGTTGGAAATCGTAACTTTTCTGATAATCGTTTAAGACGAGTGCTGCAAACACGGCAAGCTGGATTGCTTCGAAAATTCAAAAGTAATGATACGTTTTCAGAAGATCAAATCGAGTTGGACAAGCAGTTGTTGCGGGATTTTTATTCGTCGAGAGGGTATATTGACTTTAAACTTTTGTCGGCCATTTCGGCGTTAACAAGGCAACGGGATGGGTTTTTTGTTACGTTTAAAATTGAAGAAGGGTTTGCTTACTCACTTGGAAATATTTCGATATCTTCCGAATTACAAAGCATAAATCTTGATGAGTTTTCAAATATTTTGAAATTAAAACCGGGAATGACATTTTCTCCCACTCATATAGATGCAGAGATCGTGCGTGTGGAAAAATTAGCAACTCAGAAAGGTCTAAATTTTATTAGAGTTGAACCCATAATTGATCGTAACGATGAGACGCGCACCTTGGATGTTACATTTAAATTAGTAAGGGGCGAGAGGATATTTGTTGAAAGAATAGACATTACGGGCAATGCTACAACGATTGATCGTGTTATTCGTCAACAGTTCAATACGGCTGAGGGTGACCCATTTAACCCAAGAAATCTTCGAGAGGCCGCAGCGAGAATAAATGCTTTACGATTTTTTGAACCTGTTTCTTTAAACTCGAGGGTCGGCTCTGATGATAAAAAATTGATAATTGATCTTAATGTAAAAGAGATACCAACTGGCAGCCTAACATTTGGGGCCTCATATGGGCAGTCAACTGGGTTTGGTGGTAATATAAAGGTAGAACAACGAAACTTATTAGGCCGTGGGCAAAAACTATCTTTATCGCTTGATACTTCTGCGAACTCGAACACTTATATCTTGGGATTTGGTGAACCTAAGTTTTTGGGCCGCGATTTAAACTTGGGTATAAATATTTTTAATACCGTAACTAACAACCAATTTTCGAGTTATGATACCAATTCATATGGCATTAAATCCTCTATTTCATATCCTGTTAGTAGATATGGAAAAACCTCTATGTTTTATTCTGTTGGTGGCCAAGGGCTGATTAATTTAAACTCAAATTCATCAGCTATACTAAACAGCCAACCAGCATCTCAGTCTTTATCAATAATTGGAATTACCTACGGTTTTGATACTCGGAAAAGAGGTTTTAACCCAGACGCTGGGTTGACGATTGATTTAACTCAAGAAGTTGCGGGTTTGGGTGGCGAAAGTAAGTATATAAAAACGAAAGCTGCAGTTGGTGGTGAGATTGAAACATTTAGTGGAAATTTGACTTTAATGGGTAAAATTGAAGCTGGGCGTCTTCAATCTATTTCGGGAGTAAGTAGTGTTTTAGATCGTTATTTTGCAAATGGTGGTGCCGTAAGAGGATTTGAATATCATGGACTTGGCCCCCGAGATCAGGGTGCTCAAAATAACGATGCCTTAGGTGGAAATCTGTTTTCTGCATTGAGATTGGAAGCAAATTTTCCTATCGGGTTTCTTGAGGAGTATGGTATGAGCGGCGGCTCGTTTTATGATATCGGTACAGTTTGGAGTTTAGATGATGCGAATGGTACGGTAGGTTTAGTCGACGATAGTTTTTCCCTTCGTTCATCAATTGGTGTTTCACTTTTTTGGAAAACTGTAATTGGACCACTTAGAATAAATTATTCAAAGCCTATTATGAAAAAATCTTATGATAAAACTCAAATTTTGGAATTGACTGTTTCGACAAAATTTTGATTGGAGTATTTGTGTGTCTCAATTAGCTAAACTTGTTGGATTTTTGGTGATGGGCATGGTGTTCTTGGCATCTGTAGGATTTTCTGATGTTAGCAAAAGCTCTGAAATAGCTACACTTGATCAAGAAAGTCTTTATCGAAACACTCTTTTTGGACAAAGAGTGTTTAAAGATATAAGTGATCAAAGTGAGGTGCTACTTGCTAATGAGTTATTGCTTCAGTCACAACTTGAATCAGAAGAAACGTCTTTGACTAAACAGCGAAAAACAATTAAAATTGATGAATTTAAGAAACTTGCTGCTGCTTTTGATAAAAAGGTACAAAAAATTAGAGCTGAAACAACAGAAAGTAGAATGAAACTTGGTGAGTATTCTGAAGGTGAACGCAATAGGTTTTTTAAAATCATACTACCTGTGCTAATGGAGCTTTCAGAGGAACTCGGCATTACTACTTTATTAGACCACAGAATGGCTATTCTATCACTCAAAGATATTACTGACGCAGCGATTAAAAGAGTAGATGAGATTATTGGCGATGGGAAAGAAGCGATAGTTAATTGAAAACTGTAATTAATACTGATGTTTTTACAATTCAAATTAATATTTTATTGACCTAAAGGAATTGATATGGATGTGATCTTAAATATAAATTCTGATATTGAGGATATTCAAAGGCGAATACCCCATAGATATCCTTTTCTTTTTATTGATCTCGTAAAAAATATTGAGTTAAATAAAAGTGCTATTGGAGTAAAAAATGTTACCTTTAATGAACCACATTTCCAGGGCCATTTCCCCAAAAAACCGATAATGCCGGGGGTTACCATTGTTGAAGCGATGGCGCAAACTTCTGCTGTCCTTGTTTCTCATTCGTTGGATACTATAGACGAGGATCTATTAGTATATTTTATGACCTTAGATAATTGCCGATTTAGAAAGATTGTTTGTCCAGGAGATGTTTTGGAACTTCATGTTGATGTTCTTAGAAAAGGTTCGAAAATTTGGAAATTTCAAGGTAAAGCTATGGTTAATAACAAAATTGTTGCGGAAGCTATTTTTTCGGCAATGTTGAGCAAATCTTAAGGTAATTAACAGATAATGACTATTCACAGCACAGCTAAAATACATCCATCCGCAATTGTAAATAACTGTGCTGTAGTGGGGCAGAATTGTGAAATTGGGCCATTTTCTGTAATTGGAAGTGATGTGATTTTAAAAAAAAATGTTATTATAAAATCCCATGTGGTTATTTCTGGCATGACTACAATAGACGAAGAGACATCTGTCTTTCCTTTTGCATCCATTGGTGAAATCCCGCAAGATTTGAAATATAACGGTGAAAAGACAAGTTTATTTGTTGGTAAGAGAAATAAAATTCGTGAAAATGTGACAATGAATCCGGGTACGAGTGGTGGTGGAGGCCTAACAACTGTTGGGGATGATTGCTTATTTATGACGGGTGCTCATGTAGGTCACGATGTAAACGTGGGCAACAGAGTAGTAGTGGCTAATCAGTCTGCACTTGCTGGTCATTGCATTGTTGATGACGACGTGATCATTGGCGGTTTATCTGGTGTTCATCAGTTCGTTAGAATAGGTAAGGGAGCTATTATAGGCGCGTTAACAATGGTGACAAATGATGTAATCCCGTATGGTATGGTTTCTGGTGGCAGAGGTAGTCTGAGGGGTTTAAATATTATCGGTTTGAAGCGAAAGGGTATTTCAAGATCAGAAATCTCAGAAATTAAAATATATTTTGATAAACTGTTTAAGGGTGATGGAGTGTTGAGAGAGAATGCTCAAGATATCTTAAATCTAAAGCCAGAGATTTCTGAAATTATTGATATGGTGAATTTTGTACTTTCACAAACGGACCGTTCTTTTTTGACGATGGAAAAATTAGTTGAATAAAGATAACAAGAAAGTGGCAATCATTTCGGGATCCGGTTCATTACCTATGATCTTATCTCAAAAAATGCTTCAAGAGAATGTCGAGCATTGTATTGTATTTTTTACGAGTTTTCCACCAAATTGGATATCAGGAAAATTAAAAATAATAAAAGCAGATATTGAGAAAATAGGGAATTTGTTTACTCAACTAAGATCAAATAACGTTGATAGCGTTGTCTTTGCCGGTGCTCTTGATCGACCTAATTTAAGATTAGAAAACGCAGATGATAAATTTTTGACTTTAGCTGATGTTATTTTACCAGCGATGAATGGTGGTGACGATCAAATATTGAGTCTTATTGTAAAAATTTTTCAAGATGAGGGATTTAATGTTCTTGCATCAGAAAAAATTGAACCAGCTCTGCTGGTGCCAGCTGAAGTTCTTACTGACAGAAGGCCTACAATTCAGGATTGTGAAGATATTGATCGGGCGAAGTCGATAGTAAATGCCATAGGTTTAGTAGATGTTGGCCAAGCTTGCGTTGTCTCTCGAGGTTTGTGCTTGGCAGTTGAAACAGCACAAGGGACTGCGCAGATGTTAAGTTTTGTTAAGCAGACCTTAAATGGAAAGAAAATAGTCGAACAGGCTCCTAGTGGTGTTCTTTTTAAGGGTCCAAAGCCCAATCAAAATCTCTTAGTTGATTTTCCAACCATTGGTCCAGAAACTATTTTACAGTTAGTTCAGGCTCGACTTAATGGCGTTGCAATTAGTGAGAATGGGGTTTTTATTCTCGATTTAGATAAAACGATATCCCTTGCGAACAAGAATAACTTATTTCTCTCGGTTGTCTGATATAACTAATGGATAATGAAATATATATAGTAGCAGGAGAAAAATCAGGCGATAAATTAGGTGCTGATCTAATGTTCAATTTAAAATTGCTTAATAACAATATTGTATTTCGTGGAGTGGGTGGTCCATTAATGCAGGCAGAAGGACTAGTTTCTATCTTTCCAATGGAAGAATTGTCCTTAATGGGTATCTTTGAAATTTTACCAAAGTTATTTCGATTGTTTAATTTAAGGGATACTTTGGTGAAAAATATAATTTCATCAGAGGCTAAATGTCTAATAACCATCGATAGTCCCGAGTTTTGTTTTAGTGTTTCAAAAAAGGTAAAAAAATACACACCTGATTTAAAAATCATCCATTATGTTGCGCCTTCATTGTGGGCTTGGAGATCAAATAGAGGTTATAAAATAGCAAAATTTGTTGATCATATACTTGCTTTATTCCCATTTGAGCCAAAGATTATGCAAGAGTTTGGCATTTCGTGTGATTTTGTTGGTCACCCAATTTCTTCCATAATCACCTATGATAAAAATAAATTATCTATCATCCGTGAGAGATTAAATATTGGGAAAAATGAATTGTTACTTGTGTTATTACCTGGTTCACGAGTTAGTGAAATTAAACGTTTATTACCTATTTTTCTCAAATCGTTAGAAATGTTAAATACAAAAGTTTCAAATCTAAGATTTATACTTCCAACCCCAGGATTTAAAGATAGTCTAGTGGAGCAATATCTTGAATCATCTTTGATTAATGTTGAGGTAATTTCAGAAAATAACTTTACTAGCGAGGAATTTGAAGAACTTAAATTTGAACTTTTTTGTGCTGCGGATTTTGCTTTGGCGGCTTCAGGTACTGTTACTCTGGAACTTGCTGCAGCTAATACTCCAATGGTTGTGTGTTACGATGTTAATTTGTTTTCTAGAGTTATCATAAAGTTTTTACTAAGAATAGAGTCTGTGTCTCTTGTTAATGTAATTTTGAATCGAAAATTAGTTCCTGAATTTTTGGGTAAAAGATGCAAACCAAAGTTAATAGGAGAGGCTCTTGTTGAGTTAATTCATAATAAAAATTCATCTTCTAAACAAAGAGAGGGCTTTGTTGAGCTTATTAAAATATTAGGAAAAAGTGGTAATAGCACGTCAAATCGAGCTGCTAATTCGATAAGAAAGGTATTAAAAAATAGCATTTGACGTAACCCTTTTTGGGGGGATAAATTCGTTATGATGTTCCATTATTGGAATAATAATTCAAATCTACGCAGGCGTTATATATATGTTTTCGGAAATCAAAACTAAAAATTTTCCAATACCTTTCAACAGAATATCTGGAGTGGAGGTGGTGAGCCTTTATCAAGGATTGCCTGACGAGATTCAAAGACTTATTTTGGGCATGGCTGGTTGTAGTCCCTATCTAAAAAACCTTTTGATTAAATATAAAAATTGGTTAACTCAAAGGATATCTAATAATTCGATATCGATTATAGATGAACTAGAAAATGATTTAAGCCTTTCCAAGGATTTATTTGAATCACTCAGAATTGCAAAATCAAAAATGGCTCTTTGGGCTGCATTTTGCGATTTGGGCGGTTATTGGGATTTGGATGAAGTTACGCTTAATCTAACTAGATTTGCAGATTTGGCAGTAAATTACTGTATGGATTACGAGTTTACTAGATCTATCAAATTCAAAAAATTGAAAACCAATTCTGGTCAATTAACCGAATCTGGTTGGGTGGCTATCGCAATGGGAAAAATGGGTGCCTTTGAACTGAATTATTCATCGGACATTGATTTAATTTTTTTATTTGATGATGCGTTGTTTTCTTCTGAAGAGTTCGAAAATGTAAGGATGACTTTTATTAGGATGACCAGATCTATTAATAAAATGTTAAATGAAAACTCTAGTTCAGGATATGTATTTAGAACTGATTTTAGATTGCGTCCAAACCCTAGTGTTACACCAATTTGTTTATCTATGGATTCGGCGATGCGCTATTACGAGAGCACAGGCAGAGCCTGGGAACGAGCCGCCTTTATCAAAGCTCGGGCGTGTGCTGGAGATATAAAAGCAGGAGAAAGTTTTTTAAAAAAGCTTAAACCATTCGTCTGGAGAAGACATTTGGATTTTGCTGCAATTAAAGAAGCTCATGATATTAGATTGAAAATAAAAACCAAAAATCAAAAAAATTTAGATGATAGCTTTTATGGTCGGAATATAAAATTAACGGAAGGTGGGATTCGGGATATAGAATTTTTTGCACAAACCAGGCAAATTATTGCTGGTGGGCGCGATGATACTTTACGGTCATCTAGAACATGTGAAGCCTTAGCTGCTCTAACAAAGAGTGGTTGGGTTGCGGATGATGATAGGGATATTTTAACGAAAGCTTATAAAGATTATCGAACTGTTGAGCATAGATTGCAGATGATCAACGATATTCAAACACATGATTTACCATCTTCAATTAACGGTTTGGAACAAATTGCGTTATTTATGGGTATAAAGGAAGGCTCTGATTTAAGAAAGCAATTGGAGCTAAACTTGAATTTAGTTTGTAATATCACTGAACGATTTTTTTCTCCTAAGGTCCATGAACATAAAATTTCAAATAAATATCTTAATATAAGCGATAATTGGTTGAATTATCCTGCCTTGCGCTCTGATAAGGCAAGTGAAATCTTTAGAAAGATCAGACCAGTAATAATCGAGAAAGCCATAGCCGGGGGTAATCCAGAAATCACGTTAGCAAGATTTTCTAAGTTTTTAGAAGGTTTGCCTTCTGGTGTTCAATTATTTAGTTTGTTTGATACTAATCCTGAATTAATCGACTTGTTACTAGATGTTTGCACCTCTGGAGAAAAATTATCAAATTATTTGGCCAAAAATTCTAAAGTATTTGATTCTGTTTTGGATGGAAATTTTTTCAAAAAATTAGAATTTGATCAAAAGTTTAACGATAAGTTACATGAAAATCTAGGAGAAGCTTCTGATTATGAGAGGAAGTTAAATTTGGCACGCGCATTACACAATGAGTATCATTTTAGAATTGGTGTGCATTATTTAAGAGGCCTTATTGACAGTTATGAAGCTTCTCGTTGTTATTCAAATTTGGCTAACAAAATTTTGAGTGAAGTTTGGGTAATTTGTTGTAAAGATTTCTCACTAAAGCATGGCTCTTTACCAGGAAATGGAGCCGTTATTTTGGGAATGGGTTCCCTTGGTGCTCAAACGATGAATGCAAATTCAGATGTAGATTTGATTTTAATTTATGATGCCATCAATGGTAATTCATCAATTGGTAATAAACCTTTGGACATACCTGTATATTATTCAAGGCTTACTCAAAAATTTTTAACAGCTATTACAACTAAAATGCCCGATGGTACCTTATATAAAGTTGATATGAGATTGCGTCCCTCTGGCAATAAGGGACCTGTCGCAACTTCTTTAAGTTCTTTTATGAGATACCAGTTGGAGGATGCGTGGATGTGGGAGCGCTTAGCCTTCACAAGGGCAAGGGTTATATGTGGCGATAGTATCTTACAGCAAAGATTATCTTTGTTTCGAAAAGAAGTTATAATTCAAGGCTGTGATCAAGAGATAATATTTTTCGAAATCGGATCATTAAGAAAAAAAATTAAGAAAAGTTTTGATCCCAATGATGAATTTCCTTGGAATATAAAGAAAGGTCTTGGAGGTATTTTTGATTTGGAACTCTTAGGACAAGGTTGCACATTATTATTTGGTATTGAAAGTTATGATGTGAAAACGCATTTATCTCATCTTCCTAAACTTGAGAAATGGTCAAAGTTTGATAGTGAAAAAATGATAAATTTATATGGATTGATGACAAGATTGCTGCAAGTTTTTGCCTTAATTGGTAGTTATAAAGATTTAAATAATCTAAATGCTAAATTTACTCATAATTTAATATTACGTGAGACTGGAATAGATTGCATTGAGAATTTAAAGAAGGAATTGGATGAGTCGAGAAGATGGGCACTTGATGTTATTACAAAGAAACTAAAATGAAATATGATGGGTTGAGAAGAAATGCACAAAGGTAAATTAGCAGAGGATCCACGTGGATTGCTGTTTGAGGCTTATCGAATAAGTGGGATAACTCTCCCGGAGTGTAAAACAATTTTTTTAGACTGGGCCCTAGGATTAGATATTAATATGGATCAAATAACGGCGATAAAGTCTGCATTAAAAGAATATCAGAGAAGCAATTCTGACCATCCTATGACCAAAATATTAATTGAAGGGCTAAATACTCACAATCAACCTAAAAAACGACGAGGAGGTTCGTCTGCTAGACGAACTTAGTTAAGCAAAGTATTTTTGATCCCAGTCTTCTAAGGCACCAGCGTTTTTTAAAGTTGAATATAATGGTTCTAAATGGTCTTTATAATTTTTCCAACCACCCACTGAAGTTTGGTATAAACCTTCACGAACCTGAGCAACACTAGCTGTTTTGACGATCCTTTTATTCACTTCGAAATTCATCACTTCAGCTTCCCAGTTTAATTCGCAATACTTGAGTAATGCGCGTGTCTCAGTTTCTTGATTTGAAGTAAGTAAATTGTAATCGCAGCCATATATTTGATTTGGAAATATAGAATGCCAAAATTCCATTAATTTACGGTAGTCTATATAAAAATTTGCTAATTCTTCTTGATTATAAGCGTAAGCATTACCAGTTGCTACAAAATAGTTTCTGTAATTTGATATGCAGGTATCCATTGGATTTCGTATTAAATGTATTATTTTAGTATCTGGGTAGAGCATTTTTATCAAGCCAATCCATTTAAAATTAACTGGTAGCTTATCTGTGACAAATTTTGTCTTTAGTGAAGATTTCTTCAAAACTTTTGAATATTCTTTATGTGCATTGATAAGTTCAATTTCAGTCCATTTAATATTACGTTTTAAATTTTCTAAACCCAATTTATTTATATTTGGCAATTCGCCCGCTCCAGTCACGGTTGAGTGTGATGATAAAATTTGCTCTACTAAAGTCGTACCAGAACGGTTCATACCTAAAATAAAGATTGGTTGTATATCTTCCGGATTGGTATCAATTCTTATTTTTGTGCTTTTATTAGAGTATATAGTTTTAATCTTTTCAATAGATTTTGAATGGTCTTTGGCATCATAAATTAGTTCAGATCGCCTCGCTATATTTCCAATTTCGTATGCTTTAAAAGCGCTATCGTATTCATTAATATCGTGTAAACTTTTCCCCAAAGCAAAGCCTAAGTGAATTTTATCATATATACTTAAATTTGGCTTATTTAACTGTTCCCTCATGTTATTAATTAATTGATCTGATTTTTTAAACTTATATATTAAAGATAAGCTCCTATAAGCCTCACTTAAAGTTGGATCTTCCTGGATGGATTCTAAAATCAATTCTATTGCACCCACGATGTCGCCATCGTTACTTTTTAAAATACCTAATCTGTGTTTAGCATCTACCGGATAATTATTTAAACTTATTCCTTTACTTAGCTTTTCAATGGCTTGCTTAAGTTTACCTGCATCACTGAGAGTGTATCCAAAGTTGATTAATAGGTCGGTATCATTTGGATTGATTTTTAAACCTGATTCAAATATTTTTATTGCTTCAGCCTTATGGTCTAGTTTATTTAGCAAAACTCCCAACGAATTGAACGCACTTAGGTAATTTGGAGATAGCTCAATAGCTTTCTCAAATGCTTTGCGGGCTGAGACATATAAAAGTTTGCGATCTTTCGCATTTCCAAGTGAGTTCCAAGCCATAGGGTTCTTTGGGTTTTCTTTTAATGCTTGTTCAAGCTGGGTAATTGCTTCGTCAGTATTTCCAAGTAATAGTAATGCTGATCCCAAATTACCGCGTGCTTCACTGTACTTTTTTTCCAAGCGCAAAGCAGTTTTGAAATAAGGAATTGCTTTTTCTGGTTTTTGAAGGTTCACATAAGAGCTACCAATAATGTTGTGCACTATAGGTTGGTTTGGATCTTTTATGATCAAGTTTTGTGACAAATTAATTGCAGATGTAAAATCAGAATTTTGCAGTGCATTTACTGCATCATTTAACTCATCTTGTTTTATACCCGGCAGTCCATTGGATGCCATCTTTTTAATTTTTCTCAACCCTTCTTTCGCGGCAGAGTGTTTTGGGAATTTATTTAAAATTTTGGTATATAAATTGGTAGCTAAAAGTAAGTTATTAGCTTTAACGGCGTTTTTTGCTTCTAAGATTAATTCTTTTGGTGTCATAGGTTCTATATAATATTTATATTTCAGTTAAAGGGTAAATTATTATATGGCAAGGTAAGTATTTAAGTTTTTGGATTTCACCTTAGTTTTTGTTGACATTCCTTTTTAGTGATAGCATAAGCCCAACGGAATGACACATGAAGCTTGCTCCTAAGAGAGCACGCAGTTTTAGGCGCAGATTTTGCTAAACATCCTGCGGGAGGCCGACAGACGCGGAAAAATAAGGAATTCGCTATGTTTGCGGTATTAAAAACTGGTGGTAAGCAGTATAAAGTTACCTCTGGAGATGTTCTTAAAGTAGAAAAACTGGCTGCCAGTGAGGGCCAAACTGTTCAATTTAACGATATTTTAATGGTTCAAGGAAAGAAAACTATTGTTGGTTCTCCCTTTGTCAAAGATGCCGCTGTGCAGGCAGAGGTACTGGGGCAGATTAGAGGCGAAAAAGTTATTAACTTTGTAAAACGTCGAAGAAAACACTCGTCTCAAAGAACAAAGGGACATCGTCAGTATTTAACTGTATTACGAGTAACTGATATACTGGAAACTGGTGGTGAAAAGTCTGGTGTGGCCTCCGCATTAAATGGTGCTGGATTTACTTCAATAGTATCCGAGGTAGCTAAGAAGCCGGTAGCAGCGGTTAAGAAGCCAGCACCAGCAGCAGTAGCTAAAAAACCGGCAGCAGCGGCTAAGAAGCCGGCAGCAGCGGTTAAGAAGCCAGCACCAGCAGCAGCGGCTAAGAAGC
>Ga0206679_10002041_pt1 | contig 16390 bp, 13 predicted proteins | sample M110012015metaG_FD_155464 | JGI IMG/M metagenome (GOLD analysis project Ga0206679, IMG submission 155464) | Ammonia-oxidizing marine archaeal communities from Monterey Bay, California, United States - M1 100m 12015 | ecosystem: Environmental > Aquatic > Marine > Intertidal zone | place: USA... | reverse complement strand
ATAGGTCAAACAACTCGTCTAGCATACGCTGACGATTATTATCTATATAATCTTTAATGTCCATGCTCAAATGTACAAAGGGTGAGCCTACCTATCTTTGCAACAATTGAAAAAGATGAGCAATAAAAATCTACCCGATTTCAGTGATACCGAACTTGCTTTCCGTCATTTATCTAACGGTAATCTGCGACGTGGAAGATTACTTTTTGAGCTATTAAGTAGGCCGTGGCTAGTAGCAATAGGAAGTGTTTTTGCAAGATTGGCCCTATTCATTCACTTTCCAATTGGATGGGCTATTCGACCTACAGTTTATGCGCAGTTCTGTGGAGGAGAGGACGTAGATGAATCTGAGGATACAATAGCGATGCTATATGCTAGTGATGTATTAACCATTCTTGACTATAGCGCTGAAGGGGTAGATTTTGAGAACGATTTAGATAAAACTTGTTCTGAAGTTCTAAAAACTGTTGTTGCTGCAGATAATGACCCCAGACATGCTTTTGCTGTTTTCAAACCAAGTGGGCTTTCTAGCAACTCACTCTTGATGAAGAATAAGAAAGATTTTTCAGCAAATGATTTCGAAGCATGGGCTAGAGTTGAGAGGAGAGTAAGATCTATTTGTTCGGCAACTGCAGAAGCTGGTGGTCGAGTATTAATCGATGCCGAAGAAAGTTGGATTCAAGATAATATCGATGAACTCGCAGAGGATATGATGTCTGACTTTAATAGAGAATCTGCCGTTGTCTTTACTACAGCTCAACTATACCGTCACGACCGTCTAGATTACATCAAGGAATTAGCTGTTAGGTCAAAAGAAGCTGGTTTTATTGCGGGTGTTAAACTTGTACGAGGGGCTTATATGGAAAAGGAGCGTGAACGAGCTAAGGAAAAAGGATACCATTCTCCAATCCAACCAAATAAAGAATCTACAGATAGAGATTTCGATGCCGCTATTAATTTCTGTCTAGACAATCTTGATAAGATGCATCTGTTTTGTGGTTCTCATAACGAGGAAAGCAATATGAATCTTTGTCGACAAATGGCTGAAATGGGACTTTCAAATGACGACAAAAGGATAACTTTTTCACAGCTTCTCGGCATGAGTGACCCCATTACTTTTAACCTCGCAGCCCATGGGTATAACGTTGCAAAATATGTTCCTTACGGACCTATTCGTGAAGCTATGCCCTATCTAATCCGTCGTGCGAAAGAGAATACATCTGTCGCGGGTCAAACTTCACGAGAGCTCACCCTCATAAGAGCAGAAATAGCAAGACGGAAATCATGACCTCAATTACACTTATAGTAGGTTTCATTTTTATCGGGATTACTATGGAAGTAATTGCAACTTCCATAATGGACTTTATAAAAAATCGTGATCCACGACTTAAGGGGGAAACCTATCTATGGATGCTCCCTATTTATGCTGTAGTACCAAACATTTATTTTCTTGTGACTAGTACTTTCGGAGAGTTAGGATGGATAGTAAAAGGCTTTATTTATATGGTTGCATTCTATTTACTTGAACTTGTAGCAGGGCTATTAATAAAAGCTCTTGTCGGAGTCTCGCCATGGAATTACAAAAACTACAGATTTAATTACAAAGAGGTGATTTGCTTAGAATACGCTCCTGTTTGGTTTATATATGGAGTAGTGGGAGAATTGTATTATGAATTCTTATTAGCCATATAACTCTTCAATTGAGTTTTGGAATAACCCTTTACTTAAAATTGCGAAACAAGAGATAATCGTAGTGCTCTTGGCATAGTTGGACGCAAACCGTATGGACGTCTAGAAACTACAAATGTTCCATTCAATAGGTTTGTTACCCCTATAGATAGTTTGATGTTATCCGATATCATATAAGAAAGGCCAGAATCTATTATTATTGACGCGTCAGTTGCTGAGGTCTCGGTTATATCCTCTTGACCAGCTTCTGTTCTCATAGATGAAGTATATCGGCCACTAATATCTACTGAAAAATCTTCTGCTTCAAATGACGATATTATTGAGAATTGATGAGGGGCTAGATAAGGAAGGGCGTCACCAATTTCAACTTCTCCCCATGAATCTAATTCACTTGAGAATGTATTTGAAAAACTTGCATCTGTATATGTGTATGCAACTCTAATGGGCATTGATAAATGATCGAACGGCCCGTCGGTAAAAGGATCCATAGCCACTTCAAATTCTATTCCTCTAGCTATTGCAGACCCCCCATTATATAAATCTCCTGAACCCATTCCGCCAGAAGCAGTTAGATCTGCTCCTAGAAGATTTGAGTAATTATTAGAAAACAAAACAAACTGAGCTGATGAATAACGATGAGAAAATCTAAGACCAAACTCCATGTTGATAGATAATTCAGGGCTAGTTTCTGGATTTGAACCTGGCGGTATAAATCCTCTATGAACTCCAGCAAAAGCATCAAATAACGGTGATAAGTTATAGTTGAGTCCCAAACCAGGAAGTATCACAGACACATAGTTTGATCTGTATTCACCATCTCCCTGTCGGTCTAGATCCGATGATCCATAATCGAAACTTTCGAAGGTTATGCTCTCATGGCGAATACCTGGAGTTAAGGTGAAATCACCAAAATGAAGCGTGGCTCGTAGATATGAGGCGAGAGCAGTAGCAAGTTCCACTTTGTTCCCTGAAGTACCTTGAATACCGGGTGTTACAAGCTCCATTTGTCCATCATCCATAGCATATACGTCGCGCCATTGAAATCTATCAACCCCATCTCTATGTAATCTTATTCCATAAATAATACGGTTTGTTGTTGCTTCTGATGGAGACCCAAACTTAATAATTCCTCTGTGTTGTATGCCTTGGGCAAAATAGCTTCTGTTGTTCGCTTTAACATCAAAACCAGCGCCATCCGGAGTCGAATATCCAGTTAAGTAGGAATACGTTTCTGAATAGTTCTCCGGAGAATTTAGAATGTCCCCTAGTTTAACTATGGTTCCTGTAGAATCAATAACTCGATCTAGTTTATACCAATTTCTATGAAAAGTCGTTCTGTAGAAATCGGTGTTTAATTCTATAGATTTTGAGGGGGATATTTTATGAGAGATCACGAACTGAGTTTGGCGTGAGTTCATTACATCCTCTGAGCTTGCCGAATATCTGCGAAATGGTGAACTGAGGAAATCCTCATCTGAAAGTCCTAGATATGTTTCATTTGAAGTTTCCTCCACATCAGCGATCTTAAGAGTTATAGATTGATTAACTACAACTGTTGAAGGTGTTGAGTACCGTAATTTTATTAATCTATCTGATTTACTGAATCCTGTTGAGGCACCATTATCAAGAATCTTAAATCCGTCAGACCCTAAATTGAGGAATTCTATAAGATATCCGAAAGTTCCATGTGAAGTTTCAGATGAACCACCAGCTGTTGTATGAATTTTTCGGGCTCCAAACGAACCAGTTTCTATTTTAACCATCGCTTGAGAATCTTCAGGAATAGTGCTAGAAATTAGGTTAATTGCACCTGAAGAAGTTTGCGGCCCGAAAGCTATTTGGCTTGAGCCTTTAAGTATTTCAACCGAAGACATTCTAGATATAGAAGGAAAATAATATGCGGCAGAAGCTGTATAAGGAGCTGGAGAAATAAGAATTCCATCCTCCATAATACTTATACGAGAAGATCTTTCAGTGCCAGATCCACGAAGGCCAATATTTGGACGAAGGCCAAATCCATCTTCTTCTGTAAGGTTAACTCCCGACACTGAACGTAGGGTGCGAAGAGGGTCCGAGTATGAAAATCGATTGAGTTCCTTGGTGGTAATAAGGTGAAGAGAGCCTGGCACTTCGTCAAGACCACAAGCGCCCGAAGCTAATCCAACAGCTGATACAGTCGCTTCTGGGATTCCATGCCATAACGATATCATATCAGAAATAGAATCTGAGGCCGGAGGCTGAATAATCTGTGTTTGAGATTGAAATTCTCCTATTTGTAATAAGAGTGAAAATGCAATAATGCAAGCTGCTTTCATGGCCCAAAGATTCCATTGATTTCAACAACGAAACAATACCTAATAAAAGGTATTTAGACTGAATCTAGATAAGCTTTTCTATTCAACAAACACGATCACTTCACTTGCTAATCCGAAACAGCCAAAACCGCTACTTACATTTGAATATATTAGAGAGGGTTCAGCAAAGAAATCTGGACCACCAGACAAATGAGAATCAACACTTAAATAAAAATTAGCTAACTCTTCGCTAAGAGATTCTACTCTCACCCTTATTGAAATAGGAGCCCACTTTTCTCCTTGTTCAAATGATTTTGTAGAAAATTCAATCTCTGACATGGCTTCTTCATCTGATGAGGAGCTTTCATCTGTTACAATAATACCATCTGACATCCTGTGACGTGTAATACGGGGGTCTTGTCCTGTGTCAAGGTATTGTGTCATCCATTCAAGTGTATCTCCTGTGTAGGCGTCCAAATAAAGAGCATCCACATGGATAAGATAATTCTTTCTAATGCCAAAGTTATTTTCAAAATCTAATGTATACACATCTTGCGTTGAAACCCCCCATGGACTATTTACTGTGTCACCTTGATATTCATAGTGAAGGTCAAATTGAGGTTTTGAAGGCATGGAAGTTGTTGCTGTAACTTCATCGAATTCAGGTGCGTCAACAGTGAGGGTAATAGTCCCTTGAGTAGTCCCAAAGTTATTTTCTAAATTCAGGATATAAAGCGAATCACTAAACTCGTCTTCTGATAGCGAATAAAGAGTAACCCCAGATTCATCACTCAAAGTAATAACTGCACCCTGAACTATCTGAGGGCCTTCAGAATCCATGACAGATGCTGAGCTGGAAATCAGTGCCACAAGTTTTTTATCCTCGTCATTTACAATTAATGTAGTAGCCAGTCTAGGGGTATGCTCTGGAAATGCGATTTCATGGACTACCCCTTCTGAGAATTTGCTACAGCTGCATATTGTAAGTAATAATATTACTACTTGACTAAGGGAAATAAATTGATGTAAATTTTTCATGATTAAAACGAGTAACGCCATGCTATTGAAGGAATCATTGGGAATATTCCATATTCTCTAATAACAGGATTTCCATTATCATCTTCATCAGTTTGTGCGAAGAACGGATTTAGATTGTTATATGCATTGTAAATACTGAAAATGAGTTGTTTCATTCCATCCGTGGTCTTTTTTGTTCTTGTTAGCGATAAATCACACCTATGATACGGGCTCATTCTGAATGAGTTTTTTTCCGAGGGCACTTCGGCAGAGAAATTGTAAATCCCTGAACCTGAACCGTCGGGTATGTATGCCGAGAATGAAGATTCATTTAACGTTAAAGCTCTTCCCGTACCGTACAACCAAACCGCAGAACCAGTCCATTTATCAGTAAAATCATGAGTAATAACAAAGCTCAAATCGTGCCTTCTATCATATGTGAAAGGGTACCAATTACCACTGTTAATCTCATCGAACTTACGATTAGACCACGCAAGCGTGTATCCTATCCATCCCGTTGTGCGACCGTATTTTTTTTGGACTAAAAGCTCTAACCCATACGAATTGCCAATTCCTTGAGTAACCTTATCTTCCCAATCTGAGTCTAAACTGAAGAGAAAACTTGCCCCTTCCTTATAACTAAGTAGCCCGTCCATCTTTTTATAATAGCCCTCGAGGGAAACCTCAAGTTCACCATAAGTCTTTGCCAAACCCATCGCAATTTGCCAACTCTGTTGAGGACGAATTCTCGCTGTTGAAGGCACCCACAGATCGGTAGGGAGCCCGAGACCTTCATTCGTAAGTAGGTTAACATATTGGGCCATGCTTGCAAAAGAAGTTTTTAATGCGTATCCGCCAGGAAGTCTAAAGTTGATAGCTGCTCGAGGTTGAAGGGAGTAGTAGTTCGTGTCTTGAACCATCAAAGAAGAAGCATGAACACCTAAGTTCATTTTCACCCTATCACCTAATTCGAATTCATCCTCGATATATACAAATGCATCATTTGAATTAATATCGGATGGTCCAAGTACAGTGTCTATTGCATTTGTTGCACCAAAGTCGAGTTCTAGAGCTGTGGCACCTGGGCTAAAGGTGTGATTTGTCCAATTTGCTCCGAACTTGATAAAATGACGAGCGTTAGGAGCAAAGTCGAAATCGATACGTCCCGCGAAATCCTCTATCCCAGAATTGTAAAGTGCAGCCATTCTTAATGAATCTCCAGAAGTGACCTCCGAAATATCTACACCTGTATTAAATTCATAAAGTGATCTTGTTAACGTTACGTTCGAGAATAATCGTGGCCCCCACTCGTGATTCCATCTAAGGGCTTGAATTGCATTTTTCCAATCTAAACCAAAATCAATCGACTCAGTTGAGGGACCATAGGACTCGGTAGAGGCAATCCCGAAATCATCTTTTCCATTGAATGCGCTGAAATAAAGTCTATCTTTTTTCCCTACTTTCCAATTAAGTTTTGCATTAAGATCATAAAAGAAATAGCGTGGATTTACAGTAATATCTGGGTCGTTATTCGATGCTGCAATTAATGGATTGATTAAAATATCAAGATAAGTTCTACGACCGCTTATCATAAATGACGCTTTGTCTTTTACAATAGGCCCCTCCAAAGTAAGTTTAGAAGCAATGATAGAAACTGTAGCGTCTCCGTGATACTCCTTCATATGACCATCCTTCATATTGATTTCAAGGATAGAACTAAGCCTTCCTCCAAATCGAGCTGGGAAACCACCCTTAGTTATGGACATATTCTTTACCGCATCCGCATTAAAAACAGAGAAAAACCCGAACAAGTGATTAACACTATAAAGTGGCACTCCATCCAGTAGCATCAGATTCTGATCTGGAGATCCGCCTCTTACATATAGACCACTAGTACCCTCGCCTCCAGATTGAATTCCGGGCATTAGTTGAAGAACCTTCAATAGATCTACCTCTCCTCCAATAGCAGGAAGGCGTTTTACTTGATCAATCGGAATTTCCATTTTTGACATTTGAACTTGATCCTCAATCTTGTTAAATGCCTCACCAGTAACCACCGCCTCGGAAAGAGTCGTACCTGCTACCAAATCGATATCCATCTTAATGTTTTCATTGAGATTCACCTCAAATCTCTGGGTCGTGTAACCAATGTACCTAACCATTATATTGTACTTGCCCTCAGGCATAGTAAGAGAATAAAACCCGTATAGATTCGCAGCAACACCCGCATTTACATCTTCACACCAAACTGTAGCTCCAAGTAGCTGTTCTCCACTTGAAGAGTCCTGTATATGACCCGACAGAGTATAATTTGTTTGAGCAAATACAGAAGAAACTAAAACAAATTGAAACAAAATAATCAGACGCATAGGCAGTACCTTTGAATGGTTGAAATTACGCACAAATCTAGTTATTTATGAATCTATTGAAAACACTATTTGTACTCTTAACATTTGTAGTGTTTTTAGATTTTTTTTCTAGTGCTTCAGCCCAATCTGCTCCCTCTACAATTAATGCAATTCGAATAGCCGAAGTTGATCAACCAATTCAAGTTCTTTCAGCTTCGCATGATATTAATAATAATGCCCTGCTTCTAGTTGGTCACGACGGAGTAGTTCACTATTGGGAACCTTTTGCAGGAATTAGATCTACACCTTTTCTCGATTTAGGAGTAAATGGTTTGGACATCGTAGACTTTGGTGATATGAGTGAACAGGGGCTTAACGGGATGGTTCTTGACCTTGATTTTGATAATAATGGCCTATTCTATGTAATGTATAATGGTTACAGACCTGACGGTACAGGAGAATTAATCGATGAACGAATTCTATGTTTTGGGACAACGGACGACCACTTAAGTGCAGACACTGAGGTTTGGTATGAAGTACTTGAATTAGTTCAACCTGACCAAGGGCACAATGGAGGACAAATTCTTTTCGGGCCTGATAATTATTTATACATCTCTACAGGTGATGGTGGATCAACTGGATCTGGAGCAACTGGAGGAGGGTCTGGTGGCGACGACCATGGGCCAATAGGTAATGGTCAAAATCTTGAATCATTATTAGGGAAAATCTTACGAATTGATGTTAATGGTCTCAATCCATATACAATTCCTTCGAGTAATCCATTTGTGGGGGTTAAGGATACTAGAGATGAGATTTGGTCATACGGGCTCCGGAATCCATGGCGATTCTGTTTCGATTCTGAGAATGGAGATATGTATATAGGTGACGTGGGAGAAGTAGATTGGGAGGAGATAAATTATGAAGCAGGAGGTAGCCTAGGGGGAATAAATTATGGTTGGAGACTAATGGAGGGCCCAGACTGCTATGAGCCTATTATAGATTGTGACCCAAGTGCAAGCACGACAGAACCAATTTTTGCATTTCCACACGAGAATGGTCTGTGTAGTGTTATCGGAGGTGTTGTATACCGTGGTCAGGATATTCCATCGCTGTATGGATATTACATACTGTCTGACGCATGTGGATTTGGTGACACTCAATTCTTCACATTAATCTCTGACGGTTTTGGTGGATGGATAGATAAGCCTCTTGTGCTAGATGTTGAAGGAGGGTTTGTGCCCTGGACAGAAACTAAATACGCATTCGGAGAAGATAACAAAGGAGAAGTTTATCTCTGTACTAGATTTTTTGTTTATAAGCTCTTGTTCGACCCTCTTTTTCCACCTGTAAATCTAGGTGGAGAAGAAGTTGATTTTCATCCAAACCCTGTCGTCTCTGGTTCTTTAGTGCAATTGAATCTAAACAGTATAGGAAATGTTGAACGTTTGAGGATTTTCGATTCTGCTGGAAGACTTACCGAAACGCTTTTCCCTACAGGAGAGGGCGATGATGCTTCATTCTATACAACGGGTTTCCCGAGTGGGGTATATTCTGTCCATATAGATATTGTGGGATCCGAAGAAACCGTTTTCGGTAAATTCCTTGTTTATGGAGAATAATTCTATGGGCAAGGGCAGTCTTCAACGTCCCTAAGGACGACCTGAGTTACAGTACTTGCAGTATCCGTCATCACAAAAAATGCAGACTTAACTAATCCTTCCCCTTCGATAAAATATCGGCGAGGTTTTTCTCTAGTAGCACTATTCTCGAAATCTACATTTCCTAATCTTGCAAGGTCTGCAAGGTCACTTACTGTGAGTTCACCACATTTAAGTACACAATGTGCACCCTTATCAGCTTGTATACCACTAAGGGCAATTTCTTTTCTAATACGTTCCGATGGAAGCCAATCCATACATCCACGCTCCGAAAACATGATCCATGTTAGGGCTAAACCTATGAGTACCCCTAGTAAATACTTAGAAAGACGACTTAAAAACTTCATATGGCGAATCTACTCCAAACTATCTACCTCTAACCTTAACTTCGGCATATGATTGAAGTAAATGATTTATCATTTTCATATGATGGAAATTCTACTATAGAGTTTCCAGATTTTCAGTGCAATAAGGGCGAAAAACTTCTTCTTATAGGAGATTCCGGAACCGGAAAAACTACCCTACTACATCTTCTGTGTGGACTCTTACGACCGCAATCTGGTAATCTGAATATCGCAGGAATAGATATTAACGCTCTCAACGATAGGCAGCTCGATAAATTTCGTGGTCGCGAGCTAGGAATCGTATTTCAACAATCACATTTCGTGCAGAGTTTAACAGTTGCTGAAAATCTATCCCTACCTGCTCTTCTAAGTGGGACTGATATGAATTCTTCTGAACTCCAGGAAAGAACTCATGTGCTTTTAGATAGACTCGGAGTAGGTCATAAATCAGATGCGAGGCCAAAAGATTTAAGCGTGGGCGAGCAGCAGAGAGCATCTATCGCTAGAGCGTTAGTTCATAACCCATCTGTAGTCTTTGTAGACGAGCCGACATCTGCACTGGACGATAAAAGCACTGAGGCAGTAATACAACTTCTAGAAGATGAAACGTTAAAGGCCGGTGCAACTTTGATCATCGTAACTCACGATTCTAGACTTAAGTCGAGATATAAAGATCAGGTAGAGCTTTCAAACATTATCAATAACCCTTCAATAGCTTCATGATGCGCCTATCCTATATAGCACGGCGCAACCTAGCCTCAAAGCCACTACAAACTGCTCTTAGCGTTATACTCCTCGCATTCGGAGTAGGTATGGTTAGCCTTATGATGTTGGCCGAACAGCAGATGTCAGATCAGTTTGAACGGAATATTAAAGATATAGATTTGGTCTTAGGTGCTAAGGGAAGTCCACTACAACTCATCCTTGCAAACGTCTATCATGTCGATGCGCCTACTGGAAACATTTCTCTTGCAGAAGCCGAAAAAGTGATTCGAAATCCATATATCGAATCTGGTATTCCACTTGCATATGGAGATAATTATAGAAGCTTTAGAATTGTTGGAACAGAACATTCCTACCCTGCACATTACGATGCGATTATTTCTGAAGGAATACTTTGGGAAGGCGTTTTTGATGTCACACTAGGAAATGCTGTGGCTTCGAAAACAGGGCTGAAAGTAGGTGATGAATTCTTTAGCTCGCACGGCCTCAATGACGAAACCGACGTTCACGAAAACAAAGCATTCACTGTTGTAGGAATACTAGCTCAAAGTAATTCTGTTATCGACAAACTAATTTTAACAGGTGTAGAAAGTGTTTGGGGTGTACACGCCGAACACGATGATCTTGAATTATCGGTTGAAGAACTTTATGCTTCAAGAGAGATTACTGCGGTACTTCTAAAAAAGCGAAACCCCATGGCAATACTCACGCTGCCAAACCTTCTTCGTGAGACAAATATGCAAGTCGCACTGCCTGCAATAGAAATAAACAGACTCAATCAACAGTTTGGCATAGGTGCTGCAACACTTAGATCCATTGCGCTTCTGATTATGATACTCAGTTTTGCGAGTATTTTCATTTCTGTTTTTGAAAATATGCAAGCACGTAGATATGAACTTGCTCTGATGAGAACTATGGGGGGTACACCATTAACATTGATAAAACTTCTGCTCCTTGAGGGGGGCATATTAAGCCTGTTTGGCACAATCTTTGGCTTGATTATTTCTCGTATAGGACTATATATTCTGGCTGCTGAAATAGAAAATAAATTTCAGTATGACCTTGGAGATATAGGGCTGTTAGCACCTGAGATCCTTCTTGCATTATTTGCTATCTTAGTAGGTCTAATTGCTGCAGCTCTTCCTGCATTTAGAACACTAAGAATGGATATTTCAAAAACTCTCTCTAACGAATGATGAATATTAAAAACAAAAGTTTTTATATCCTTCGTTCTAGTTGGATTGTTGGAGCAATGATTCTGATTTCTCTCGTTTCTCTCGATTGGAGTAGTATGTGTCATCCAACTCCTGAAGGTGTTGCAATTAAAGAACAAATCCGAAATGTCGCCTCTTCAAAATCATCTTCTGAACCATTGGAAACGCTTTTTTTAGATAGCGAACTGAATTTCGAGAAACTAACCTGGGAGGATTTAACAGACGTTGATTTCAAAGATGTGTATGTCGAAGAGCTTGATGCTTATTATTGGAAACCCATATTTGGGCCTAGTGTGAAAAACCTAGAGGGTAAGAAGTTCTATATAACTGGTTACGTGATTCCGGTCGATATAGACGAAGATTTCTATGTCTTAAGCCGTTACCCATTTGCAAACTGTTTCTTTTGCGGAGGAGCGGGACCCGAAACAGTTGTTGACCTTCAATTCTCGAACGATCCTAGAGAATACGCCACGGACGAAAGACTAACTTTTGCAGGAGAGCTTAAACTCAATGCCGACGATGTATACCAAATGAATTACATTATCGTTGGTGCTCACGAATTCACTCCCTGATTGATCCTAAATCAGGAAGGAAATCAAGTTTTATGATAACTTTGCTTTGATTAACAATCATCTTAAACACTATTGTGCGAAATTGTACGTTAATAGAAGGTAATTAATCGCCTAACTCAAATTCAATGCTAGAATTTTGTAAGACCGTCCTCATAAAAGTCAGCTTCGATAGAACATTATTCGCGAAGGAACTTAAAAAGAGTGTACGGTGGCTTAAAAGATCTGAGATTATCAAACTCAAAGACTGGTGCCTAAATCGATATGGCACAGTTTACGGAGATCTTATCCTCGCTACTTTTTCTAACCAAGCCCTCATTGCATGAGGGCTTTTTTTTGTGTGAACTTTCTCTGCCTGATATAACTTGCAGTGATTATGAATTCAGGAAATAACTCAGGATTAAAAGTGGCAATAATAGGGGGTGGAGCCGCAGGCTTTTTTGCTGCATTTTCTGTAAAAGAACATCACCAAAAGGCACAAGTTGTGATATTTGAGAAATCAAATAAACTTCTTTCTAAAGTAAAGATCTCTGGAGGAGGACGCTGCAATGTGACAAACGCCTGCTTCAGTCCAAGTAGACTTTCTAAGTTTTATCCAAGAGGTGAAAAACAAATGAAGAAAGCATTCTCCATCTTCCAAGCAAAAGATACGGTTGATTGGTTTTCAAAAAGAGGAGTCGGTCTTAAGGCCGAGGCAGATAACAGAATGTTTCCGGAAAGTGATAGCTCACAAACCATCATTGATTGTTTCGTAGAAGAAGCACAATCAAAAAATATTGAAATATTTAAGCTAAGTCCAATTTCGCATCTAGTTGCAGAACACTCAGGATATACGTTACACTACAACAATTCAAAGATGCACTTTGACAAAGTCATCATCGCAACAGGAGGCAGTCCTAAAGAAAGTGGATTTGATTGGCTTAAAAAACTAGGACACTCCATCTCACCCCCTGTCCCATCACTTTTCACATTCAACATTCCAGGAGATCAAGTGAAAACTCTAATGGGGCTGGTTGTTGAAAATGCAACCGTGAGAGTAGAGGGGACTAAACTCAGACATTCTGGCCCTGTTCTAATTACCCACTGGGGAATGAGTGGACCTGCAATCTTAAAATTATCAGCATGGGGTGCACGATTGCTCGCAGAGAAAGACTATCAATTTAATATTCAAATAAATTGGTTATCAATTAAAAGCGAAGAAGAAGCTCATGGGATCCTAAACAAAGAAGAGGCAAGTATTCGAAATAAAAAAATCATCAACGCAAACCCGTTTGGACTACCAAATAGAATGTGGGCTTTCCTGCTTCAAAAGGTGAAAATAAATCCCGACATGAAGTGGTTTGATCTTTCAAAAAAGAATCGGAATCAACTTCTTAATACATTACTCAACGATAGATACTTGGTGTCTGGAAAGACGACTTTTAAAGAAGAGTTCGTGACTTGTGGAGGCATTTCATTGTCTGAAATAGACATGAGTTCAATGGAAAGTAAGCTCAATAAGAACCTTTACTTTGCTGGAGAGGTGATCGATGTTGATGGAATAACTGGAGGGTTCAACTTCCAAGCAGCTTGGACCACTGGCTTTATCGCAGGTCAACTGCAATAGTCATTATGTGGAGGTCTTTGGGGTGTTTCTAGTAATAGACTCTATATTCCTTTTGAGACCTTCAAAGCCTGTTCTCTTTACAGGACTGTCTTTGAACGTTTTATTGAACACTTCTTCTGTTAGATCAATCCATTCAGAGTTCCCCATATCTAGAAGCCCGTCTTGAGGTTTAAATTGTTCCTCCGCTGTTCTTTCTGAATGCCTGTTCCAAGGACAAACCTCTTGGCATATATCACACCCAAACATCCAATTGCCAAGCTTTCCTGCAAAAGGTTCTGGAATGGCTCCTTTTAATTCAATCGTGAAGTAACTAATACACTTAGAACCATCAACAATATATGGCTGTATTATAGCGCCTGTAGGACATGCGTCAATGCACTTTGTGCAATCGCCGCAATGATCTAAAACTGGACCATCCACAACTAAATCAATATCAAGCATCATTTCAGCTAAGAAAAAATAGCTTCCCCTTTTTTTGGATATCAAAAGTGAATGCTTGCCTATCCATCCAAGGCCGGATTTCTCAGCCCAAGCCCTCTCCATCACAGGTGCAGAATCAACAAAAACCCTCCCCTCTACTTCACCCCACTCCTCTCGCGCTAATTTTAAAAGCTCTTTCAGCTTCCATTTAACAACATAGTGATAATCTTTCCCAAGTGCGTATTGAGAAATTCTGGGTGTCCCCAATTTTTTAGGCAAATCTGGATTGTGATAATTAAACAACAGGCTTACCACGCTCCTAGTACCTGGCACCAGTTTTCTTGGATCAAGTCGCTTTTCAAAATGCCCTTCCATGTATTTCATCTCCCCATGCTTTCCTTCTTTTAGCCACTTCTCCAATCTCGGGACTTCTTCTTCTAATTCACCCGCTTTAGAGATTCCCACTGAAGTAAATCCTAATTCTAAGGCTTTTGCTTTAAGCCAAACCGTTCTTTCCTTAGCTACATGTGTCTCTCGAGACATAACTCTACTCGAATAAACTGCCCGACCTAGCGTTGGGCGTACGTCCTAAATGCTCAAATGCCGCTTTTGTTGCTTGTCGTCCTCTAGGAGTTCTGACTAGTAAGCCCTCTTGAATTAGAAATGGCTCATACACCTCTTCGAGAGTTCCTGAATTTTCTCCTATTGCCGTTGCTAGTGTCGTCATCCCAACCGGACCTCCACCAAATTTATCAATCAGAGCCGTTAAAATCCTATTATCCATTTCATCTAACCCTCGCTTATCAACCTGCAAAGCATCAAGAGCATACTCCGTAACTGAAGTTGTAATAGTCCCATCACCTTTAATTTGAGCAAAATCCCTGACCCTACGTAATAGGGCGTTTGCAATTCTAGGTGTGCCTCTACTTCTTGAAGCTATTTCATATGCCGCTGCTGAGTCATGAGATATCTCCAATATACCAGCACTTCTTTCAACTATATAAGTTAAGGTTTTTGCATCGTAATACTGAAGCCTAAGATTTATTCCAAACCTAGCTCTAAGAGGAGCTGTCAAGAGACCTGATCTAGTAGTCGCACCTATCAGCGTAAAGGGATTGAGGTCTATTTGTACAGTCCTAGCATTTGGTCCAGTGTCTATCACTAAATCAATTCTATAATCCTCCATAGCGCTGTACAGATACTCCTCAACTACTGCACTAAGTCTGTGAATCTCATCAATGAAAAGAATATCATTCTCCTCTAAGCTAGTCAAAAGGCCTGCAAGATCTCCTGGCTTATCAAGTACTGGACCAGAAGTAGTACGAATTTTAACTCCCATTTCATTCGCAACAATATTTGCAAGAGTTGTTTTTCCTAATCCTGGAGGTCCGTGAATTAATAAGTGATCTAAAGATTCATCGCGCTGTTTTGCAGCAGCAACAAATACTTGAAGATTATCCATAGCTGCACGTTGTCCGGTAAAATCCTCAAAGTGTGCAGGCCTTAGTACACGTTCGAATTCTATATCCGTACGATGCGGGTCATTGTCTCTCATGTCAAACTCTTCGTTTGGCTCCATGTGTGCAAGTTAATCGAAAAGAAAAAACCCCTCGAAAAGATATCGAGGGGTTTCCAAATTTTTATTAAGAACTTGCTTTAGTGTGGGGTTTCTCCCTTTTTAAGGGGTGTCGTCTGTAAAACGAAGTCTTCTTCATGAGCAGGATTGCTATAATCATATGCCCAACGATGAACTTCTGGCAATGCTCCATGCCAGTTGCCATGAATATGTTCTACAGGTGTAGTCCACTCGAGTGTGTTGCCTTTCCAAGGATTCTGAGTTGCCTCTTGACCTCTATAAATGCTGTAAAAGAAGTTGAATAAAAATATCAACTGAGAAAGTGAGCCCACAATAGCAAAAGTTGAAATGATAGGCTGAAGGTCCATAACCGATTCTAAAAAATCAAAACTAGAAGAATCATAATAACGACGAGGTGCGCCTGCTAATCCAACAAAGTGCATTGGGAAAAACACTCCGTATCCGCAAATAAGGGTTAGCCAAAAGTGTGCGAATCCCAATTTTGTGTTCATCATCTTACCAAACAACTTGGAAAACCAGTGGTATACACCAGCAAACATTCCGAAAATAGCTGAAAGTCCCATAACAATATGGAAGTGGCCTACAACGAAGTATGTATCGTGGACAGTAACGTCGAGTGCAGAATCTGCAAGAATAATTCCTGTAAGGCCTCCTGTTACAAAGGTGCTCACAAGGGCAATGCTGAACAACATAGCAGGTGTAAACCGAATATTCCCTTTCCAAAGAGTTGTAATGTAGTTAAACGCCTTCACCGCAGAAGGAATGGCTATAAGTAGTGTTGTAAACACAAATACCGATCCTAGGAATGGATTCATCCCTGTTACAAACATATGATGTGCCCAAACAATAAAAGAAAGAAATCCTATCGCAATTATAGAGCCAACCATAGCCTTGTATCCGAAAATAGGTTT